>CEUM01137423.1_pt1 | contig 14899 bp, 9 predicted proteins | sample 356421 | NCBI WGS metagenome assembly CEUM01 (sample SAMEA2622716, study PRJEB7988) | marine metagenome | biome: marine biome (ENVO:00000447); feature: surface water layer (ENVO:00002042); material: "saline water (ENVO:00002010), including plankton (ENVO:xxxxxxxx)" | depth 5 m | reverse complement strand
GCAAATGCAACCATTAGACAGCATTTAACGAGAGCTTTCGAACGCGGAGCTAGACGCGGTGATTCACGTAGTGACGGCCTCTATCGACGCATTTATTCGGTTTTCCAAGGGCTGGAGGATAGTAACTTTTTTATGCATTTTCTAGAAACACGGTTTGCTTATGCAAAAAATTGAGGGCTTTAAATCACCCCTTTAGGGTTTAGGGTTTAAATCGCCCTGAATGTTTTCTTGTTTTCGCATAAGGAAACCGTGTTTCTGGAAAATACCCCCTTAATATTTTCGCGTTTTTTGCACAAGGAAACCGTGTAAAATTCATCAGGTGTTATTCACGGGATCCATCTTCATAGTTCCCGCACCGCCCAGGTATGCGCGACCAAACTCGTGTCTGTGTCTCCTAAGAGAACATGGTGGCGGCGCGGGAGCCCTCTTCTATCCATTGTGGCTCAACATGCAAGTGGCGTCCCATTGAACAAAGCGCCGTCAAGGCTGAAGTATCGACTTTCCAAACAACCGATCGTAGTTCTACTGCAGAATATGAGTCGACAAGTTTGGTGTGACCAGTTTGAAAACGCCATCCATGACGGAATCTGTAGCTCTACCAAGCGGCAGCGAGAGGCCTCGTCTTCTACGAAAGCGGAAGGAAGTCCGCCGAGTGCGCGGGTACAGAAGATGAAGCAATGGGCTAATCGCGGCGAGAGATGTGAAAATAAGCACTCATCTGAATCCGTACGGACAAGTACTTCTAAGAAGGCCCCCTCAACCGGGCCAGCCCAAGTTGAGTGGAGAAGGATAAGTAATATTGGCGACACAAACTCATCAAGTGCTGTTGTTAGCATTAATTTTCATCATTCGAAAAATTTAGCTGTTAGTGTGAATTCTAACTCGTGCGTGAGGGTTTTCTCGGTGAAAGAGGACAAGAGTGAGTTGCTGCAGAAATTGGCCTTGGGCGGTCTTATTAGAAACACAGAATTCAGCAAGCACGGCGACAACATTGTCATGTGTGGCAAAGGTAGCCTCGTATTTGGAGATATTGAAAGTGGTGTCATAGAGAGAGTTGCTTGTCCGCTCGACATGCACGTGGATGGGGACTTTGCTCAGTCTCAAGATGGGGAACTGTTGGGAATTTTGGGTGCGGGTGAGCTGAATCTTGTGTCCTGCAAGAGCCGAACCCGTGTCATGAAAATAAACAGTAGCAGTTCGATACAGGCGTGTTTGTTTCCGAATACAGGTAGAGAAGTTATCGGAGTCACAGACGATGGGTGGTTATGCTCCTGGGATTTACGCACACAGCGCTGTGTGCAAACTGCCCAAAACTTTGATGATGTGAAGAGTATATGTACGTCCTCTGATGGAAAAAAATTGATTACTGGCTTAGGAAACGGTTTAGTTAACGTATACGATGGTTCGAAAACATTTACGGGCGATACACGCAAGAGTAACCCACAGCCTCTTAGGTGTTTTTCGAGTCTTACAAACACTGTGTCATCAATCAATATCAACCCTCAGGCTGATCTTGCTGTGGTGGCTTCTTCAATGAAGCGAAACGCGTTAAGAGTGATCCATTTGCCATCTTTATCTATGCTGGATACGTGGCCGACAAGTTCAACGCCACTACATCACGTGACATCCACCGCGTTTAGTCCTGCTGGGGACCGTCTTGCGATAGCAAATGCAAGAGGTTGTATCCTAACGTATCGAATTTCGTATCTTTCTTGAATGTAAACAAGTTTTAGCCTGAAAAATCATATACATTTCGGACAATCCATTTACCGTGATGCACGGACGTCGTATATTTGTGACGTGGCAAAAAACTGTTCTAGTCTGGTGCGGCACTACCTCCTACGCGATTCTCGAAGACATCAGAAGCCACCTGGACCTTGTTGACGCCAACTCAAGTGATTTTAGAAGCGCTTCTAAGCGTTTGCGAGCCGATAAGATGCGAAGTTGGACTGCAAAATTGCTGTGTTTGTTTTTCTCCAGTTCAAGTAGGGCACCTGTGAGTTTCCCACGTGTCGAGTTCAGTTGAACTTGCCGGGCGTGAAGAAGCGACTATGCATTCGGATTGAGTAAAGTCAACACAGTGGTGGTTTGATATACAAGGCGCATCCATAATGCGTACCTTTGCTTCCAACAAGTGCTTCAAAAGAGTTATTTCTGCCGGTAGCATTTAGCCCTCTCCAGCACTTCGTAAAGACGTGCAGTTGAAGAAAGCAGCTCTCTCTCTGTCTCGTGATAGGTTGATATACGAACCCTCCGAATGGTCGTTTCGTTGCTAACGTGACTTCGACAAGTAAACGCAAACTGAGTTACTCAAGTCAGTGACCGAATCCCTCCTTTAACCGAGGCGGACACAGGCGTCACAACGCGTTTCTCAAGAACTTCTGTGATAGTCTACGTTAGAAGAGTGAGTAAGGCGCCACTATACTAACCGCCTTTCTTGCGGCGGTTTCTAAGGCGATTGAAGGATGAGTGAACAGTTTGGAGGCGCACGGAGCTTGCACGAACTCTACCAGAGACAGTTAAGGAAACTGAAAAATCTGAAACTTGCTGGTGCGGAGAAAAACGAGTTACGCGAGGCATCGAAGTTTCTGCTTTCCATCAAGCGTTCTTTGCGCTTGCAACGTGAAGGATTTCACAAAAGTGACAAAGTGACAGCTCATAATTTGTACCCACCTGCGACTCAGGTCCCTACTGATGCAGATGGTTTTGTAGTGTCTTTTCATAAAGACATCCTCGACGATGAGATATCTAAGCGAGAAGTGGTAAAGTTTTTTGATCTGTATGGTTTTGTAGTTTTCCGTGATGTTCTCACACCCGAGGATTGTGAAGGAACTGCAAGCGAGATTCTTGACCAGTTGGAGTCACAGTACACGTTGTTTCGACGAGGTGAAATAGACACATACTCCGCGTTATCGTCTGAGACATATGGTCTTGCGAAAGAACCAGCGATATTTACACCAAATATTATTAAGAATCGATGCAATGAGTACGTCGTTAAGGCGTTACGAATGTTGTTGAAAGATGAGGATATCCTGCTATCACACGATCGGTGGTGCTTTTACCGGCCAACCAAGATTATCCGAAGTAGTGGTGAAGAACAAAACATACCAGAATGGAGGACACGAAGTAGCTTACACTTGGACTTGAATCCGTGGTTATATATGCAGCATGTGACCCCAACATCCCAACATGTTCTCGAGTACCAGAGTATTCGAGATTTCAGTAAAGAAATGAACAGCGTTACACATCAGAATGCTCCACACGTGCAGGGTGTTTTATCTATCACGGACAATCGCATGAATGATGGCGGAACTGTTGTTGTTCCTGGGTTTCATGGCGTATTTACTGACTGGGTGAAATCGTTGGGACCAATGAGTGAGTACATGAAGCACAATAATTTAACCACTAATCGACTTGTTTGGCGCGGGCACGGCGCTGGAAGCTTTAAATTTGCGGAAGAAGATCCCATCCATAGCTTGAAACGAAGGGTAACACTGCGGGCTGGAAGTTTCTTAGTTTGGGATCAACGCGTCGTTCATGGCTCTATGCCAAACAGTAGTACAAACACCCGTATTGTTCAGTTTGTGAAGGCTTTCAGGAGACATGGAGTACCCATTCAGCAACTCGATGCAAGAAGAAAATCTATTCAAAGGCATATGAGAAAAGCTGGTACATTAAATCTAGATCTAACGACGGATATGCAACAGGTGCTAGGTATTAAGTGAGCAGTACAGAACAGAAGACTGGCTCTCTAAATCATTCAATTTCACTCATCCAAGCTCCAGTTATGCAGAATCTCATGGTTTTGCTGTTTGTGCAACATAAGTGTGTCGAGTGTGATCAAAATATCACCTTGTAATGCGGCTTTTTCACGCCTGCACGTGCGGAGCACTTCTCCATGCTGACTCTTGAGCTGACCAGTAGGTGCGTGTACACTTTGTGCGCTGACTGCCTGATTCATTGAGTGAATGTGCTTCTCTGTTGTCTTTAGATTTCGAATAGTCTCTTGAATATATGCATCATTGCGTTGACGTTCATTCTGGTACTGAACTTCAGACTTGTGAAGACAGTTCTCAAGAACATTACAGTCATGAAACTGCTTATCGTATGCATTTACGCTACGTTCGAGGGAACCTTCTGCGTCTTGTATCTTCTCAGCGTGTACGTGTGACTCCGCTGCTAAGCGCACTGCGTAGTCTCGTAAATTTAAGTGAAGCGCTTGTAAGTCTCTGCGAGCTGCAAACATCTCGGTACCAAGGGCGATATCTGCCTTCGGAAAAGTGCTTACGTTGCTCTTTAGTCCCAGCTCGTTCAGCAAACTCTTGTAATTCGTGTACAATCGTGTAACTGACGCGCGAAGTTCAGTTGATGTGTGCAAACTATCACGCTTGTTGGCCCGTTCCGTGATGGATGGAGTTCCTCGATGAATGTTCTGATGTTTACTGAAAAACTTTACATCAGTATTTGGCACGAATTCCTCCCGTCGGATGCGAAATTCTTCGAGGTACGTATGAAGCGTTTCTTTGTGTTTCGTAATATATCGTTTCTTTAGCTGCAGACGTCGAAGAGCTTCGTTACCACGGTGCTCTAGTCCATTGAGCTTTTGCAAGAGTGTCGCCTTTGTACAGGAGCTTTCTCGTATTTTCGTCTCCCTCCCTGAGAGAACACGCTGGATACATTCCAACTTTGCGTTTTCTGACGCCATAGTTTCTATTGATGGTCCTTCTCTCTTGGCGATGGAATCTACAGACGAAAAGGTCGTAGACGCTACCGTTTCAAAACCTCTCAAAAAATCTCGGTAGGACAATTGTAACTGTTCATGTACTGATATAATCCCCGATTGAGCCTTGCGCGAGATACGCATGGACTCGTAGGACACCAAGTATCCTAACCATAAAACAGTTGCCAACACTGGATCATTTATCTGAACGTTTTTTCCTAGCACAAGAGAGGAGTTAAAGAAAGGACATTTAAGACTCCTCATGGCAAACTGCACTTGTTCAGATTCCGCAACGTCTGAGACATCAAAACTGACGCCCACAAAATGCATGAGTGCGCCAATGAAGAATGTTACATCATTTTGATTTAACGCGGTAGCAAAATAATCGATGGCCTGAAGCGTGGGGAAGTGTTGGGAAAGACTGAAAGTCAAACGTTCCACACAAGCGCTTACGTACTCTCGATCGAGTAACGGACGCAGATCAGCTTTCATGCGCACTTATGCCGTTACGGTGAACTAGCGAAAATCGCCGGCGGTAGGAAATACCTAGAGGACGCTTTGAAAGTAGAATCGCCTTGCTGATCGTCGTCGTATGTGCGGCCCGTTTCGACAACGGCGTTGTCAAGCTGGCAGCTCAAAATAAAAAAATTCAATTTCTTCGACTATCTTTATTTATTAAGTACAGTGACTTTTACATATTGTACAAAAATGTAGCTTATGTGCTGTACAACCGACAGGCCGGTCCATGATGGCCCCAGGAGTCCCCGTTCTTTCCTTCGCTTGGGCAGTCGAAGTCGGGCAAACATGCGCCAGCGTGCGTATACGACTGATACTACAGCATCGTCAGGAGAAGATTCATGCGGGGAGTCGTTAGAAGACACGGAGCAGTCTTGGATATCGTGGTTTTGTGGTTTGAGAGGGAACGAGTTATTTTGTGAAGTGGACGAAGACTACATCCAAGATGATTTCAACTTGAGTGGACTCAGTTCATCCGTACCGTACTATGATTACGCACTGGATACGATACTAGACATCGACAGACCCCACAGCGACATCACCGATCAACAGCAAGAACTCATTGAGTCAGCAGCAGAAATGCTCTATGGCCTGATCCATGCAAGGTATATACTCACTACAAGGGGTATGACAGCAATGCTAGAGAAGTACAAACAAAATCATTTCGGAAGATGCCCTCGATTTCTTTGTGCAAACGCACCGTGCTTACCGGTGGGTACATCTGATATATTTCGAACAGCAACTGTGAAGATATTTTGCCCAAAGTGCAAGGTAAGTAGGGTGTTCAAGCAGTGACTGATCCCAGCTTACGACTTCGGTACTAGGATATTTATTTTCCAAGGAGTAAGTATCAGGGTAATACGGACGGAGCCTATTTTGGCACGACGTTCCCACACTTGTTCCTGATGAGTTTCAGGCACATTCAAATATCCAAACAAAGCGATACGTACGAACCCCGGATTTTTGGTTTCAAGGTAACTTCTATGATAGATGACTGCGTCAAGACATAATCTTGTCTTTCCATAGATCGGAGAATATCGGTAGTACGCAAGACGCTAATGGAAATACATGACTAAAGATAATTATTAAACATGGAGTACAGAAGACAGTTGAACAGACATCTTGTCATTTCATTCCATCGCTGTGGCTTCAAAAATATGAAAATATGCCTCTGGTGGTGAGAGGGCGATAATTTGATACATCAAAATCGTCCACGATTACCCCGAGCGCTTCTCCCGGCACGCCCTCGGCCATTTGATCGACCAGAGCCTCGACCTGACCGACCACCAGGAGTTCTTCCGCCACGTGGTCTACTAGGACTAAGACAAATCAGTACCATGTGAAAGTCAATGAAAAGCCACTTACCCAGCTGGGTTGGTGAAACGCTCGATCGGTAGAAGTTTATCAGAACTTATGTAAAAAGTTGCACCTGGGGCGGGAGGTGAAACATTAAGACACAGTGACTGCATGGTGAGTACATACCTTTTGCATATGAATTTGCCTGGATACCTTCCAGTAATTTGACGGTAAACATCTATAAATGTTAAGAGCAATGAAGCGCAAGCATCTATCCTATCCTACCATTCCATCCACTGGACCAAATATTTCCTCAATTTTGCCAACCTAGTACAAGAGTCAGTGCTCAAGGAAGTCAACTAACACGCTCAAAAGACCTGGGTTTTATTCTCGAGGTAGATTCCGCCGTTGAAGTAAGGTATCTAATTTAAAAATTCAGCACATCGCAGTGTGACTCGTCATTATTACTTGCCCTCTTGTTTGTAGACTTGCACACGATTTCTCCCTCACACGCGTGTAAGAGAATTCCAATTTCTAAAGAGCACAGTCAGAAGCGCCACTAATGAAGTCAAGGGCTTCATGTCATACCTTCAATTGTAGCTGGGGGGGCATCATCACGAAACTGGCCTCTTCCACGCCCACGACCAGCCCCAGAAAATCTTGCTACGCCTCGTCCACTAGCATTCGAGCGACCAAAAATGCGACCACCTCTGCCAGCCGGGGGGCGCATGTTACGAGACTTTGATACGTTGAAGAAGGATGTTTGGTGCTGACCCGCGTATGGTCAAGACAAATGTTGCCAGCCCGTACGTACCAACTCGTTCGCGTATCGTGAACTGCAAGTGCTCGCCGCCGCCATGTCAGTTCCTTGTGCAAGCACGCACCTCACTCTATGTGTTTTATCTAATTTGCAGCCTACCAGAGGGGTATTTCCAGAAACACGGTTTCCTTAGGCGAAAACAAGAAAAAAAACTTGTTCAGATGTCTCAAGACGCAAAAAAAAAGAAAAAAATGCTGAGAGTGGGGTTCGAACCCACGCAGTCAGTGACTACCAGAACGCTCTCGCTCGCCGTCTTTTCCCGGCGAAGTCTTCGTGGTTCGAGACTTGAGTCTGGCCCCTTAGACCACTCGGGCATCCCAGCACAGGACGCGTGGATAAAATTATGATGATATTTTCAACTGTTTTCCTAAAGTGCGGTCGAGTGCACAGCATAGTCTCTCCAGCTCGGTTAATCTCAGTTGGCAGTTGGTTACACAGAAGTACAGCCTACGACAGAGATTCACGAAACACTGCCGAAAAACCGATGCGTTTTAGCCTCGACTGCGCTCACGCGCTTTTCGCGATCAGGGTCAAGTAAGCTCGTCATAAGTTCCCAACCTGCGTCTTCATCATCTTCAAGCACAGTGTTGCACAATCTTCCTTGAAACACTGAATCGGAACACTGTCTCCAAGTGACCAAATCATACCCACAACGCTCAAATTCGAGTTTGAACTGATTTAAGCTTTCTTCTTGCCTGAGTTCAGGGATGCACAACTGGAGCATCACGATCCCAGAGCTGTATATATCAAACTTGTCTGGTTGGTAATGCTCCCAAAGTTGGTTCAAGTTACTTGGAGTAGGTTGCGGCGCATCAGAAGGCAGTAAATATAAATCCTCAGGAAAACAATATCTAGGATCAGCAGGTCCTTCTCCGGGCACATAATTCTTTGAATTCCGCAAGCACTGCGCAGCAGAGCCTAGGTCAATGAATATAAGCCCGTGGGCCGTGAAGAGTAAATTATCAGGTTTCACATCCCGGTGCACTATCCCAGCGCTATGTAAAATAACAAGATTATTTAAAATGGAAAGCATAACGCGTTTGACCGCGACATGTAGCACCTGTGGATGCGGAGATGACAGATCATATGCTTCAGACACTGCTCTCAGTAAAATCTTGTCATCACTCAAGGCCATGCTGAGTGTTACAGATCCACAGTACTCCCACATTAGCCACAAACCACCTGGCAGAGTACCATTGTAGATTTGACCTCCTTTCCGCTGATCAATTTCGCAACAGCCTAAAAATCTTGCGCAAGAATTCTTTGCTAACTTATGAACACTTTCATTGAGCTCGAGCTCCATATCCAACAATTCTGACGCACCATACACATTCGCCTTCGCACATTTCAGAATGACCTCTTTACGTTTCCACTTGCCTCGAAATACAGTACCAAAATTACCTTCACCTAACGGACCATTCCTGGAAATACTTATATCCTCAGGTCGCACCCCAACAGTTCTTCGGAGGACCGAGGGACCACGTATTTCTTGTTTTCTCTTCTTCTCCCAGTAAGAGAACATGTCCACATCATTACTCAAGAATCCCTCTGGTCGATTGAAGACGATTACGACATCGGTATCACTATGTTTTGAAATAAAAGAAACAATGTCATTGAAGTGGACACCACTGCAGCCGGATAGTTTCTCTTCTCCTATCTCTATCGCTTCTATAGCATCACCCACGGCGATGCGCCCGTTCGCCTCCGCATGGCTGTTTGGTACTATTTCGTCTATAAGCGCGCCCCTATCTCCTTCAAATGGTAGTAGAATCAGTCCCAAAGGCTTCTTGAGCGTCACTCGCAGCTTTCTTTCACTGGCAGACCGACACAGTACCTGTAAACGTTTGATTCCAAAGTACTTTTCGTATTGCTTTGTGTAAACACGGGTGTGCGCGTAGGCTCGCTGCCGATACATCTTCTCCCTCAATGAGGGCTTCAGCGCAGTGAGGACGTCAGCGTTAGCTGGCAAGTGCCATCGCTTACAGGCCACTACTACAATCAGCAGTCGAGCACCATCTCAACTCGTGATTCACCAGTCCTGTCTCATAGGCTATATGGGGCTTCGGCACTGCCGAATCGGCAGTATCCAGTGTGTCATGACGAGTCATGAACGGTAAAATTAAATATGTAAAATGATAGGAAAACCTTATTGCAATGGGTCTATGATAACATGTCAGGAATAATCTCGTATTGTATTTTGGTTCAAGGTATCACGCCTTCATTTGATTACCTCGTGCTCGCACGAGTTCTAGTTCTACAACTAGAACGTCCAAAGATGAAAACGTACCTACATGCGTTTTTTTCGTCGTGTGAACAGCAACAACGGTGTCCGAGAGTTCACTCATAGGTTGGTTGAACCGATGAATTGCATAGTGAACTCATTGGTATAGTTACGCTCTTTCTTCGTTTTCCACGACAAATGTTTCAAGCAGATCGGCCTTGCGTATCATGTACCTGTACGGACGAGGTCGAGGCGCGCGCAAGAACTAGTGTGTATGTGGAGTGCGAATCAAATAGAATAGGCGGGTACGTGCACCAAACCGGGAGGCTCACCGACGTACCGAGACAGGAACACTTCCATCCTAATCTATTGTTGTCTTTTGCATATCGGTTTGTTCAATGTGATTCGTACTATACACTAGTTCAGAGCTGGACAAGTACCAACGTAACTGCTTTTCAGCTTGCACTCGACGCGTGCAAGCAAAACCTCTCACCGAATGATCAATCATTCGTTTTCAGATACATAATGACATTCATGAGAACAATATCCATAGAGCGCGAACATCAAACTCAACATAACTTCACGGAAAACGACTGGAAGTGGCTTAAGATGTCAGCAAGTCCAGTGAGTGAAATTGGTTCGCATCATCTACTAAAAATGTGTGTCACATTATTGATGTTTCTCAAGCCAAGCGAAAGAGTGGAAATGATGTCAGCAAAGAAATGCATGCTCATGACAAGATATGTGTTAACAACAGGGTCTTAAGGACGAACTTCACCCAAGAGGACGCTACAGAGAGAAATTTTAACGCACACATCCTGAAAGACGTGTATGCGTTTGACAATTCTTTGTTCGACGTATCAACGCAAGAAATCAAATTCATGGACCCGCAGCAACGATGTCTACTACTCGCAGCGTTTGATATTTTTATGGACAACCGTTTGCGATGGCATTCATCGCAGCTATGCGTGCATGTTGGAATATCATGGGTGGATTTTCAAGAGATATGTGGGAAATTTGCCACACAGGGGTTTTCAGCATATTACAACACTGGTACTTCTATCAGTGTGTCATCAGGCCGTATTGCATATCATTTTGATCTACAAGGTTGCGCTGTAACCGTCGACACAGCTTGCTCATCATCACTCGTGGCGCTGCACCATGCAATAGGTAACTCTGCTAAGAGTGTTGGTTCAATAGTGTGCGGGGTTAATTTGATTTTATCAAGCACTATGACGCATAGATTTAACAAAGCTGGTATGCTATCACTACAGCATCGTTGTCAAACGTTCGATGCGAATGCTGATGGTTATGTGAGAAGCGAAGCGTGCAATGCCATATTAGTGACTTTTGGTGACATTGACAACGTTGACAACTTTCGCAGGAATCCTCTGCACCATGACATCAGTGTTTCATGTAGAGCGAATCAAGATGGCACATCAAGTGGTTTGACAGTACCAAACGGTAGATCTCAACGCAATATGATGGGCGCACTAGTAAAAGAAATTTTCAATAGTTCAAAACATGAGAGAGTGATTCTGTATACACATGGTACGGGTACTCCTCTTGGCGATCCAATAGAAATTTTTGCATCTGACTCTGCATTGATTCACATACCATTGAAAAAAATATACATTGCAGAAAAATCCATGCGCGGACACACCGAACCTGCGTCTGGACTATGCAGTTTGATACTCGCGGTCGTCTCTGCTTCTCAACGCAGAATATACGGTCTGCAGCATCTACGTGAATTGAATCTTCATGTATCAAAATCTACGGAACAACGGTATTTCCAGCGGCTTCCGGAGGGTCATGCAGCGTCTATATGTTCTTCAAGTGTCACGACCATCAGTGCCTTTGCATTTCAAGGCACAAATGCAATGGCCTCTCTGATGTGTGTGCATCAAGGAGCTTGTCAGGAGTTGCAGCGCGCTCGTGCGAAGCGTTCATGCATTCAGCTCGATCCCGATTACTTCGTTGCAAGTAATTGTGTTTCATCTAGAATGCTTCAATCACACATCAACGAGATTCATCAGGTGATTACGATAGGAAGTGATCAACGAGCGCACGAGTTATTTGATCATCGGGTATCTGATTGCTGTATCCTGCCGGCAACGGGTCATATTGATTTTCAACATCAGTTGATTGAAAGTGTGTGCTTAAGGCACGCACTCTTCGTTCTAGAAAGAATCACCTACGTTCGACCGCTACGTCTACTACAAGGTACATGTATCAGCATAAAGATGAAATCGTCGGGTGTTTTACATGCTGCTCAAAGTTCCATGCTAGTGAAATCAGATCAGTCATGTAGTGTTTCGCGCCTGCAGAAATTGAATGGGCGATGCAAGATGTCATCTTCTCGGATACATCTATCGTTCCCGAATACATTGAAAAGTGGCGCACTAACCGCTTTTGTAGGCATAAAATCGATACAGCCGAATCATCAATACAACTTCCAGCCCTGTATAGTTGATGCAGGTTTGCAATGCTCTTCATACGTTGTATGTTCACCTCCTTATGCGCCTGTCACTGAAAAGATTGCTGCACCACGATTGCCCGCAGCCATTAAAAGTGTTTCATTAACACGTCGAGCCGATATGAAATGTACCCATTCAACAAGACTTCGCACGCTTGGGGTAACAACAAATATGATTGAAAGTAACAACTTTGTTACCATGACAAGCGCAACAGGACTGACTCTAGATGTGTCTATGCACAAACTGATTTGCAAACGTTCAACGAATTCCTCAGACATCTCTGATCAGACAAACATAAAGCAATTTACAGAAAAAAAAGTGCGATTACTGTATGTGCTCAGAGCGCTGAGATGTCCGGAAGCAGTATCACATAGGCAACCTGACAAAACGTATAAACACGCCCACTCAATCATGAGGAATATGGCAACGAATGTATCTTCGAGCACACCAACCAGTTCTCAGGCATGCCTTCACGCAACCGCACTCCTACAGATTGCTGGCGCCCAGCCACACGCGGTCGGAACACACATTCGCTCAAGCGACCACATTCGAGGTGATGGACCGTCCATGCGCGCGGGACGTGGAGTTGGGATCTCTGCATCTCACACCTCCGGGAGAAGTGCGCGCGCCGTCATCCAGTCTTCCGTACAGGAGCAGAGTGTACCGTTGACACTGAGCGTCACGAGTGCGTGTCCCTCTGCGCCTGTGCGTGTGCTTGATGGAAGCGCGACAGGCGTGTCTCACACTGGGTCACTGTGCGTTGACCGTCTGGTGCCGACTTTTGGCTCACAATCGCACACGCGCATACACACGCAAACACGCAAACACTCAGCGGGAGCCCACGTGCCACCGTCAAGCGTGTTTGTGACCGGTGGCCTTGGTGCTTTAGGTCAGTCGTCGACCGCTTGGCACACGCATCTTGGTGCTCGATATGCGTACGTCACGGGTCGTAGTGGCCGCGGTGGATCTGCTTTATTGCGATGGGTGTCTCAAACAGGCACACACAACGGTGTCCTGCACGTGTCTCGCGCTGACGCGAGTGTCATGGACGAAGGCTCGTGCAGTGGTATGCACGCCCACGCGCGCGTGCGCGCACACAGTGTGCTGCACGCGGGTGGCGTTCTGCGAGATTCCGTGACGGCTCGCCAATCTGCATTTGCTCATCGCTACGTGTGGTCCTCCAAGGTAACCGCTGCACGTGTGCTGTTGCAGCAGTGGGCCGGTGTTGAACGAGGCACACGACGTACGACACTCTTCTCTTCTGTTGCAGCTCTGCTCGGCAGTCCTGGACAATGTAACTACAGTGGCGCGAATGCCGCCCTTGATGCAACAGCGACAGAGGAATGGCATCGAGGCAACGCCGTTTGTGCCATGCAATGGGGAGCTTGGGATGGTGCAGGCATGGCTCTATCAAATCCAGCCATCCTGAAGCAAGCGCATACCTCTGGCATAGGCATTCTTGATCCACGAGCTGGACTTGGGGCTATGCGCGCGGTGCTTGACGAGACAGATGTCGGAAGATACTGGAGAGGAGCTCGAGGGATACTGGCTGTCGTACCGTTTCAATGGTCCGTACTCATGCGCACGTACCGCAGACGCGCTTTAATCGCAGAGTACAGCGTTGAGCCAAAGAAAGACACACTTCGAGATGCCAACACACTGCCTTCTACGAATCAAGGGCGGGCACGTTCGTCAGATGAGACCGTCTCCCAGCTCGTCGCATCAGCCGTCACACGGGCGCTGGGCCGAGACATTTCCGCCGAAGCATCTCTCATGGAAGAGGGTCTCGACTCTCTCGCCGCAGTGGAGCTTGGAGGAGCGCTGCAGAAAGAGACAGGGGTGGCCATGCCGGCGACTCTGGCGTTTGATTACCCAACGATAAAAGCTATAGCGGGATACGTGAACAACGCGATGATTGAGTCGTCGGAGGCACACACCTCAGATGCGGTCGTACGCACGAGCTCTACAGAACCCAACGCGGCCATACGCGATGGACAAGCAACACAAAATGAGTCCACGCTGTGCCCTGGACGAAATGATCGTGATCCCAATGATGTGGACTTATGCGCAGTAGTGTCGTTTCTTCGGTTGAGTATTTGTCGCGGCAATACGAAACAGGAGAGTCTGCCGTCTTCGTCGTATTCTGGTGGGGTATTTACAATGTTCGTATCGCGTATCGTGCGTGATGATTCGATGATTGGTCGTGAACACACCCAGTGTGAGAGAATGATGCAGTCTACTGTAGGGGGGCGTATCGCTACTTTGCCCTCTTCAAGCATCAAGTTGACTTTGTCTGAGAAAAGTACCTCATCAGGTGCTCGAGCGTGCGATGATTTGGAGCTGTATATAGTAGGCGCTGCCTCGCACCAACACTCAACTGAACGTATGTCGCAAATCAACTGCATTCATGACATACACAATACACAATCCGAGACTCAGAAAGAGCAACTGAATCAAAATAGTGGGCAGCATCATACAAGTTTTGGATACTTTATACAACAAAGCCAAACATTTGACATCGATGTCATCGGAATCAAAGCTAAAGAGGCACAATTGATGGATCCACAACAGCGCGTGCTCCTGCAAAATGCATTCTCTGTTCTCTGCGCATCCATGCATGGGGCACCAAAACAAACCACGGCCGTTGCGGTGGGTGCATGGACATCACAATATGCCGATCTGTGCAGGGTGTATGCATCAGCGCCTGGACCATACACAGCTGTTGCGTCGCAGCTCAGTGTTCTGTGTGGACGCGTGTCGTACACGTTTGGTATGCAGGGACCTTCGATCTGCATTGACACAGCGTGTTCATCGTCGCTCGTGGCGGCGCATGTTGCGAGTGCACACCT
>CEUM01091056.1_pt1 | contig 14908 bp, 4 predicted proteins | sample 356421 | NCBI WGS metagenome assembly CEUM01 (sample SAMEA2622716, study PRJEB7988) | marine metagenome | biome: marine biome (ENVO:00000447); feature: surface water layer (ENVO:00002042); material: "saline water (ENVO:00002010), including plankton (ENVO:xxxxxxxx)" | depth 5 m | reverse complement strand
TCCGGTCTCGTATGAGTTCGTGGGTTCGGATCCCACCCCCTGCACCAGATTCGCAAGGCTGAGCGCAAGGCAGGATGGGATGTTTGTCGCACAAACCATACAAAACCGTTTAACACCCCCTGCACCACGGCGATACGGTGGACTTGATGCTGTTCAGGCAATCCGAATCGGGCAACCGCACGGTCGCACTTGCACTTGTGACCCTTTTCATCTTCTCCATTCTCGGTGCCATGGCCCCTGCTTCGCCGCTCAGTTCATCGGTTGAAGCCCTTGAAGATGTCCGTGTTGTGGCTCCTGTCTCTGTCCCGGAGCAGACTTACGAACTCTACCTTGATGCCGCCACCTCCGAAACGGGCGGACAAGGGTCCATTACCACCATCGAGCCCAACGGCGGGCAAGAAGAGGGCAGCGCCATTGACGGCTTGGAGTTCCGCAGCGCCGAAATGATCAGCGATCTCTACATCAACGGAAGCGGTGCTTCCAACACGGCCCGTCTCTCTGCCTACATCCAATTCCGTGGCGCTGAGGGCTCCACCGCCGACGTCACCTTTTCCCTCAAATCCGGTGATACGCAAATCACGTCCGAAAACCGACAACTGGAGGACCCCTGCTCGCCCAATCCACTGGGTGGTGGCTGCTCGTGGAGTGTTATCGAAGTGGAGTTTGATGTCGGCGCCAACGGTTTCATGGTGGCCAAAGGGAAGCAACTCAAAATCCGCATTGACGCTCAGGCCACGTGCGAAGGCAACACCGGCGGCTTCGGTCAGTCCGACTGTGCGGTGGACATCGCCTTTGGAAAGATGGAAAGTTCCGGTGGGTATTCCCGTCTCCAAATCATGACCAATGCCCTCTCGGGCTCCAGCGTCCGTGTCCACAGCTGCAACGAAGTCTACGGCTGCAACTGGAACGATGCACAGAAATTCGAATGGTCGCCCAACCACCGACCTTCTTTCCGAGAGATGCAATTCTCGGTTGAAGTACGGGACGCCTTTGGCCGAGAGGACATCGAAGAAGTCAACCTGGTGATGGACACACCTAACGGAGCCAACGCCGTGTTTGAGAAGAACTTCGATGATGATGACTTCAAACTCGACAACAACGGTTTGGTGGGCAACTTCACCTACACGTACGAGGCGGGCATCGCTGCAGGGGATTACCCCGTTCGCCTCGAAGTGGAGGACGTGCAGGGCCACTCGGTGATTTTTGAGCACCCTGGCATCACCATGCTTGAGAACGACATCTACCTCTCGTTGCCGTCCAACCAGCCCGATACGGTCTTGTTCGCACCCGGTGCCGTGGTTCAGGTGGAATTCCTCGTGGAGCACACGGGGTCATCTTCCAGCAGCATCGACGTGGTGTTCGACCTCGAAACCAACCTTCCATCAACGTGGTCCGACCCGCAATGGAGCGCTCCAAGCAGCACCTACACCCTCAACGGCGGCGGCTCCTCGGTCATACCGGAACTGCAACTTGAGGTGCCGGAAGGGAACTTGGACAGTGCGCCAGATTCGCTCGAAATTGAGGCCCGTGTCTATGCCGTCAACAGCCAGGGGCAGGACGAGGAAGTGGCCATTCGTACCATCACCCTCGACTTCGAGGAAGTTGACGTCTTTGCACCGCCTCGCCTCTTTGTCTACGAAGACGACGAACATCAGAAGCAGATCGCCGACTCCACACGCCCAGAAGCCTACGATGAGACCTTGTCTCACTATGTTGATGCCGACGAGGTGGGCGATTTCTACCTCGATGTGTTCAACACGGGCTTCCAGACCGACTCGTTCAAGATCCGCGTGCTCGAACAACCCGACGACTGGCAGTACCGATTTTATGACAACGATACGGGGCTTGAACTCACGGAGGAAGGCATCTACTCGCTGACGCCCGACATCGGCTCCACGCAAATCCTGACCATCCGCATGGAAGTGTATCCACCAGCCGACCGAGACGGCGTTGACATTGGCTTGTTCCAGCTATCCGTCTCGAGCAAAGAGGATTCAGAACTCCGCACGGACGTTTCCTTCACCGTTCACCGAACCTTTGGCATTTTGGTTGAGGTCATCTCGGACAGCGACGGGACCGGCGAAGACAATCCTTTGGGCCAAGTTGGTCCGGTGACAGGCGACGCCACGGTGTTCTTTAACCTCAGAATCACCGACTCCAGCGACACCGGTTCGGGGTCAACGACGTGGAAGATTGTTAACCCCCGGGATGTTGAGCAAAACGCCGACAACAACCCGAAATACACTGCATGGGACTACACCATTTCCAACGGCAGTAACGCCAACCTCGTGGCGGTGAATCTGGCGCCCGACGAGTACATCGACATGAAACTCGAAATCACCCTTCGTGGGCAGGTTGAGGCCGGTGAGCACACGGTTTACACCCGCATCATTGAGGAAGGCGTGGAAATCGACGACGCTCGATACTTCGACCTTCCCGTGAAGGTTGTCATCCGCGAAGAGGTCATTCCACAACGCCTGGAAATCACGGACAAGACGGAGAAGTCTCGCTTCTCGCCCAGCGAGGAGAAGAACCTCGAGTACCGCATCAGCAATCAAAACAACATCCCCCTTGACGTCGTGATTCGCCTCGACCAGCCCGACGGCTGGGACGGCGCCATTCGGGCCACATCGAGTCAACTCGGCAGCGATTTCCTGATCATCAACCTCCCTGCCTACTCCTCCAAAGATTTCAGCGTCACCATGATCGCCCCTGACGACCTAAAAGACAGCGAGGAAGTGGTGTTCGAATTCCGGGTCACGCCCATGAACAACGAGACCCCCTTCGCTGATGAGTATGTTCAGCAGTTCTCCTTCCCCTACATGACGGAGTGCAGCGGTGCTGCTTGCCTCTTCCAGGAACTCATCAACCCGGAGCCACAGACCATTGCCTTCTATGTGCTCATCGTGGCTTTGCTCTTCTATGCCCGGGGTCGAAGTGGTCGCGCACCAGCCGACTACGACAAGGATGATTTCCCTGAGCTCGGGGGTGAAACGGTGGCGTACGATGAATCTGAAGAGGACGATGATTTGCCCGCCCCGGTTCTCGCTCAAGACGAGGAGGACGACGACCTTGAACTCCTCGAAGAACTCGACGATTTGTGATACGGAAACCATCGCCCCCTGGCCTGTTGTTGGCCATCCAAGTTGAGCGTTGTATGAACAGCGTACCATTTCCCTTATGAGGCATCAGACGCACCCAGCAGCGTGAGACCCATGCTGACAGGCTCGAATTCCACGACGGCCGCGATTCGACCAGCACTTGCAGAGCGCAAAAAGGCCCTCAAATCGCTGATGCTCACCATGCTGATGGTGACGTCAACGCTGGCTGCGATTCAGTACACGGCCGTGGACGTTCAGGCGGCTTCCGACCAGGACGGTGACGGCCTGACCTATGGTCTGGAGTACCTCATGAACACTCAACCCAACGACCCCGACTCCGACAACGACGGCCTGCCTGACGGCTGGGAGTGGAAATACGGACTCGATCCGTTGTCCTCGAACGGCATGGACGGCGCCGTGGCCGACCCTGACGGTGACGGGATGTCCAACCTTCAGGAGTACCTCTACCTCCAGCCCTCCGGCTGGGACAACACCAACACCGCCTCCGTGCTTGACAACGGTGTGTGGTGGAACGGCACCATTCCCGTGAACGACTGGAACGAGGAAGACGCCATGCAGTTCAATCAACCCGCCTGCGGTGCCTCTGGCTCTGACGGTACCGGTTCAATCATCCTCTGCGATGAGGACCCTGTTGGCAACATCTGCACCAACGGCTTTGACGATGACAAGGACGGCTTCGTCGACGCAGCCGACTCGGACAATGACGGCGATGCTGACTGTGCCTCCGACGATGACGACGGGGACGGCGATATTGACGAAGATCCCGCCGGTTGGGACACCGACGGCGACGGCATGCCCGACGGTTGGGAAGCTGCCAACGGCCTCAATGCAACCTCACCCTCCAACGCCGACGGCCCCAACGGTGACCCCGACGGCGACGGCCTCAACAACCTCCTCGAATATGTCAACCCGACCTGGACCACGATGTGCGGTTCCTCGCCTTGTTTCCGAAACGGTCCCGACGGCATCGTCACCGAAACCACCTCGCCGTGCGACCCTGTCCAAGGCATCGGGCCCGGTGGATGCGCCACCTACACCGCCGAAGTTGACGGCATTACCTCAACCGATCCCCAGCGAGCGGACACCGACGGCGACGGCCTCAATGACTCCTACGAAGCCCTGACACTGCTGACCGACCCGACCTCGTCGGACACCGACAGCGACGGCATCAGCGACGGTGTGGAAGTGAACGGTGCTTACGGCAACCCTGCTCAAGCCAGCGACCCACGAAACAACAACACCGACGGCGACGCTTTCGACGACGGTGAGGAAGATACCAACTTCAACGGCGTGCTGGATGCCGGTGAAACCGACCCCACTCGCCGTGAGGATTCCGGAGACGAGGACCAGGATGGGATTCAGAACTGGGAAGAGAACCTGACGTGCACCTTGTGGAACGTGGCCGATACGGACTTCGGTGGCATCAACGACGGGCAGGAGCGGAACATCAGCCACGGAACCGATCCCTGTGATTCCCTGGTGAATTTTGAAACCACCTTCGTTCAATTGCTCCCTGGTAGTCGCCTCGAGGTTGGTAACGGCTCTGGTTTCAATCCAGGAGGCGGCACGGGATGGTACAACGTATCAGGGACATGGGAATCCTTCGCCTATGCTACGGTGGTGAACAACGTCCTCCAGGGCGTTTCCAACACACCATCGGGAACAGCGACGGATGTGGCAAACCGCAACGGTTCATTCTGCCACACCGACGCCGTGAACGCCGGGACCATCACAACCACGCAGAATTACTGCGATGACGATTACGAGGACACGGATGGCGACGGTTTAGCCGACTGGCAAGAGTTGTTGGGCACCTTCGGATGGTTCTCCAACCCGAGCATCGCTGACAGCGACGCCGACGGGGTCAACGACTTCGACGAGATTCAAGACAACACCGACCCCAACGAACCGTGCACCAACCTGCTCGATGATGACGGGGACGGTTTGAACAATTACTTTGAGAACACAACAGGGTGCGACCTGATTTACATTGGCATCACCAACGGCTCACAGGACGTCTGGGTCACCACCTCAACGGCTTACGATACCGACCAGGGCGGTGTGGACGACCGCAGCGAATACTTTGACGGCACCAACCCGGAGAACGATCCCTCTGATGACATTCAACCCGACGACTTTGACGGTGACGGCATTCCCGATGCTGTGGAAAACCAAACCGGTACCGACTGGACCAACCCCGACACCGACGGCGGCGGCATGCTCGATGGGCTGGAATGCCCCGACATCTTCTGGTTCGTGAATTGTGCCGGTGCACCCTTTGACCCGTTCGACCCCACCGACGACATCATGTCGACGGGCATCGTGTTCTACGCCAACAACACTTCCGGGACGGTTGACCTCGACCTTGACCACCGCTGGCGCACCATCACCAACGACTTCTACACCGGGACCACGTACGCTCACCTCGAGAGCGTCCATCCCGCTGCGACGCTCACCGTCCCCGTGAGTAACCTCACGCACTTGGCCCCGCTTTCCTTTGCCAATTCCACGGTGGAATGGAACGTTCAATTCACCCAGCCGTTGACCTCAGGTCAGGTGCCTGCACCTTCGTGGTACTCCAACGTCTCGTTCTACTTTGAACCGACAGCCAACCTTTCGCGAACCAACGACACCCACATCCTGAACCTCGTTGACGGCTCGGTCGACCAAGTTGTCTACCAGCAACCCGAGTATTACTTTGATTGGGCAACGTTGGCTTCCACCACCGTGCCCGGTCAAGGTTTCCCCTACGAACTGCTGGTTGACCCTCAGTTCACCGATTCATCCTCCGAATATTCCTACGTGAGGAACATCACCTTCGGCGTCATCAGCGACTCGGGGGCCACCGATGCCTACAGCACGGCGTTGGCGCTTGAAGATTTCATCATCAACGGGAACAGCACCACAGAGTTCAAGCGAAATTTCAACGGCTCAGGCACCAGCAGTCCTGTTGACGTTACGCTCAACGTGCTGGAAGCGCTCAAGGAAGGGTCCTGCCGTGAATTCAACACGGCCTTCGTGACGATGGCTCGGCTGGCAGGTTTGCCCGCTCGCCAGGTCACCGGCTACATTGGAGGTACGTGGACGGGTGATGGCTACGCTGTCTACTCCACCGATGCTGCGACTTGGTCTGAGGTTCGCCTTCAACAAAACAGCGCCAACGGCAACACAGACCTTGGTTGGATTCCCTTTGACCCCTGCCCACCCGCTGAAGAGGTCGAAATCGTCAATCAAACCATTTCCACGATGACGGTGGCACGTGATGGGACGGACACCATCACCGTCACTGGGCAACTTCGCTACGTGGCCAACGGGACGCCCATTCAAGACATTCGTGTCTTTTCTTACTTGACGCCCGCAGCTGACGCCGAGTTCGTTCCCGGGGCTGGCGCTACCCAAGAAATCCTCCTCGATGAAAACATCACGGACGCCAACGGAACCTTCACGCTCACGGGCTTCCCCAGCGCGCCTGCTGCTCCAGGCATGCACAACATCGTCATCGAACATCGTCAGTCTGGCTATGTCTCTCATGACGGGGTCATCTTCGACGGATTCGTCAACCTGACCGAGAACGCCACGCTCAACCACACCGCACCGCTTGCCATCAACGCACCCATTGCCGGTGCAGGTGCCACCACCGTGCTGGAAGGTCGTTTGGTGCTCGCCAACCAACCCGTTGACGAGATCTTCAACATGCCCAACCAAACGGTGTGGCTCTCCTACACCTCTTCGGTCGATGGCGCCCAGAATTTTTCGACGCAAACCGATGCCAGCGGTTCGTGGAGCATCACGCTCAACCTCAGTGAAGCGGAGCCTCGAGGAAATCTATCGGCCATCATGGGCTTCTCCGGGTGGCAGGACACCTCAGTCCCCGGGGCAACCCCGGCCACCTTCCATCTCAACCCAACCACGACCAGCATCGTTCTCAACGTCACCGATGCACCCAACTTGACGGCCACCATTGAGGGTCCATTGACCAACGGTAGCATTCTCCTGCTCAACGACACCGTATGGGTGAACGGCAGCGCCCTCTCGCTCGGCACCACGCCTGCGGCATTGGCCGGTGATTTGCAGCTGGCCATCCGGGCTAACGACTCGGGCGACGAATGGATGGAAGTGTTCAACCTGAGCGTCACCGGCACCTTCGCCATTCCGTTCCAACTTCCGACCAACCTGATGGTGGCGGCGGGTGAAATCGAGACCCGTCTCCGCTTCTTCCCCTCCACCTTGCCCGCCACGGACGACGCTGACCTCTCTTCAGGGGCACCGTATTTCCTGCGTGGCTTGTTGACGTTCCAAGTGCAAGAATCGGCTCAAGTCCGTGGACAGGATGCACTCCTGACCGTCCAAATCAACGATCACCGTGGGGTTGCTGCCGGTGCCGAGATCTTGGGCAATTATGATTTCAGTTTCGACGGCTCATGGTTCAACACCACGGTCGACCCGACGCTGGACCTGCTTGAAATCACCTTGCCGCTCGATGCTAATTTGCGCTCGGGTGACTACCCCATCGACATTGGATTCAACGGTTCCTCGTTCTACCAGCCTTCGACCGGCAACGGCTCCATCCGAGTGATGGCGGACATCGGTTGGAACCTCTCCATCGGGCAAGATTGGACGTACATGGGCAACTCAACCCGTCTCTTCGGCGATGTCTTTGACTCCGTTTACCTCACGCCCGTGGTCAACAACACGACCCTCATCACGGTCTCGCTGTTCACGGAACAGGGCCCCATTGACGTGGCACAGTCTACGCTGAACAACTCCACGGGCGCCTTTGACATCCCCATCGTGATGCCAACCAACCTCCGCTCCGATGCGTACGAGTTTGTCGTTGACTTTGACTTCCTCACGCAGGCACCACCCGGCGGTGCCTACTACGCCTTCGTTGATTCGGCGGTGCCGCCCGCTCCAATGACGCTGATCTCGCAGTTGGGTGGCATCATCACCGAAGTGGTGGTTGAGGCAGAACGTCCGGCTTACATCGTTGAAATGAACGACACGGTGTCCTTCAACGCAAAGATCACCGATGTGGCTGACAACTCCAACATCAGCGGCGCTTCCGTGGATTACATTTGGGACTACGGCAACACCAACCAGAGCCTTGGTGTTTCGACCACCGACAGTGAAGGCAACGCCACGTTTGCGTTCACGCCCTCCGGTATTGCACCAGGGTTCTATGACATGGCCATCGTGGTTCAGGACGATCTCTCTGCAGCCCTTGCTGCCGGCAATGCCCGTCGCTATGGAAACGCCTCGGTGGTTAACGTCACCGTCCAGGTCGTGAGTAACATCAACCTCGTTTCTGTTCCAAGCACGGTCACCGCCGGTGTGCCGTTCAACGTGATCGGTCAGGTTGAGGATGGAGAAAACGCTAGCCGGACCTTGATTTCCGCCGTGCGCCTCAATGTCTTCTGGTTGGAGAACCCTGAGGAATTGTTGCTGAGCAACTTTGCCACCACCAACAACGGCAGTTTCAACATGACCGTGCCAACCGACACCGCCGGTAACGGTACCACTCGAGGCCCACACACGCTGGTCATCACGGTGGTCAACGAATCCTCGCCGTTCTACTTGACCGCAACCGCCCAATCACCCGTTCAGGTGATGGGTGTCTCTCGCTTGGAAAATCTCCAACCGCTCAACGCCTTGGTCATCAACCGTGGAAACGACATCAACATGTCTGCGAAGCTGGTTGAAGCCTCGGACTTGTTCGCTCCGCTTTCGAACTACGAGGTGGGCTTGCAGTTCCACGAAACCTGGCTCGCTCCACAAACCACGGACGGTGAAGGCTTTGCGAACTTTACGTTCAGCGTGCCCTACGACCACCCACTGGGTCTCATCGTCGTTCAGATGGTGTTCAACGGCTCAACTGATCTTCTTTCAACGAGCGCCAACCTGACGAGCATCACCGTGCGGTCGTTGACGTTCTTGGTGGTGGACCCCATCATCGCCAACCCCGTGGCAGGTACCTCCTTCAACATCAGCGGACAAATCGTCTCCGACAACGACTCAGGTTTGGTAATTCGGGATGGCAGTGTGCTTCCCAACGCCAACGTCTTGTTCTCCATCAACGGGCAACCCTCCGGCTTCACCGCTACCGGCGGTGCCATTGGTGTCGATGGCTACTGGAACGCTACCATCCGCTTGAGCGAAACCTTTGCCGCTGGAAGCCACCTGATGGAAGCCACCTACATTCCAAACGTCAACTATTACGTCGGTTCTCAGAACAACTCCTCCTTTGATTCACGAGGATTCTCGGTGATGAATTTCATCGTGCCGACCCTCGACGGCATTGGCCAACCCTCCCTCAACGACCGTACGGAGCGCGGCACGCAAGTGGACTTCACCGTGCTCCTGCGGGACAATCAGGGCTTGCCACTGGCCAATCAGAGCGTCGTCGTGTCGTTGACCTCAACCATGGGCGACACCTCGCCGGTGCAAATCACCGTCTTGACGGCTGCCAACGGCACCGCTTGGGGTAACCTCACCGTGCCTGCGGCCTATGACGTCGGTCCAACCGGCATCCACGCAGATTACGCAGGCATTGCTGGCACGACGGGAATCATCGGCACGAACGCCACGTCGCAGTTCGTGGTTCTAGCGCAAACTGCGGTCCAAATCGTCGAAGCACCAACGGTTCTGGTGGCCGGCGACACGCTCGTGGTCAACGGCACGCTCCTCGATGACCTTGGTATGGTCCTCAAGCGGAACGGCGAAAATGCCACCGCCATCGTGCACCTCCTCATCGATGGTGTGCCTGTGGCCAGCGTTGAAACCGACAACATGACCGGTGCCTACACCCTCGCCTACACCCTCCCCGAAGACACGGCGGCCGGCCCGCACGTCATCGGTGTGGAGTTCCGTGGTGGACGAGAATGGGTGGACCCGGTCGGCTACGGTGATACCAACAATCCCGAGTACTACATGCCAAGCTCTGCCACGGTTGATTTCAACGTCAGCGTCCCAACCAAGATTCTCCTCTTAACGGCCACCGGCGACGCCGACCGTGAAACGACGATGACCATCCAGGGACGTCTGCTCGACGTGGTGGACAACCCGCTGCCCAACATGACCATCGAGATTTGGCTGGGTGGTCAGTGGCTCACCAACACGACCACCGACGAAATCGGAGAGTTTAGCGCCGTCCATCCGGTGCCCGCCGACGCTCCACTTGGTCCAGTCGCCCTCGAGACTCGCTTCACGGGAACGGTGGCTTACCTCCCGAGCAATGCCACTGGCCTCTGGGAAATCTTCAGTCCAGTCCTCGTAACCGTCGACATTAGTTCGCCCGTCGCCGTCAATGAAACCGTGACGATCACCGGCTCCGTGGTTGACAACCAACTGATGGGCATTGCTAACCACGAAGTCCAACTGGTGGTGGAAGGCATCGTCATCAACACCTTGTCCACTGACAACGACGGTGACTTCACCTTCCAGTGGGTTGTCCCCGACATCTTTGACTTTGGCAACCGAACGTTGGTGGCCGAGGTAGCACCACAAGGCTACTACCGAAGCGGCGAAGGCAACGTCTCCTTCTTCCTGTCCCATCGTTCATGGGTGACCCTCCTCTTCGATGATGGCATTGACGCCACTCGTGGGGACACGTGGGAACTTAGCGGTCGTCTTTACGACTTTGACACGGTTGACCGTGACGGTCTGGTTGGCTTCGAATTGTTGGTGCAACTTGACGGGAACACCCTGTTCACGACCACGACAGGTGCCGACGGTGCTTGGAGTGCGACGGTTCCCGCCACGATGGACCTCACCCGTGGGGACCACACCATCGCCGTGGTCTTTGAAGGGACACAGGCGCATTTGCCTGCCGAGGCAGAGAACAGCGTGAGGGTGTGGGCCGACCTCCTGATTCAGGTCGATTCTGCCACTCGGTCATCGGTCGTAACGCGCTCCGATGGCGTGTTCGACCCCATCTTTTACTCCGGCTCCGTGCAAGAGGTCGGTGGTTCGGGCGAGATCTTCGAGAACCTCCTCCTGTCCATCGGCAACGGCTCGGATTGCGAAAACGGACGTGAGGGCGCACGCTGTTTCCCTACAAGCACTGTTTCGTGGTCCAACGGCAACTTCTCGCTCGAAGCCACGGCGCCATACTGGCTTGAGGTTGGCTCGCAGTATTTCTCCCTCGATGTTGCGCGCAACGATACGCTCTACCTGAACGCCGCCAGCATCAGTCAGATCGTCTTCGTTCAGGTCGATGCCGTCATCACGGTGGACTTGCTCGACATTGTTGAAGACGAGCAGGAGGAAGTCGGTGGCTCCCTCACCGTCATTGCAGAGGACACCCAAGCCGGTCTCCCTGGCATTGACATCGTGGTTTACCTGTACGACGCCAACCAGTCGCAACTCGCCAACCGTGGTGCGCAAACCGATGAGAACGGGCGTGCTACCTTCATCTTTGAAGCCGATCCGCCGTACGGTGATGCCGATGTTTGGGGTCAACTCACGATGGACATCATCGTCAATGATCCACGATTGTCCGACCAGAGCATCCAGGCCTTTGAGACGCTCCGTAGCGAAGGTTTCGCACCGCAATACGACTTCGCAGAAGAACAAGCGGAGACGCCTTGGTGGTCCTACCTGTTGGTGTTGGTGCTTGCAGCCCTGGTCGCCGGTGGTGTCGTGATGTACCGCCGGAAGAAGGTCGCCGATGACCTGCTCAAGGACGCTGCAGAGGTCTTTGCCTACACCGCCGAACTCCTCGCTGCTGGCGATGCCATCCGTGAAGCCATCTTCACTTGCTACCAGGACTTGTGCGGTCTGTTGCAGCAGCGAGGCTTCTTGCGTCGAGATTTCGAGACCGTCCGTGAATTCGAATTCGCCATCCGACAAGCCCTTCAAGGCGTTTCAGAGGATGCTTTGACGGCCTTGGACAACACGTTCGAAATGGCTCGCTACAGTCGTGAAGAGATGGGCGCTCAGCATCAGGATGTGGCGTTGCAAGCCCTCAACCGCATGGCGGGTGAAATCGCTCAGATGCAGGCCATCCCACAGCGCTGACGCGCTCCGTTAAGCAAAAGATGGGGCGGATACCGTCCTTGTCACCAGCGTTTCGCTTCACCAGCGAAGGGTGAGACGGCCGTGGCTGTAGTTCGCAGCCAGCGTTGATGCGGCCTCGGTTGGGAGTGGCAGTTCACGGGTCAGGTTTGGGCCTTCGCTGTCCTCGATGTCAAGGCGAACCAAGGTGGCTTCCTCCGTTTCTTTCACATGAAGTTGAATGGCGGTTTCGTTGGTTCCCAGGAGTGGAATCGTCAGGCCATCGGGGTTCATTCGCCCGTTGATGCCCTCAACCACCCACGCAAGAGCACGCTCGGGGAGGTGCTCCGCCAAGCCGCTTTCCGGCAACATGCCGGCTGTCACGAGCACTTCTGCGTGGCGCTGACGGACATCCATGAGGTGGTCGTTGGACGTCTCAAAGTGGGCTTGAAGGCTGGCAGCATCCGTTTCAAGGCCTTCGGGAACGGCCGGCTCCAGGACCTCGTGGTCCATGTTTTCCGTGGTCAAGTCCAACGGTTTCCATTCGTCCATGCCGTTTTGGACCCGCCGAGCCCACATGAACCTTCGGACGTGATTCAATCGGACTCGAGGGTGCGGTCGGGGTGGACTTTGGCGAAAAAGCGGCGAGCGAAGCGGTGGGTGGAGTCATGATCGCTCGAGTCGTTCATGCGCAAATCTTGAGGAAAGCAGCCGGCGTAGGTTCGGTCGGTCACACGTCGGTCAAGCAGCAAAATGAGGGCTCGGTCCCCAATGGAGCGGATGGGACGCCCCATGGCCTGAAGAATGGCGTTGACGGCCGGCTGAGAGACCGTGTAGCGCCACGCAAGGTTGCGTCCAAATCGGTCCTCGGCGTAGGTCTTGAGGGATTTCGAGAGGACCGAGGGTGGCGAGTTCGGGATGCCGATGCAGGCCACGGCGTCCAAGGCCCCGCTGTGATAGTCCACGCCCTCCGAAAGGCGAGCGCCAAACACACCGGCAAGCAGGATTTTGCGCCCGTTTCGCTTCTCCTCGAGCAGCGTGTCCACCACCTGGTCGAGGTCTTGCTTGGTCCACTCTCGGCTTTCCGCCATGATACGTGCACCGGTGAAATACCCCTCCAACACCACTTCATTGAGCATCGCATAGGAGGGCGCAAAGACCGCCACATTGCCCGGCGAAGCATCGATGAGCGCTTGGATGTGGGCTCGGATGGCTTCGGTGTTTTGCGGGCTGCGCTCGGTGTACTTCGTGGTGACATTGTTGGCGACCAGCACGGGACGGCGCATGGCCGCAAACGGCGAGGGGTAAGCGACGGAGGTGGTCCTTGCAGAGGGTAGGGCGAGAATGTTGGCGTACATGCTCGGCGGGTACAGCGTACCTGACATCAAGAGAGCACCCGCAGATTGTTCGAACACCGGTTTAGAGACCAGCCCGGGGTCAAGCAAGTGGGTGGTGATGCGCCCGTCTTTGCCCTTGGTGTCGTAGATCATTGTCAAGGCCGGAGTTGAGCCAAATTTGAGCAGGCAGTCCAGGATTTCGGCCACTTTGTGAGCGTTGGGTTCCATCGGATTGCCATCGTCACCTGCCTCCATGTCCACGTCCACGCTGGAGAGGATGTCCCTCAGTTGGTGAATTCGAACCGCAACATCGACCTCGGGATGGTTGGACGACGTAGCCTCTAGTTGCTGTTGTCCAGCCTTCCCCTCCACCACATCGCAGGCCCGATGGAACACATTCAGCACATCGTCGGTTTTGACTTCGGCTTCCTCGTCGCTTCCCGTCAGACCTCGCATGTAGCTGCCGAAGAGTGCATCAAACCCAGCACGAGAGGCCTTCAAGACATCAAACGCCCAAGCAGCAAGGCCGTGGGTGATGGACAGGGCTTCACCACCAGGTGCTTTCATGGCTTGAGCGAGGACGCCGGCGTACTCCTCAAGTTCGATTTGCGTGTTTCGTATCATGGTCCTTGTCAATCGCTTCTCAAGCGTCATTCGAATGCGGTCGGGCAGGTTGTGGGCTTCGTCAACGACGATGATGATGTCCTCGAGTGACAAATCCATCGCTTTGAGGCTGGATTCCCTGACGCCGTCGTCAAACAGGTGGTTGTAATCGCCCACGAAGACATCGGCGCCGCTGACCGCCTCTCGGGCCGCTTTCCAAGGACAGGTTTGAGCAGGTTCGCCGTGAACCGTGTGCGTTCGACTGATATCGACCAGTTCGTCAACGTGAAGCGGGCTGGCGAGAATCCGTTCCTTGAGGCCGGGTGCGGCCGTGATCCACGGTTTGCAGGAACGGGTTTTCCGGGCTTGGCTGCACAGCAAGGAAAACACGAGTGGCGATTCCTTGGCAAAGGGTTGGACGCACATCCCCGCTTGGCCAACCATGTCGACAAGGCGAACCGGCATCATGCCCGTTCGTCGCTGATTGATTCGGCGAACGGTGTCCACGACGATTCGGTGCTGGGTTTGTCGGGACGTCAAGAAAAACACGGTCTTCTTTTGTGAGGAACGTCCGGCCACCTCAAGGGCTGCCGCCAACGAAGCAGCTGTTTTTCCAATCCCAGTGGGTGCAGCCGCGAGGTGGAAGCCGCCTTCGTTGAGGGCCATGATGCCGTCTTCGATCATCTCCAATTGGCCCGGTCGTGGCGTGGCGTGAGCGAGGAAGGGGTAGGTGGACGAATCCACGTTTGCCTCTTGCTCGTTCATATCGTCCATCCTACGGCGACCCTCCTAAAGGATTGGGATGAAGGTCACAGGTTTGACCAGTGCTCGTCAATGTGCCCAGAAGTGTGGGGG
>CEUM01136606.1_pt1 | contig 14916 bp, 10 predicted proteins | sample 356421 | NCBI WGS metagenome assembly CEUM01 (sample SAMEA2622716, study PRJEB7988) | marine metagenome | biome: marine biome (ENVO:00000447); feature: surface water layer (ENVO:00002042); material: "saline water (ENVO:00002010), including plankton (ENVO:xxxxxxxx)" | depth 5 m | reverse complement strand
TTTTTTTAATCAAACTTAAAAGAAAGCTTTAATTTTGTTCTATAAGCTGAGAGTTTTCCATCTTCTATCTTTATATCCTGATCCATAACCTCGGCAATTCTTAAATTTCTTAAAGATTCGCTTGCCCTTTCTATGGCCTTTTTAGCAGCATCCTCCCAAGATACAGGACTGGATCCAACAACTTCAATAACTTTATAAATACTATCAGACATTATCAACTCCTTCCTTATATTAAAGGGATTTTAATTTTTACTTGTTCATTTTAAAAAAGGAATTTCAATTCTAAAGGTTGTTCCCTTTTGAAAAGTTGAGTCAACCCTAATTGTACCGCCTAAGTTTTCAACTTCATGCATAACAGAATCCAATCCAACTCCCATCCCTGAAATATGGCTAATTTCTTTTTTAGTTGAAAACCCTGGCATAAAAATTTTCTGTAAGATTTCATCATTTGTACATTTTTCCAAATCTATATCTTTGGCAACTTCGCTATCCATTATTTTTGATTTAAGGGCCTCTATATCTATTCCTGCCCCATCATCAGAAATTAAAAGAACAAGACCTTTTTCTCCTTCTTTTTTCTCATCTCCATCTTTACACCGAATCTCTATTAAACCTGCTTCTTTTTTGCCCACTTCCTTACGATAGACTTTTTCTTCTATTCCATGATCGAGAGCATTTCTCAAAATATGAATTAATGTTGAAAAGAAATGAGAGTATGTTTTCATATTAAAAGTTCTATCTGTAGGATAAACTTTTATTTCAATTTCTTTATTTAAATCAAAGGCCATATTTTTTAACATTTGATCGTGACCTTCAAAAAAATAATGAATATCACGATGAAAATAATCTCTTTCAAAGTCACTTATAACACTTTTCTCTTCCCTTATTTTACTTTTAAAATATTGATATACTTCTTGAATTTCTATTCTCTTGGAAGACTTTTTATCATCTGAGTTATTTATCAAATCTAAGAAAGTTTGAATCGAAAAAAATGATTTTGAAAATGATCCACTTATTTTTTGGAGGAATTCAATAATTTTTAAAACCTCTTCTTCTTTAAAATTTTGGGTTTCTTCTCGAATTTTAAAAATTATGTTTTCAACTTCTATACAAAGTTTCTTTATTTCGCTTAATGAGTAACGAAGTGCCTCAGCTTTTAAAGTATGTATTTGCCTGAAAAGATGGTTAAAATATTCTAGTAATTTCTTTTCATCTGGTTTTTTGACTTTCCATTCTTTATTATTTTCTTTCAATTCTTCCAAACAATTTTGAATCAACTCTGATTGATCTTCAATAAAGTCCAAAAAGCTAAAGGGGTCTTGAAGAACAGAAAGCATCATACTAACATAGCTTTTTTCGTTTTCAGCAATCTCTTCAAGTTTTTTTTGCTCGGTTTTATCTTTTATCGTACAAATCATTTGAATTAACTTTTTCTTTCTGGTTTCCTTAATTTCCTGAAATATTGGCGTGAAATTAAGGCCATAAAAGTTTTTTCCCTTGCTAAAACCTTTTGGTGCTAAAGGCATAAGATCTTTGATAAGAAGTTTTGAATTCCAAACTTTTTTATACCATTTTTTAAATAAATCCCTGTCACTTGTACTCAAAGGGATAAAATCCTCGACTTTTTCTCCATTTGGATTTTTTCCTATAAAAGATTCTACGGATTTCGAATAGCCTTCCTGAATTTTTCCATTTTTATCAAAAATAAAAAAACCTTCCTCAAGGTTATCTATCAAAGTAGACAAAATAGCTTTTTGTTTTAAAATAACATCCTTACTTCTTTTAATCTCTAATTGAGTCCTCACTCTTTGAAGTAATTCTATAGAGTTAAATGGTTTGGATACAAAATCAACGGCTCCAAGACTTAAACCTTTTACAATATCATCAATTTCATTTTTGGCACTTAGAAAAATAATAGGTATATCTTTTTTGTCAGGATCCTCTTTTATTTTTTCGCATGCTTCATAACCATTCATAGTTGGCATCATAATATCAAGAAGAATTAAGTCAGGTTTAACCGTTTCCAGCATTTTCAAACAATCTGTGCCATCCTCAGCCACAGTTACATGATACCCTTTTTCCATAAGGATAGTTCCTAAAACCTGAATATTCTTAGGTGTATCATCACAAATTAGAATTAGGGGTATATCTTCTTTTTTATCCATGGCCAAATTTTTCGACAAATTCATTTTTAACTCAATGTATTTGTAATTAAATGGATTTTTTTTCCCTTTTGTAAGAACGATACCGTTTCATTTTCAAATTAATTTTAAAACCGATAATATTTTATGGTATGTTTTAAAAATAAAAATCTCAGCTCTCATCTTTTGAAGAATATCTTTCTTCTATACTGGCTTTTTGCCTTTCTCATTACCTTAATCCAAATTTTTTTTGAATTTCAACATGAAAAAAAAGTTATCGTTAAAGAAATGAAAGAAATCGTTAATTTTTTAGGGCCGGATATATCTGAAAAGTTACACATAAACAAACATAAAGGCTATAAATACATCCTCGAAAATTTCTCATCCTTTTCCAGTTTTAGAAAGATCACATTAGATGATTTAGAGGATAAACCTGTTATCGTTCTTAAGAAAAAAGAAACTCGAAATATACTTTTCTTGAACAAAATTGAATTTTCGTACAAATCTGCTTTAATTTACAAAAAAGGTGAAAAGTTTTTTTCAATGGGCACCATAACTTTGGGTTCTCATTGGGGTAAAATTTATAATAGAATTGAAGGGAGTTTATTCATTTTAATTCTTAATGCACTCATAAAGACAATTCTTCTTTACATCATCATGCGCTTTTTTCTTAAAAGAGAATTGGAAAAACCAATTGATGGACTGATTTATGAAATAAAAAATATTAATTATGAAAATCTTACGCCTCTTCAAGCGGAAATTCCGAGAAAAAACGAGCTACAACTTTTAAAGGTTCAATTTAATTCTCTTCTTTTAAAATTACATGAAAATAAATCTACACTTGTCAGTCAATCTAAAGAAATAAGAACAAGAAATAACGAATTAATTAACTCAAAGCATGAGTTAGAGAAAAGGATTGAGGCAAAAGAAGAAAGAATTAAACAAAATATAAACCTCTTGAAAGAGGAAGTCAGGTCTCATAAGAAAACTGAAGAAAAATTAATTCTTGCAAATCAACACAAGAGTGAATTTTTAGCAAACATGAGCCATGAAATAAGAACCCCTATGAATGCAATTTTAGGTTTTTCTGAAATCGTTCATAAACATCTAAAAGACAAAACTCTTAAAGAACATATGGACTCTATCAATACAAGTGGTAAGGCATTGCTAAATATTATAAATGATATTTTAGACCTTTCAAAAGTTGAGGCCGGTAAATTCCATCTCGAATATTCAGCTTGTAATACAAACAACCTCTTGAGAGACATCAATTCTATTTTTAAAAACCAGATTGAAAATAAAGGTCTAGATTTTGAAATAGAAATAGAAAAGGATTTTCCCCCTGTTATTATTATTGACGAAATGAGGGTCAGACAAATTCTTTTCAACCTTCTCTCAAATGCTCTAAAATTTACTTTCAAAGGTGGAATAAAGTTAATTGCTTCATTTAAATGGCCAAATAAAAAGGCAAATAAAGTATCACTTGATTTTTCAGTTGAAGATAGCGGTATAGGAATTCCAAGGGATCAAATTCCTAAAATTTTTGAAGCTTTTAATCAAAGGTCTCGCCAAAAATACTCTAAGTTTGGTGGTACTGGGCTTGGTCTTACCATCAGTCAACAGCTATCTTCACTTATGGGAGGTGAGCTTCGAGCGGAAAGTGTTTTAGATAAAGGAAGCACCTTTCACTTGACATTAAAAGAAGTTGAAGTTGGTTCCAGCGCAAATTATGATGATAGAAGCGACCCGCTCAGAAAGCCTGTATATCATTTTGAAAAGGCGACTATCTTAATCGTCGATGATGTAAAAACAGACCGAGACCTCCTCCATACATTTTTAGAGTCACATAATTTTGACCTTATCATGGCCGAAAATGGAGATGAGGCGATAAAAATCACAAAAAAATATAAAGTTGATATCATATTACTTGATATTATTATGCCTATTATGGATGGATTAACTGCAACAAAGTTTTGGAAAAAAGAAGAAGAGTTTCAAAACATTCCAATTGTCGCAATTACTGCATCTGCAATGAAAGAAGACTTCGATCGCATTATCAATATCTGTGATAGTTATCTCAAAAAGCCTGTTCAGGAAAATGAGGTTATTCAAGAAATTTCAAAGTACCTCCCTTATAAAATTATTAACCTTGATGAACAAACTGATGAATTGTCAGAGGTTACCAAAAATTGGAGTGACAAAGAAGACTTTAAAGGCAAAAGCATTGTTGACAAAGATATCCTTATCCAAATTTTTAAAGAAGTACTTCTTTCTGATTGGAAAAAGTTAAAACGTCCTTTCATAATTAATCAAGTTATTGAATTTTCTCAAGCTGCAAAAAAAGTTGCGGAAAGACATCATTTTCACGACCTTTTAACCTGGTCTATTAATTTAAAAAAAGAAGCTTCTCTTTTCAAAATGCAAGACATCGAAAAAGACTTAAAAACCTTCCCTGAACTGCTGAAAAAAGTGGACGATAATCAAAATAGTTAAAAAGGCAATTTAGTGATAAATTAATTTGCCTTTACCAGTTTTATTTTTCTCAACATGACCTAGAAACCAAAATGTTTCATTCCATGAAGAAAAAATTTCTTTAAGGTTATGACCAGGTTTTACGACCATCATCATTCCAATTCCTCTATTAAAGACCTCTAAAAAATTAACTAGAGGTATCTTAAGCCTCTGATCAACAACAGAAAAAATTGAGGGAAGATCACTTAGAGAAGGCATGTCGGTTATATGATAATCAAAATTTCCGTTAATCCTTAGGAGGTTAGTCCAACCTCCACCAGTTATATGGGCCAAACCTTTAACTGGTCGGCCTGGTAGATTAAGGCAATCTTTAATAAATGGCCAATAAAGGCGGGTTGGGTTTAGAAGCATTTGACAGAGCTCTTTTTCATCCGGTCTTACTACTTTTCTTAAGAGAGAGTACCCGTTTGAGTGAAAACCGCTAGATGAAATCCCAATAATTTCATCTCCCTCCTCTATGTTTTTCCCATCTAATACATCATCTTTATGGACCTCTCCGACCGCAAAACCTGCTAAATCGTAGTCACCATCTCTATATAAACCGGGCATTTCAGCAGTTTCGCCACCAATAAGGGCCATCTCAGATGCCTGACAACCCTCGATAATACCTGAAACAACTTCTTCACTTACATCCACATCAAGGCTACCGGTCGCTAAATAATCCATGAAAAAAAGAGGCCTGGATCCTGAACAAATAATATCATTTGCACACATTGCTACAAGGTCAATTCCTATCGTAGAGTGATTATTTAGGAGCTTCGCCAACTCCAACTTCGTGCCCACACCGTCAGTACCAGCAGAAAGGTATTTGTCTTTGCCCATTTCATATAAACTGCAAAAACCTCCAACACCTTCCACAACTCTAGGGCCATATGTTCTTGCCACTTTCTTCTTAATTCGTGAAATAAATCGTTCAGCTTTTTGGTTATCGACACCAGCTTCTTTATAGGTTTTTGGGTAAAAACTTTCCAATTTTGACTCCCTTCCTTATCAGATTACACAATCAAATTGCATCATATTAATGACGGAAATGCCTCTTGCCTGTCATGACCATCGCTATTCCATGTTCATTGGCCGCCTCAATAACCTCATTATCTTTTATGCTTCCACCTGGTTGAACGATGAACTTTACTCCCTGCCGAAAAGCTTCATCAATGCTGTCTCTAAAAGGGAAAAAGGCATCGGAAATCAAAATTCCTTCACTTAAGTCTTGAAGCCCATTCTCCTTAATTTTTTGAAATGTCTCCTTTAAAGAAAGAAAACGGTTGGGATTCCCCATACCAGCGCCGATAGTTGCTAGACCTTCTTTTTTTTGAAGGACAAAGCTTATTGCATTTGATTTCAAATGCTTTGTGGCGACTATCCCAAAGGAGATGAGGTTATTTTGCTCTTCTTTCATCCTCTTTTCGGTCACCGTTTTAAAATCACCCTTTGTTTCAAAGACTTGATCATGATCCTGAACTAGCCATCCACCAAAAACCGAACGGACACTGGGCATAGGATCCGTGTATTCGAGGTCTTGAATGAGAAGCCTCATGTTTTTCTTATTTCTTAAAACTTCCAAAGCCTTTTCTGAAAAGCTTGGAGCAACAATTAACTCAACAAACTTTTTAGACAAAAAAATTGCCACATCTTCATCAACTTCATAATCAACACCTATAACAGAACCAAAAGCTGAAATAGGGTCCGATTTAAATGACATTTTTATGCTTTCTATTTTGGAGGAAGCGGTTGCAAGACCGCAAGGGTTGGAGTGCTTCACTACCACACTGGAGTAAGAAAACCGTCTTTCAAATTTAGAATCCAATGAGAGTTTATTTAGGTCCTTTACAACTGACCAAGCGGCATCTGTATCGAGGATATTGTTATAGGATAGTTCTTTTCCTTGCAAAAGCTTCGCCTCAGAAAGGCCGTTATTTCTAGCAGGATAAAGCCATGCTTTTTGGTGTGGGTTTTCACCATAACGTAACACTTTCGCATGCTTAGGAGATAAGCACATTGTTTTCGTTTCCTCTCCCCATCTATTTTCTAACTCATTTGCAATCAACCCTTCATAAGAAGCACTCAACCTAAAAGCATCCAACGCCCACTTCTTTCTAAGAGTTAATGAAACTTGCGGTTTTTCCGAAGAAAGAACTTCTGTAAATTCAGCATATTGAGACGGAGAACTGCACACAAGAACATGCTCGTAATTCTTTGCAGCCGCCCTAATCATTGTTGGACCACCAATATCAATATTCTCTATAAGGCTTGATAAATTACTTCCTTTTGAAGCTTCTTCGAAGGGATACAAATTACAAATAACACAGTCGATTGGCTTGATTCCCAACTCCAAAGCCTTGGCAACATCTTTGGGATTATCCCTTCTATAAAGGAGTGAGCTTGAGACCTGAAAGCTCAAACTTTTCATCCTTCCATCAAAAGCCTCAGGGTTCCCAGTTATTTCCTGAAGAGGGGTGACCTTTAAGCCTAAAGATTTAATATATCTAGCGGTTCCTCCAGAAGCTATCAACTCGACACCTTTTTCTGCTAACTTTTTTACCAAAGGCCCTAATTCGCTTTTATCGGAAACTGAGATGAGTGATCTTTTTAAAAAAAGATTTTTTCGATCGATTTCATTTACTTCACGATTCATAAATTAGCTCCTTTTAAGATGACCTACAATATTATCAAATATTTTCTGACCCCAAGCCTTTTGGTCTGGGTCTTTACACCTGTTTTTATAATGAATTCTATGTGTCGCCTCAAAAAGAGAAGCTTCAGGATGAGGCATAAGTCCAAAAATAAGCCCCTTCGGATCACATAAACCAGCTATACTTTCATGCTGAAACTTGGCAAGTGGTCTTAATTGATCAGAATACTGGAGAGGTATTTGGCCATTTTTTAAAAGTTTATTATAAATTTTATCCTCAGAACCTTTTTTAAGCGTTATCCGACCTTCTCTATTTCGCAAGGGCAGTTCAAATTCACAAGATTCACCTCCTTCAAAAATACCTTCTGTCCAATGACAAACACTCTTAGAAGGAGGTGCTTTAAGCTTAACCCAATAATTTTGAAAGGTTCCCTCTCTATTAGGGGCCAAGCCCACTTCCCTTTTTTCTCCTGGGAAAGGAAGAAGCCCCAATTTCAATAACGTTTGAAAGCCATTACAAATTCCAATTATAGGGCTTTCCTTTTCAACAAAAAGGTTTAGTTCGTCTTTAAGACCCCGCTTACATTTAAGTGCCAAGACCTGGCCGCTTCCCAAGTCATCTCCAAAACTAAAGCCTCCTGGAAAGGCCAACCCTTGGTAATCTCTAAGCAATTTCGGTCTATCCAAAAGTTCGTTTATATGGATAATGGTTGTTTTTGCCTTGGCTTTTTCAAAGCCAAGTTTGGTCTCTTGTTCACAGTTAATACCATCACCTGCTAAAACAAGAAAATGAGGTTTCTTTTTATAATTAATCAAAGGATTCACGACTTAGACTCCCTTTTTATAGGCCTCAATCATCTTATCTAAATGTTGATTTAAAACGACTTTATGTCCATTTTTGAAAATTACCTGGGGTAAGGAGCTTACTGTTCCAAGTTTAGAATGAGGTAATTCCTTGAATACACTTAAGAACTCTTTTTCGTTTTCCTTTGCAATGCTAACCACAAACCGCCCAGGACCCTCACCAAAGAGCTTCCCAATCAAGTTGCTTAGGCCAAGCCATTCCACCTCATCCAGGGTAAAACCTAAACGGCCACCAATGGCAGACTCAACGAGGGCCACGGCAAGCCCTCCTTCCGAAATATCATGACAAGATTCAATTAAGCCTCTACCTAAAGCTTTGTAAATAGCACGGTATAAAACTTTATTTTTTATAAGGTTTATAGATGGCAGTTTTTCCATTTTTTTCTGAGCTTCTTGATCCTCAAAGATAAAGAAGTCTGAGACTTCACTTCCCGCCAATCCTTGTCCATGATCTCCAAGCAAATAAATAAGATCACCTTGGTTTTTAAAATCACTTGTCACTGTATGCTCTAAAGTTGATTTTGAAAAAGCAGTTACTAAGAGTGTTGGTAATACACTAATTTTTAAAGGTTCACCTGAAGCATTAAGACCTCTAAAATCATTTTTCATGCTGTCTTTACCGCTTACCAATGGAGTGCCATAAGTAACTGTGATGTCATAAAGTCCATGTGAAGCCCTTACAAGGTCACCGCACCTGAAAAGACCTTCTTGGTTTTTCTCTGATACAACCGGGTCAGGCCAACAAAAATTATCTAATAATGCACATTGATCAATATTCCCACCATGGGCCACCACATTTCTAACGGCTTCATCGACTGCATATTGGGCCATCACATAAGGGTCCCAAAGACTTAACTTAGGTGCAAGACCGCAACCTATCTGAATAACTGAGCTTTCCTCGCCGCCATGCGGGTAAAGCCATAAAGAGGAACTATCACTAGGGCCGTCTCCTTTTTTTCCAACAAAAGGTTTAATATGACTGGCGCCAAGCACTTCATGATCATACTGCCTAACCCACTTTTCTTTCGAAACAATATTAGGAGAAGAAAGAAGCTTAAGAAGAATATCCTCGACTTTTTCCTCTTCAAAAAATTGTTTCTGACTAGCCTCATTAGGGTCTTTCCACCACTCATTTCTTTTTCTTGGGCCCTTCCATAAGGCCTCTAATTTCATTGGGGGTAGTAAGTCATGTATAAGTCGGAGGTCTAAAAAAGCAACACGCTCTTTTAAATGAAAAACTTCCAAAGCCCCTTTATCATGAAAGTAACCAATATCTGTTACGGATACCCCATATTTTTTTCCCAAATCCTTGAAAGCAAGGGATTTAGAAGGGGGTACAGCAAAAGTCATTCTTTCCTGACTTTCGGAAATCATCAGTTCCCAAGCTTTAAGTCCTTCGTATTTCACAGGGCACTTTGATAAATCCAAAGTCGCCCCACCAGTGAATTCAGCCATTTCACCAACACTAGAACTTAAACCTCCAGCTCCATTATCCGTAAGTGATGAGTAAAGACCTAAGTCTCTAGCTTTTAAAAGAAAATCGGTTACTCTTTTTTGGGTAAGAGGGTCTCCAATTTGAACAGCGCTTGTTGGGGAGCTCTCGTTTAACTCAAGAGAACTAAAAGTGGCTCCATGAAGACCATCTTTACCAATTGCACCTCCAACCATAAAAATTCTATCGCCAACTTGGGTTTCTTTAAGTGAAGTATCCCTTCCATCAGCTAAAACCTTTGGCAAAACACCAACTGTTCCACAAAAAACAAGGGGTTTACCAGCGTAATCCCTGTCAAAGTGTATGGCCCCGTTAACTGTGGGAATTCCACTTTTATTACCGCCATCCATGACACCTTTGTGGACACCTTTTAGAATTGACCTTGGATGAAGCAGACCTTTAGGCGCCTTCTTTTTTTCAGATGAACTTAGCGAATGCGGAAGTCCAAGACAAAAAACATTTGTATTTCCGATGGGCCTAGACCCTAAGCCTGCACCTAAAATGTCACGGTTGACTCCGAGGATACCTGTTAAAGCTCCTCCATAAGGGTCCAAAGCTGATGGCGAATTATGAGTCTCAACTTTAAAGCAAAGGTCTACCTTATTTTCAAAGCTTACGATTCCAGCATTATCCTTAAAAACCGATTTTGCCCATGTAATTCCCCTTTCCTCTATGATATCTTTGGTACTCTTTTGGATAAAACTTTGATAAACACCTTCAATTTTTTGGTTTCCAAGCTTCTTGAAAGGGTGTTCAGAGTTAGAATCTTCATAACTACTTAAATCTTCTTTATATTTTATAGTGGCCTTAAAGATTTTGTGCTTACAATGTTCACTCCAACTTTGCGCCAATATTTCTAGCTCCACATCTGTTGGGTTTTTTGGTAATCCCTGGGCCTTGCGTTCTTCAAAAACGTCTTTTTTATTAAAATAATCTTTCAAAAAACTCATTTCATTAACGTTTAAGGCCAAGCACCTCTCTTCGCTTAACTTAACCAGTTCCTCTAAGGGTCTGTCTAAAGAAATAACCTCGACTTCTGAATTTAGGTCTTCAAAATTGACTTCATCAATTTTTTCAATATGTTGGAATCTGCTTCTTTTTTTAAAGTCTTCATAGGAAAAAAGCTCAGCCTTTTGAATTAGTGGGTTTGCATATTCTTTTAATTCCTTATGGTCTTCAAAGAAAAAATAAAGAGTCCCACTTTTGGCAAAAGAGCAAGATAGGCCAGAGAGGTTTAAGGCTTCTTTGGCACATAACCCTCTGTTATCAGTTACTCCAGGTTTGAAACTAACTTCAATAACCCATTTCGGCTTTTTCTTGTCCCAAAAATGATCATAGTCATCGATATAAACATCGTTAAGAACGGGGTCTCCAAAAACCTCTTCAAGGTTAGCCAATGAAGGAAGAGCATTGCTAGGTAAATCTAAAATATAGAAAGGAATTTCTTCATACAGAAAACCATTTTCACCAAGGATAGTTTCCTCAATAGGCTTAATTTCTAAGCGTAATAAACTCACCTGTAATCCCCTTTAAGTACTTTAAATATGGCCTCAATATAAGCAATATGCTCTAAGTGCTGTCCCCTCTTTTTAAAATCTTCAAAGCTGTCTTCTTGAAGGCGGTTGAATTTTTTTTGAAGGATAAGCTGACCGGTGTCCATTCCCTCATCAACAAAATGAACGCTTACTCCCGAAAAAGGGGCCTTCGCCTCAAAGGCCCTCTCATAGGCCCTTAAGCCTCTGAAAGATGGTAGCAAAGAGGGGTGAATGTTAATTATTCTCGAATGGCCTCTTTTTTCATCGTAAAATCTGGAAATAAAATGTGGCCCTAGTATTCTCATGTACCCTGCCAGAAGGAGCCAATGACCTCCCCACTCCTTTACCTGGCGGTATATTTCTCTTTCATGCATTGACCTTTTCATTGATTTTTTTTCAATAAGTGCCGTTGGAATATCCCAACCTTTTGCCCTCTCAAGGACTCCAGAACCCGCCTTATCACTAATGATTCCTAGGACTTCAAGACATTCCTTTTTATTTTGGAAAAAGGAAACAATATTTTCAGCATTTGTTCCCTCTCCACTCGCTAGAATAACGGCTTTCATTTTTTTTCCCAATGACCTTCTCAAAGATTAAGCGCAATATCACTTCTATAGTGAGCCCCTTCAAAATTAGTTTGGTGAACTCTTTCATAGGCCCTTTCGCGAGCTTCTTTAAGGTTTAACCCAAGACCTGTGATTCCCAAAACTCGACCACTACTATTTAAAAGTCTATTCCCTTCATTTTCCTTCATAGCACCACTTAAAAAGCAATAAGTTAAGGCCTCTTTTCTCTGATTGACTTGAGGAAAGCTGATAGGCTGTTCTAGCTTCATGTTTCTTCCCTTTTCTAAAATAGGGTAACCTTCTGAAACCATAACAACATGAACAGAGCTCTCACTTTTCATGTGAACTTTATTTTTTAAAGATGGAGGTCTTCTTTTTATAAGCTCTAACAATTCACCATCTGCAGCGGCCTTAAAAAGAGGAAATAAATCTTCTTTCACAAGGGGTAGGAGGATTTGAGCTTCTGGATCTCCCATCCTAACATTAAACTCAAGAACATTAACCACACCACTTGGGTCTATCATAAGGCCCGCAAACAGAATTCCTTTGTAATGAATTCCACGACTTTTCAACGAGTTTAAGGTTTTAGAAAAAACGTTTTCCTCAATTTCCTTTTGAAGGATCTCATTTACAAGTTCAGGGTTAGAGAAGCCTCCCATTCCGCCTGTATTGGGTCCCTCATCACAATCTTTCAACCTCTTGTAATCCCTTGCAAACCCAAGAGTTAAAAAGGAGTCGCCATCGCAAAGAGCGAAGGCTGAAATTTCTTTTCCAAAAAGTTTTTCCTCGATAACGACTTTATTATCCTTAATTACAAAGGACTCATCTTTCATAATTTTAAAAAGGACATCCCTGGCCTCATTTTCTGAGTTACAAAGAAATACCCCTTTCCCTGCCGCTAATTTGTCGGCCTTAATAACAACACCTAAATCAACCAAGCCCGATTCATTGACCTTCTCAAGGTACTCAAGTCCTTCTTCGTAAGAAGAGGCATTCTTAAATTTTGCAGTTGGGATTTCAGATTCTTTCATTAGCTGTTTAGAAAAATGCTTTGACCCCTCTAACTTAGCCCCCTCTTTTGAGGGCCCCAAAACAGAAATGCCTTTCCTTTCCAAAAAGTCGACAACACCATTTACAAGGGGAACTTCTGGACCAACAACAACAAGGTCTATTTCCTCTTCCAAGGCATAATGACCTAATTCCTCAAAATGATTTGGATTCAAATCCAGCCCTTTTATTTTCTCCGAAGGAAAGGGTGTTTTTGGATCAGGACATACATAAATTAAGCTGACTTCACTTGATTGGGCCAACTTAAAGGCCATCGCCTGCTCTCTCCCACCAGAGCCAATAATTATTATTTTATTTAAAGAGCTCACTCATCCCCCTCCGACTTATTAGACTCCAGGCTTGATATGGCCCTTACTAAATCATCTAAAGCCATGGCTTCAGGGAAAGGCACTTTTTGATAGACTTGTTTACAAACATGATTAGATAAAGTCTGATAAATCATTGAAAAAACATTTTTATGCTCTTTCTCTAAAGAAGGTGGTTCTGAATTCACTGGAAAATTAGATTTATAAAAATAGTCTTTCCAATCCTTCAGTCCTTTCGACCTTGATTCTTCTTTGGCCAATGACACATACTTGGCCCATTTTGTTTTTCTATAAGAAGTTCTTAAAATTTCTTTAGAAAGGGATTTCCCCTTATAAGTCAAACGGAGCTCATCAGGTCCCAAACTGTCGGCCAAAACAAAATTCCTTTGACCAGGAAATGGCCCTTCCTCGTTTGTGGCCCCCCACTCACATTTCCCATCCCAAAGCACAAGGTCAATTTTTTTAAAAAAGGAACGCAATTTAATGGCCACAAGCCGGTTCCACTCGATAAAAGCCGCCCATTCTCCATCACTTAGACCTGATATCTCTTGGGCTTCTCCGTAGGTTACAAAACGGTCTTCAGGCTCCCACTTGGTCGAAAACTCTATAATTGGAAAGTCCCAAAGCCCATTATCATATTGGCCATTACATAGATCTTCCATAAATTTATTTGAATAAGACTCGGGAAGAGTTTGTAAAACCTCCTCCAAGTAAGGTCTATCTTTGATTCTTTTTCGAAACGAGCTTCCTTCAGGAAGGCCAAAACGAAAAACAACTTCCAAAGGAACGAAACCTTTTAATTGAGGTTTTTTAAAACAAGAGTAATCCCAGAAACTTAAGTCATCACTCCATTTCGGTTTTTGAACTTTAAAAGGAGTAAAATCCAAATAAAGAGGACCTTTGGTTTCTAACCTTTCCCACTCTTTATTATTTTTAAGATTGATAGGCCCTTTTTCATTCCAAGCACCTTTCAAATGTGTTTTAAGTCCGTTTTTCTTCAGCCACTCTAAACAAGAATGAGTGATCGACTTCGAGTCTATATGACCAGGAAAATCATCTAATGATTCCCAAGAGTTAGAGTCTTCTAAGTAGTCATAAATGGCCAGGCTCATAAGAGCAAGACTCTTCCCTTTTAAGGGAAGCTCATCCGGCATTTTTCCCCAATCAAAAAGAGAATAATGATCGGAGAAATCAAAAAGCCAAGGAGTACATCCCTCTACACCCCTAATTTTCTTTACGGAGCCAAGTCGGTAAACATCTGGAATCATTTTATTTAAATGCTTGCTACTTTCATTACTTACAAAACTCATATTTCCTCCCTCAAATAAAAAAGAAGAGCCCTAAACTTTTTTCTAAAAAGACTCAAAGCCTCTTTTAAGCCAGCGAAGCGCATTAATGCAGTTATTCACTCCAAACCAAAGTCCTCCATTTCCAGCTAAACTAAAAAGACTTAGGGCCCTGCTTGGATTATCCACCGTCTGTTTATTCATCATTGGAACATGCAAACAATTTGGCTTTAGGACAATTTCTTTTTCTTGGTGGACTAATAGGATATTCCAGCAGTCTGGGTTATATTTATTGGTGATTTCTAATTGGATGTTTTCTTTTTCTGATAAATTGATTGTATCTTTAAGAACCTTATCAACATACTCATAGGGCTGTACAAGAGCATCAACGTAAATATTAACTCTTGTTTCTTTAGCCCATCTATCATCCCCAATGTTTTCAATAAATTTTATTATCGAATCTTCGTTGTAAGGAGCACATGTTGCTACTGGCGT
>CEUM01135042.1_pt1 | contig 14928 bp, 13 predicted proteins | sample 356421 | NCBI WGS metagenome assembly CEUM01 (sample SAMEA2622716, study PRJEB7988) | marine metagenome | biome: marine biome (ENVO:00000447); feature: surface water layer (ENVO:00002042); material: "saline water (ENVO:00002010), including plankton (ENVO:xxxxxxxx)" | depth 5 m | reverse complement strand
CACCGGCGGCACCCGCGCCCGCAGCGCCCGCAGCACCCGCCGCACCAGCCGCCCCCGCTCCGGCGCCCACCCGGCACCAGAGCAGCCCCGAAGTGAAGGAACGTCTCGCCGCCGTCGGCGCGATTTCCCAAGCCATCTCTGCTGAAGTGCAGAAGGTCATCATCGGGAAGTCGCACATCATCGACAACGTGCTCATCAACATCCTGTCCAACGGCAACCTCCTCTTCGAGGACTACCCCGGTCTGGCCAAGACGCTGATGACCAACACGTTCGCCGATGCCCTCGGTTGCGACTTCAAGCGTGTTCAGTTCACGCCTGACCTGCTCCCCGCCGACATCACCGGGACCAACATCTACGACGCCAAGAAGGGCGAGTTTACGTTCAAGCCTGGACCGCTGTTCTGCAACTTGCTCCTCGCTGACGAGATCAACCGTGCCCCGCCCAAGACGCAGGCTGCGTTGCTCGAAGCGATGCAAGAAAAGCAGGTGACCATCGGTACGGTGACCCACAAGCTCCCCGCACCGTTCATCGTCATGGCGACCCAAAACCCCGTCGAGCAGGAAGGTACCTACCCCCTGCCCGAAGCACAGCTTGACCGTTTCATGTTCAAGATGTCCGTGGGCTACCCCGACCGTGCGGACGAGGACGAAATCCTCCGCCGCCGTATCGAGCGTGGAAAGGACGCCGTCGACGTCGACGTCATCACCGACCCGCAGCGCGTGATCGCGATGCAGCAGGCCTGTGAGAGCGTCTACGTTGACCCCAGCCTGCGCATGTACATGGTCGAGATTGTCTCCCGAACCCGTGAGGACCCCCGCGTTCTCGTCGGCTCTTCGCCTCGTGGTTCGCAGGCGCTCCTGAAGACCTCCCGCGCCGCCGCCGCCCTCCGCGGTCGCGACTTCGTCACCCCTGACGACGTCAAGACCGTCGCCGAGCTGGCCATCGCGCACCGGATCATCCTCAAGCCCGAGCACCAGATCAAGGGCTTGGAGTCCGGTGAGGTCATCCAGAACATCCTGCGTGAAGTGCCCGTGCCGACCGTTTGAGGTCGTTCACGTCATCTGAATCGGAGAGTGGGCCACCATGTGGAGCCGTAAATCAGCGATGCTCGGCAGCCTTGCTGTCGCGATGTACTTGCTCGGCCTCACCTTGCGAAATTCGCAGTTGGTGACCATCGCCGTGGTCATCTTCGTGATCTTGACCTGGGCCGCCCTCTTTGGTGGACACGCCGACGTCGCCTCCTCCGGACGTCGGTCAGAGGAGTTCACCGGAGAGGAGGGCATGGCCCTCGGCAACGTCTCTGCGATGCGAAAGATGTCCAGTGCGCGCCTCTTTGAGGACGGTGAGTTGAGCGTCACGCTCAGAATGCAAAATCATTCAGGGCTGGCAAAGATCCTCGAGGTGCGCGACCGCGTCCCCGAGGTCATGCGCATCAAATCCGGTTCGAACTACATCCTGATGGAACTCGGCCCACGCCGTGAGACCTTCATCGAGTACACCGTCGAGTGTCCCCTTCGGGGCTTCTACAGCCTCGGGCCGGTTGCGGTCCGGATGCAGGATGCCTTCGGACTGTTCCACCGTGAGAAGGAGCTCCACGTCTACAACGACTTCCTGGTCTTCCCCAAGATGGAGGACCTCAAGGAGACCTTCGTCAAGTCACGCGTGCCCAAGATCTTCACCGGTGCCGTCAACATCCGACAGCCCGGTCCAGGTTCGGAGTTCTACTCCCTGCGCGAATACTTCGAAGGCGACTCGTTCAGGGCCATCAACTGGTCCGCCTACGCCCGCTCTGGCAAGCTCATGGTCAACGAGCGCGAACGTGACGCGGTGTCCGACGTGATCATCCTCGTCGATTCCCGCTCCGTCGCCGAGACCGGTCCAGTCAGCCGCAACGCGCTCGTGTACTCCACGCGTGCTGCGGCCTCGTTGGCCAAGTATTTCCTTGGCCGCCGCGACTCGGTCGGTGTCATCGTTTACGGTGACGAGGTCGTCAGCGTTGACCGTGACACGGGCAAGAAGCAGCTCTACGTGATTTTGACGAAGCTGGCCGGCGCCGTGGCGAAGGGCAACACGCCGCTCCAAGTCGTGGTGAACCGCATCTTGCCCCACATCAACAAGGGGAGCCCGATCATCGTCCTGAGCAACCTCGAGGACGATCCCACCATCGTCAACGCGTTGCGCGACTTCCGTGCGCGCGACTTCGACGTGACCGTGCTCTCTCCTTCGTCCCTTGAGTTCGAGTTCGACGCAAAGCGCCTCGACCGCACCGGGTACGAGGTGCTCAAGACCGAACGCGACGTCTTGATCGGTGAACTTCGGGGACTCGGTGTCAACATCATGGATTGGGAGCCCGACATGCTCCTTTCGACGGCCCTCGCAGGAGCGCGAGGATTCTGAGGTGAGGTCATGGCAGCAAAAACGTCTGGAGACACCGCTCACCTGTACGAGAGCAAGACCGTTCGGTCTTCTGCTCCCAGCCGGAAAAAGCTGGCAGGAAATGCCGGTATCGGCACTGAAATTCCCAAGGACGCCATCCCGGAGATTCAGATTCCCTCCTTCGTGGAAAGCCTCCTCGGTGGCCCCTTGGTGCCGAAGATGAAATTCCTCCCTCCCGACAAGATGGTCCAGAACCTCCAACTTGCGGTGTACGGGATTCTCATCGCTTTGGCCTTCCTGACGCTGATCGTCTCCCCAGGAGCCGGAACCATCTGGTACATGTTGACCGGGAGCATCGGTGTGGCGACCACCGTCCAAGTTGTCGTCATTGCCTTGGCGACGATTGCAGGATTCGTTGGGACCTTCCGTCGTGACGGCCGCTACCTCTTGGCGTCCAACGTGCTCTTCATTCTCGCCATCCTGCGGTTTGCCTCTTCGAAGGTCGCGCTTTCCTTCGACCCCTTCGGGCTTGCTGAACGTCCTTTCCTGCTGAGCAGCTTGGTCGTGGTCTATGCGGTCTTCCTCATCATGTACATCGAAATCGGCAACGGCGTGTTGCGCTACAGCATGCTGGACACCAGCATTCGCACCAACGAAGTGTACGTCATGAATCCCGGTAAAATTGTGGGGAAGTACCACCGCGCCCTCGTCCTCAACCCCATCATTTCCATTGTGCTGGCCACGCTCGTGCTCTCCGCCAACACCATCCTCCCCGCCTTGGTTGGTGTGCTGTCCAGCAACACCGCTCGTCGTCTCGAGGAGTCCGTCGAACTGACCTCGGTGTACGGCGTTGCGCTTGGCACGCTGTTCGTGTTCCTCGTCACCGGAGCCCTCTTCGCGCTCAACCTGCCCATGCATTTGCAGCGCTGGCGCGAGAGCCGTGAAGCGTGATCACGCTTCGGCAAGCCAGGACGCTTTCCTCGCCGTTTGTTCCAAAGCGAGTTTCACGTGGTCCCTCGGGACCAAAATTCGGATTCTTCGCGTGTCGTGGTCGACCACATCCACATCGTCCATGCTGAGGTCATGGAGCCAAGCCTCCGGGTCCTTCCACGACCCGATGAAGGTGATCATGGCCGAGGCCTCTCCGACGCGGTTGACCTCCATGCCGAGCACCGTAAGCGATGCCTCGGCGGCCTTGACGCCGCTGGCGTCCACAATGAGCCGGATGCCGTCCACCCAGGACAGGGAGGCGTGCACGCTGAGCCCGTGGTTGGCCAGTTGCGTCAGTAATGCCGCCTGTTGCGTACCAGGGGTGCCTACCGGGGGGAAGGTGACCTCGATGGCGCACACGTCCATGGTGCACGCCGCTGCAAGAAGGCCGGAGTCGGTGATGAGATCAGGGCCGATGGTGGTCGCTGCGGGGCTGCTCAGCGCCTCGCTCAGGTGACGCACTTCGATGGGAATCCCGTCAGCGATGCAGGGGCCAACGGTCGCTGGATGGAGCACCGTGGCGTCCAATCCAGCGGCCATCCGAGCCAATTCGTAGGGGACATAGGCGATCGGTTCGGTGTCGATGCCCCACCTGGGGTTCACGGGATGAATGCCACGGACGTCCTTCCACAAGATGACGCGCCGAGCGCCGAGCAGGTGGGCGACGGCCGTGGCCGTGTGGTCTGAGCCACCCCGTCCAAGCAACGCGAGGGCGCCATCCCGTCCAGATCCAAGCCAGCCGGTGATGACGGGGATACCGTGGAGAATGCTCCGATCGAACTTTTGGGCGCTCTGTTCCAAATCGACGGCGTCCGCTTCGAGCGTGCCCGAGAGCATCATTCCGATGTCCTCTGCACCCACGGCATGAGCCGGAAAACCGCACCTGCGGAGGTGGTGAGCGATGACCAAAGCAGAGAGCCGTTCACCTGAGGCCAAGAGTTGGATGCGCGCATCATCATCGGTAGGGTCTGCTCGCCGTCGCCTCAGGGCTTCTTCCATCGTCAGCAGCACATGCTCAAACCTGCTCCCGTCGCGGCCACGGTCGAGGCGAGGTGCGAACATCAGGTGGTGAGAACGAAGGTCGGACACCAACCGTTCTGCGTACCGTGGGTCGTCCACGGCGCGCAGCAACCGGTCCGTGGTGCCCCACAGTGCGGACACCACGATGGCTGCCGGGCCGTCGTCTTCGGCGATGCGGTCCGCCAAACGGTCCAAGTCAGGGGCACCACGGAGGACAGATCCTCCGAATTTGTGCACCGTCCATGCCTCACCCATTCAGGTAGCCTCCCCGGAGTGCAAGGTCGGTCACCACCAAGGCCGCGATGGCTTCGACCACCGCGACGCCTCGGGGGGCGAGCACCGGGTCGTGTCGGCCTTTGACCGACAACGTGCTGGCTTCGCCGGTGGTCAAATCGACCGTTGGCATCGGTTGGGGGATGCTCGAGGGCGGTTTGAGGGTCAACCGGACGATCAAATCTGAGGCCGAAGCCATGCCGCCAAGCGCTCCTTCGGCAACCTCCGTGCGCAATTCAGGTCCGTTGTCCGTCGGATACCAGCCGCCGTGGTGGTCCGAACCTCGCAAGGCGAGCGCCTGCGTGCCTTGACCGAATTCAACGGCTCGGGCTCCGGGAACAGCGAGCAACGCACGCCCGAGCGCCGGTTCCAAGCCATCGAACCATGGCTCGCCGAGTCCCATCGGGAGGCCGCTAATGACGAGATCCACGCGCGAGCCAATGCTGTCGCGCTCTTTCTTCAGGGATTCAACGTGGTCGAGCATGGCTTCGGCCACGTCGGCATCTTGGCAGCGCAGAAGGGCTGCGGAGGGCGTGGGCCATTCAGTCCCGTGCGTTGGCAGGGGTGCTTCATGTGGTCCAATGGCGCCGACGTGCGCCGTCACACGGGCGCCCAAGTGCTCCATCAACGGAGCAACGATGGCTCCCGCAGCGACCAATCCTGCGGTCAATCGTGCAGAGGATGACCCGCCGCCGCTCAAATCTGCATGCCCTTCGCTGCGCACGTGCATTGGGAGATCTTGGTGCGCAGGGCGTGGGTGGCTGGGCAAAAAGCTGTAATCGCTCGTTCGGACGTCGGCGTTGGCGATTTCGATCATCATCGGCTGGCCGGTGGTGCGTCCTTCGTGGACGCCTGACGCGACACGAACCACATCCGCTTCCTTTCGTTTGGTGCCGATGCCTTCTCCCGGACGACGCCGGTCCATCCGATCTTGGATGGCGTCATGATCAACGGACATGCCGCTCGGGAGTCCCTCAATCAGTGCCCCGACGCATGGGCCATGGCTGGTGCCAAACAGGGTCACCGCCAACCGCTCGCCAAAGCGCATGCGCATGGGACTCAAGGGGCCCTCGACCCTCTTGCCTTCAACCGTTGCCTTTGGTGCAAGGGGTGGCGAAACCCCTGTATGTTACCGTTTTTCAAAAAATCCTATCTGAATCCGCCTCATGGTATATGAAAACCTGTATTTTTGCTGGAAGAAAGAAACGCCGCTTTATATCTGTGAAAAAATCGTAGGTCGGTTAATGTCTGGAAACAAAACCCTCCGACGAACTGCCCTGCTGTTGACCGCCATGGCCGTGTTGGCCGTTCTCGTCCCGACCGCGCTCGCCGCGGACGCAGACGTCAACGCCGACACCGGCCTCCCCTCGTTCTTGAGCGATGGACAAGGAAACGACGCCCTTGAGCTCGTGACCTTCTTCTTGTTCTTCGTGGGGTACATCTCGATGGGTGCTGCCTTCGTGTTCTTCATGAGCGAGCGCAACAACGTCGCCCCCGAGTACCGCACCACGATGACCATCTCCGCGCTCATCGTCGGTATCGCGGCTTTCCACTACTACTACATGCGTGGCGTGTACGTGGACACCCAGGTCGTCAGCACCGAATACCGCTACATGGACTGGATCATCACCGTCCCCTTGATGGCCCTCAAGTTCCCTTCCCTCGTGGGCAAGGACGCCATCACGGACAAGACCTTCGCCGGCCTCGGCTTCACGGGCATCTGCTTCGTGGGCGCCCTCATCATGATCGGCTTCGGCTACCTCGGTGAGGCTGCCCTCATGGACCCAACCATCGCCCTCCTCCTCGGTGGCATGGGCTGGGCCATGATCATGGTCGCAACCGGTCTGCCCTTCGGCCTCTTCGGCGGCCTCGGCGTGGACGACTCCAAGATCAAGGAAGAAGTGAAGTGGAGCACCGACGCTCTGCGCACCTTCATCCTCGTGGGCTGGATCATCTACCCCATTGGCTACCTCTTCAACGAGAACACCTACGACCTCGGCAGCGAGGAAGTCATGGGTGTCCTCTACAACATCGCGGACATGATCAACAAGATCGGCTTCGGTGTCGTCGCCTGGATGGGCGCGAAGAAGGCCACGGCCGCGATGGCCTGAAGCAGGTCAAATCACCAACCAACAACACCCTAAGGCACCTTGCCTTGGCCGAGCGGCGGCGTCCTGCGGGGCGCCGTCGCTCCCCCTCTTTTCTCACTCTAGCCAACAAACCGCGTCTCGATGAGTTCCCTGTCCGGGGCTCGATGCGCGTATTGTTGCTTCAACCGCTCGATGGGCTGCTCGATGCCTGCCGGTACCACGATCACGATGGCAGGTCCTGAGCCCGTGATGCCGGCAGCTCGACCACCGTTCACGAACGCATGGTTGGCGAGTTGACGGCCTTGATGGTCCTGGGTTGCGGCCACCACGCCACGCCCGTTTTGGGTCAACGCCACCAACGGCCGGCCCTCTTGCAGCGCGGAAAGCGCGTGCTGGAAATGTGATGCGTGTGGCGAGAACGACTCCAAAGGTGGATGTTCCTCGCGCTCGGGTCCAGTGAGGATGAGCACCCTCCAGTCCTCAGGGCTCAGGCCCTCGCCCTCCATGACGACACGCTCCTCGGCCGATGTGGCCCCAACATCGATCACGCGCCAACCTGGCTCGGCTGCGGCCCATGCGTCGTCGTACGCACCGGTGATGGACACGCCGGCGGCCAATTGAGCCGCACCCGCGAGTTCCACCAATGCGGAGGTGGCCACCTCAGTGCCCGTGGCATCAGCAAGGGCGCGGAGGCCTGCGATGGACACAGCAGCCGACGATTTCAGCCCCTGTCGAGGAGGAATGCTCGAGCGAACGGCCCAGTGAACTTCTCCTTGGGGCGCTGGATGGCCCGCTTCCGTCCATGCGTTGAGGACCGCTTTCAGGAGTCCGTCGGGGTCCTCAACTTCACGCCGTGGTGGTGCGTCCAGCAATCGAACGTTCACGGGGAGGTCGAGACCGAGGCTTGCCCCGTACCCGATGCCGGCGGCGTGAATCAAGCTGCACGCGCCGTTGGCGCTGCCTGCTCCGATGACCGCCATGTTCAGTGCTCCGTGACCTCCGATTCGATGGGCTGACCCACGTGGCGCCCCGTGGCGTCTGACCGGCTGATCAGACGCATGCCTGTTTCCAAGGCGGTCACGGACACTGGGGTTCCACGAGCGTCGACAACACGAACGGTTTCTGCGTTCTGCAATAGCACACGACCCTCTTGACCTTTCTGATTCGAAAAGAGGACGGAAATGAGCGGTCGGCGTTCGACCTTCAACCGTCCGACATGCAATGGCCTCGTGTTGCCTTCAGCATCGATGATCAACACCTCATCCCCTGGCGAGAGTTCGCTGAGGTAACACGTGGACCCGTCCGGAAGCAGTGCGTATTGGTGGACGGCCCCTGCGTTCACCCGGAACGGGCGGGTTGGGACAAAGGCGGAAGGAACGGTCTCACCGTGGACCAAGGCCATCATGGCGGCGGTCGAGCCCACCAGCATGCCTTCACCCGGTGCAAGCAACCCCGCCAAATCCACACAAACCCGGTCGCCAAGCCCGAAAGAGGTGACCTCTGTGACGGTGGAGGTGCTCAGCGCACTGCGAGCCTGTGTGGGCTCTGGAACCGTCCGTTCCTCGTCCCGTTCAAGCCTCGATGCCCGCATGGCTTCGGCGGCGTCGAGCAACCTCGTCGTGGGTGAAACGGCCACCGCATCCACGCCGGTGTCAAGGGCAAAAGCCGCTCCTGCAATGCTCTGAGGCGTGTTGACCACGGCCGCGACCTTCGTCGGGCTGCCTTGGGCTGCAGCCACCACATTTTCGACTGGAATCATGGACCAGTCCTCGAAACTCAGGACAATCCATTCGACGAGGCCAACGTGGGCGAGCGCTTGCTGCTGATGGGCCTCTGAAGCGATGTGCACGTGCACGGCGCCAATGGCTTCGTCATGGCCTCCCGTGACGTTCACGACGGGCTTGGGGAGGTCTGTCGTGGATTCGCCGTCAAGGCTGAGGCAGCGGGCAACGCTCTCGCGCCTCGAGGCCGCTTCGCTCCATCCCACGGACCAGATTTCCATGTTCAGGCCTCAAGGTGGTGTGCTGCCTCTTCGGGGGTGGCGCCTTGATGCACGATGGCGTGGATGGCTCGCACCAGCCTGGATGGGTGAGGGTGAGCGAAGATTTGCCGGCCCATGCACACGCCAGCAGCGCCAGCTTCCATGGCGCCGCTGATCATCTGGAGGAGGGCCATGTCGTCGTCAGTGCGCGGTCCGCCAGCGACCAAGACCGGGATGGGCGCGGCTGAGGTCACGTGTCGGAAGGCCTCCACGGAACCGCTCCAAGTGGCTTTGGCGACGTTGCAACCGAGCTCAAACGCCAAGCGAACGGCGTGGGCTTGGCCGTTGGTGGGATCATCGGCCATGGGCGCAAGGTTCGAGCCACGGGCGTAGACCATCCCGAGGGTCGGCACCCCTGCTCGATGGGCATCACCGGTGATGGCTCCGAGGCGTTCAATCATGCGGCCTTCACCGGGTGTGCCCATGTTGACCTGCGCGCTGACGGCGTGAGCGCCGCGGGCAAGCGCTTCCTCGACATCGCCAACGCTGACTTTCTCGCCAGCGTCAGCGCCGCCATGGCGTGTGGACACAGAGAGGTGGGCCACGAGTCCGATGGCAGGAGCGTTATCGGTGCGAAGAAGATGGCTGATGAGGCCTTTCTGAGCCACGATGGCGTCGGCTCCGCCTTCGCTCAGGGCTGCGACGAGCCCGTCGACGTCCTGCAACCCGGGCACCGGCCAATCCGACGCACCGTGGTCGATGGGAACCCACACGCCCCGGCCACCTGGCAACAGGGCCTCCAAGCCCGTCCGGCCTCCGCTCATGTGGTGCTGTCCTCGCCTTTGGCCGTCAACCTTTGCTCGTCCCAAGGCGGTGGGGTTGGGCGATACGGTCAAGACCGACCTCGTTCTGCCTTGATGCATGGACCCGCTGAGCATCGCCCTCACCGGCGCCCTTGGTGGCGCCTTCAGCTTCGGCGTGCTCCGCTTGGTGCTGCGGCGCGATTCCCGCATTGACCTGCGCCAAGGCATGGTCGCTGAGGGCCTCGGTTCTCGCGTGGCCGGTGCCGATTTCACCACGCCTCGCGCGGAGTTTGACCGCCAACTCGCGAAAATCCAGAGTCAACGCCGCCGCTTCGAAGCCGATGACGCACGTCAGCGGGCACGAAGCGCAGCACGCCTGCAGCGTGAAGAAGAGGCACGCCGGAAGGAGGAAGACGCCCGCCGCCGGATGGAAGAAGCCGAAGCACGCAGGGCGGAAGAGGAACGCCTCAAGCGGGAAGCCGAAGAGGAGGCCCGTCTTCGCGCCGCTCGCGAGGAAGAGGAGGCGCGCTTGGCCGAGATGCGGGAAGCCGCTCGGCAAGCCGAACTCGCGGAGATCGAAACGCAGCGCCAAGCCGAGGTCGAGGCCGCCCGCGCGCAGGCCGAAATGGAGGCTCGTGCCGCTGCTGAACGCTCCGCATCTGAACTCCGCGCTCGTCTCGAGCGTGAAGGTGCCTCGACCAGCGACGTGCAAATCTCCCTGATGTGGAACAATTTCAACGACCTTGACCTCCACGTCGTGTGCCCCTCAGGGGAGCGCATCCACGGCGGAGCCAAGGAATCGCCATGTGGCGGTGTCCTGGACGTTGACGCCAACGTCAAGCCCGACACGCGTCGGCCCGTCGAGAACGTGGTGTGGCCCCAAGGCATCGCGCCGGGTGGCGTGTACCAGGTCTACGTCCACCACTACAAGAAGCACGCTAAGCGCCGATCCCGCGACCCGACCCGCTTTTCCGTCATCATCAACGCTGGCGACGACATTCGCGAATACACCGGTGAATTGAGCGCTGGCGATCCGATCAAGAAGGTCTGCGAATTTACCGTCGACCCACCCGAGGTTCGTGCCGCCCGCCGTGCCGAATTGCAGGCTCAACTTGCAGCAGCGGACGAGGCCCTGGCCACGGGCAACTTTGCCGCTCCAGAGCCCGAGGAAGACGAGGTCGAGGAAGAGCCTTCCATCGACCTTCCACCCGCGCCAGATTTGGACGAAATGACGGCCGCTGAAGACGTGGAAGAGGAACCCGAGCCAGAGCCAGAGCCCGAACCCGAGCCTGAACCCGCTCCCGCTCCTGCGCCACGTCGGAGCATGGCCGACCGCTACGGTCCTGCTGGCGGCGGTGACGACTCGCCGGCCAACATCGACCGCAAATTTTGAGCCACGTTGAGGTCTCTTTCTCCATGGATTGAGCGAACGCCTAAATGCAGGCGACAGGAGGAGCCTTCAAGGCCTAAGCCCTGAGGTGAGCATCATGAAGACCTTCCCGTTGGTGATGTTCGCGATGGGGCTTGCGTTTTTCGTCCTCGGATTTGGCTTCGGTGAAGGCGGTGCCTTCGACCTCGTTCAGATCCTGCTCGGTCTCCTCCAATCGCTCATCGCCGCCATGGTGCTGGGTTGGATTCCAATGCCTGGCGGCTCGTCGTCCGGCGATGACGGGGAAGACCCCGACACGATGAACAAGCACTGAGGGATGACCATGTGGGAACACCGAACGATTTCTGACGCTCACCTCCAAGAGCACCGCCGCGTCCAGCCCATGGAGTCCTACGTGGACTTGACCCAGAAGATCACCCGCACCATGGAAGTCGCGGAAGGGCACGTCTTCGACCACGAGGACTTCCTCCGCTACGTGCCCCAGGAAGGGCCCTGGATGCCTCAGATGGACTCCGACATGACCCGTGCTGACCCCCGCACCCGCTACATCGGGAAGGGCAAGGCGACCTTGGTCAACACAAACATCGTTCTTGGTTCCAGCTGGATTGAGGCCGAGCGTTTCCGCTACGAGCGTGACCTCAAGAGCACCTCGGACTGGATGAAGCAGAAGACCATCATGAACGCGAACATGTGGACGCCCAGCACGGTCGCGACCACCCAGACCTTCGTCTTCTGTTCCACTGGCGACGAAGCCCGTATGGGATCCGCATACAGCGTCCGAGGTCCCCAGGATTTCGACCTGCCAAGCGACGATCACATGTTCTTCCAGCCGACCAAGGACGGCTGGCCCGAGTGGGACCCCGTCCTTTGGGGTCTCGGTCACCGCGGTGTTGTGCCCGGTTCCGACCCTGCTGAGCGCGTGTTTTACCCCTCGCTCATGCACCGCAACGTGACCTACAACAACCGCTTGGGTTGGGTGCGCTACTCTCCTGCTGGTTTCGGCAAGGACGCCAACGGGTACATCCTCACCCGTCCGTTTGACTGGATTTGGCCCGCCGTCAACGGCAGCCGCGACACGCCCTCGTCGTTCAACCTCCTCGTGAACATGCCCGACCGCCGCGAGTCCTTCGGCGAAGAAGGCATCACCGACATCTTCCTGACCTCGGGCAAGACCTCGCTCTACTCCCTGATGGGCATGATGTCCTCCCCCATGGTCCGCCAGATGTTTGGCTCCGGTACCGACTTGGTGCCCTTGGAAATGCACATGGTCGAGCCCGGGCTTGACGAATGGATTCAACGCGCCAGCGACGAGGACCGCTACGGTCGCATTTTCGAGTACTGCGCGACGCTCGGTTACCTCCTGACCGACCCCGCCATTGGCAGCCTCGGCGAAGGCAACCAGCGCCGCCGTCTCATCATCTACCCGCAAGACCAAGCCAACCTGTTGGCTTGCGTCAGCGCCAGCCAAGTGGCCGACCACGCGGTCAAGGTCAACTACGGCTCCACGGTGTTCACCAAGCTCGACCAGGCGGACTTCGAAAACCGCATGTCGCGCCGCATCAGCGCTTACGCCGACGAAATCACCCCAAGCGCCACCGCTCGCGGCATGCGCTGGGTGTCCAAGGCCACCTTCAACGCCGGCGATGGACAGGGCATCAAGGTCCAGACCGGACCAGTTGTCCACTCCCTCTTGGCCGTGCGTGGCTACGAGTTGCTCAGCCTGAAGGAGTACCAAGACACCTTCAACGAGGTCAGCGAAGCCCCGCGCCGCCTCATGACCCGGATCATTCAGTCCGTGACCATGAACGCGATGAAGACGGTTTTCCCGCTCGAGACGGTGCAGTCCAAGGCTGCAGAAGGCTCTGCGCCCTACGCCGGCCTCTTCTCTGTTGAAGGCCGCGAGCAGCCGCTCGTCTACTACACGGACATCCGCTTCCTCGTGCCCAACAGCATCGACCAGATGCGCATGCTCACCGGGCAGCGCGGCGCCGACCGCTCGCGCATGCGTGAAGCCTTCACCGAGCTGACCGGTGCTGACCCCGTCACGGGTCTCTCCATCCTCGACCTGTGCCTGCCCTTCGCCGGCGACATGGGCGAGGGCACCTGGCAGACCGGGACCGGCATCCGCATGGACGAGGTCATCGTTGAGGTCACTTGTGCGGTCAACCCCGCTGCGGTCTGGAAGCACCTCCTCGACTGCACCGCCGACCAGACCTTCACCACCGTCAAGGGCAACAAGGGCACCGCTGCCAACGTGTGGGGCGACGTCCTGATGCAGAACGAGCAGCTCCATGACCGCTTCAAGAAGGACGGCTTGGACCACTGGCTCCGGCTGCTGAAGATGATCTACCACTACGCGGACCACCATTCGCGCAAGAAGAACGGCCTCTGATTCGAGACGATTCGTCGCGCTCCGCGGTGCATCGCCGGACGTAGAGCCATCAATTCAAGGACCGAACGCGTAAGCATAGGTCATGGATTTCGCCTTCGGCGAGCCACAGACCTTCAGCGAGTTTCTCCTCGTCGCAGCCTTGGAAGTTCTCTTGCTTTCGTTCGGTATCCTGCTTGCCCTGCGGATCAACAATTGGAACGAAGCCAGAAAGGAATCAAGGCAAACCGATGAATTGCTGGGCCTGCTCATTCAGGACCTTCGCGAGAACCTTGACGAAATCGTCACGGACATTGGCATCGGTGAGGGCTTCATTGGCATGTGTGAGACGGTCATCCAACAGAAAGATGCCATCGATCAGGTCGATGACGAAGACATCGACAACCTGCTGGGTTACTTGGCCGCAGACCACTTCTTCTTCGCCCAATCTCCTGCATTTACACGTCTTGAAGCGTCGAACATCTGGGAGAAGCTCACCGAGGAATTGAACTCGAAAATTCACCACATTTACTACGGCAGAATTGGCATCATTCAGCAGCGCTTCGCCAAGCATGTTGAGTATGCAACGCATTGCAAACTCACGTACCTGATGCCAAACGGCTTTTTCGATTCGGAATTAAGTCATGATCAGAAGAGGAGCATCATCACGGCAACCTTGGATGATTTCCTTCACCACACGCATCTGCTCAACCACTCATGCGCTCGGATGGTCGCGTTTTGGCAAAGCACCACGGAACTCATCGACGACCTGATCGTCGAACTCGAGGCACTCAAGGGATAGCGTTAGCACCGACCCACTGGAAGCCCCTTTGATTTGCTAAGTCCTGAGCAATGGGTGTCTGGATACACCCTTTGAAACATCCAAAAAGAATACATCTAATGCCTACTATGCTCGTATGTGGAGAACCAAATCTTAGGCTTATTGTCCAGTACGGACGAGGATATGGAAGAAGTTATTCTGAAGAAAAGTTCTACAGGAACTAAATTATCCATGGTAGTTGGGAAAAATCTGTTTCAGGTTGTCCGCTTTGATAAAAAATCAATCTTAATGCATGAATTTTCAATTACGAGAAAATCTGTATTAGGTTTCAAGCATCATAGTTTTGAGACCATACACAACTGGAGGCTATTTTTGTTGATCACTTGTATTTCCAGTTTCATTTTCATCAGTCCAATTTCTTCAACATGGACCGCACCTTGGTATGTCGCCGATCTTGTATTTTTATCCTCTCTAGGATTGCTAATATTCTCAATTGGTAACCCACATATTCTCGTTTTTAATACAAAATCAGACAGATATTCAGTTTTCTTTTTCCAATGGCGCTCGAACAAGGGTAATATTTCTGAGACTTTGTCAAATATCGGTATAGCAATGAGTGAATTTTTAGTTTCTGGAGAATTTGTATTGCCTAAAATCACTTACAATATTGGAAGAATTGGTGACAATATAGGGAGAATTGGAGATACAGTTGCGACAGATTCGGTTGTAATGGAAGAACAAGTTCAGACCGGCCAAGAGGAAGAATAATCGCAAAGGGCCCCCCTTTGCAACGATGGGTGAGCAGAGGGTAGCCTCTGATTTTGCCGAACGCCCTCGAATTTTTCAGAGATCAGAG
>CEUM01045320.1_pt1 | contig 14937 bp, 13 predicted proteins | sample 356421 | NCBI WGS metagenome assembly CEUM01 (sample SAMEA2622716, study PRJEB7988) | marine metagenome | biome: marine biome (ENVO:00000447); feature: surface water layer (ENVO:00002042); material: "saline water (ENVO:00002010), including plankton (ENVO:xxxxxxxx)" | depth 5 m | reverse complement strand
AGGCTACTCGTGAATACACAAAATGGGCAGAAACAATGCTTTGGAGCAATGGCCTTTGACATTAATTCAGGAGAAAGGACAGTGTTTTTGTCTGATTCAGTAGTTTTAGCAGCAGGTGGACATACAAGAATTTGGAGAAGAAGTTCATCACGTAGAGATGAAAATACAGGAGACGCGATGAGACTCGCACTTAACGCAGGATGTAGATTATCAGACATGGAAATGGTCCAATTCCATCCAACTGGAATGGTCCATCCTGAATCCCTTGCGGGAACTTTAGTGACCGAAGCGGTTAGAGGAGAAGGTGGTAGATTAACTAATTCCAATGGCGAGAGGTATATGGAAAAATATGATTCGGTCAGGATGGAACTTTCAACTAGAGATCGTGTCGCCCTTGCTAACTACACAGAAATTTCAGAAGGTAGAGGAACGGAAAATAATGGAGTATACCTAGATATAAGCCATGTTGATAAAGGAATCATCCTAGAAAAACTTCCCAGAATGTATAGACAATTCATGGAATCCCAAATGCTTGACATATCTAAACATCCCATGGAAGTAGCCCCTACGGCACACTACAGCATGGGAGGTGTAATGGTAGATCCTGAGACACACTCAACAGGTGTTAACGGATTGTATGCTGCTGGAGAATGCACATCGGGAGTGCATGGTGCAAATAGGCTTGGTGGCAATTCTCTTGCAGAAATATTAGTATTTGGAAAAATCGCTGGAGATGAAGCTTCTGAGTTCTCGAAAACTCTAGATCTTCAAACAAGGAATAGAAGTGTAATTCAAGACGCTATTGAAGAACTCGACAAGCTGACAACAAACGGTGAGCAACTAGCACGCCCACTGCAAAGAGCTGTTCGAGATATAATGTGGGAATACTGTGGTGTGTTGCGCTCTGGAGACGGTTTAGAGAAAGGTCTTGAAGAATTAATGAAAGTAAAGGAAGCATCTGCTGACGTCGATGTTCGTCCAAGTGCAGAAGGGTTTTCAGACCTCGCTCTAGCATTGGACTTATTAGGTTCAATCGACAGTGCAGAGGCTACAATTAGATCAGCAATCGAGCGAAAGGAAAGTAGAGGTGCTCATCAAAGAAGCGATTTTGTTGAGACCGATACAAATGAGACTGTAAATTATGTTGTAGAACTTGTCGATGGAAAGCAGGTCCTAACGCGTTCTACTGTTGCTCCCCTATCGGATGAACTGGAAGGACCAGTAAAAGCATATCAGGAATTGTCAGTCGGTGGACGATTACTGGAATAATTTGTCTTAACGACTTGGTCTACCAAATGTTTCAGCGATTGAATTAGTGAAAGCCGTTTCATCATTCCTGTGCATTAATGCGATTTCAAATGCTTTAACAACATCAGAATGCATAGCGTATCCTTTAGACTGGAATGTGTGATAGTTCCTTGCATACCATTGTTCATTCTGTATGTTGGACCAAGTCATTGCGAAGATGGATTTTCCTTGGTGCTTACCGAAGTTGATTACAACTTTTCCGTTTTCCCAGACCATTTTCCCCTCTGTGTCAACGAAATTATTGTCTGTGCACATGCTTGAAATTTCGCTCATAGTCATCCCCTGTAAACCGAAATCTTTGAGCATACCTGGCATGATATTTGCCGTTGCTGTAATGTCTACTGATGCGTCGTGTGCTCCTTCTAAATCTTTACCACTCCATCTTCTAAAAGCGGTCTCGAGCTTTTTGTCTGGCTCAGCAATTGTCCACAAAGTCAGGGGATCAATTTGGGCTTTAGATTTGACAAGATTCTCATCAATACCTAGTCTTCTGAATTCGCTAGCGACTTTCTTAACATCGAATTTCACATTGTAACCAAGTATGTAATCTGCCTTGGAAAGGTCGTCTACGAAAGTAGACATCATGTCGTAATCTAGATTTGGGTATCCTTCCAAATCCTCCATTGAAAGATTATGCTCTGTGTGCCAATCTGATTTCCATGAAATCGTTGGAAGGCACTTGAACGATCGAATTCCGTCTAAATCTCCACTATCAGTGAGCCATCCCCAGGCCAGTTGTATAATTTGGTCGTGGTCTTCAAGCCCAGTAGTTTCTGTATCGAACACTAGTATTTTCTCTGATTGCGATAAATTCACAGTAATCCCCTAGGGAAATTGCCGCGATTCAACCTTAATTAATGGCACGATTGTGATGAAAAACTACTTGTTTTCCATCCAATTTTCAATCTCACTGGCTAGTAGAATTAGCGTAGGCGCCCAAAGTCCCACAAAGATTCCTAGTTGTTTATCCTCACTTATGAAGTAAATGTATAGAGATCCTAATACAGACAGTATGCTTGCTATTAATCCTATTTTTCTTAGTTGGCTAGTCATTTTATTCCTCCTTAGAATGTTAGTTTTCCGGCCAGCATATTAAACAATGTTTAATTCCAACAGTATAAATCTAACAAAATTTGAAATTAATTCAGATCTTTGCATCTTTTTCTGCTTGGGCGACGGTTGCCCGAACTGCAATCGCAGTGTCTGGAGTAACAGATATGCTACTGATTCCGCAGTCGATTAAGAAAGGTGGGAATTCATCGGGGAAATCCGACGGCGCTTGACCACAGATGCCTATTTCCAATCCCTTGTTGTTGAATTTTGTAACAATATCTCTTATCATCATTTTAACAGCAGGCGATCTTGCATCTACCGGGTTTTGATATCCTTCTAAGTCATCTCTCGAGACTGCATACACTGTCTGAACTAAATCATTTGACCCGATAGAGCCACCTGATAAATTCATCAATTCCATGAAACGATCGGCCTCAATTGCGTTCGATGGCAATTCCACCATAACAAATAGGTCGGTGCCTGAGCTTGGGCCTATTTCGCTTTCTTCTAGCAAATTTTTGACTAACTCACCTTCTTCTGGAGTTCTACAAAAGGGAACCATTAGTTGCAAATTATCTAATCCATAGTCATACTTAACCGACTTCATAGCCTCGATTTCCATAGCAAAAGCTGGCTTAAACTTCTCATCAAGGTAGCGTGAAGCCCCTCTCCATGCAATCATTGGATTCTCTTCAATTGGCTCAAATATTGAGCCTCCAAGAAGCTCTCTGTACTCGTTAGATTTGAAATCAGAAAGTCTTACTAATACTGGACGAGGATAAAATGCTGCACATATCAGGCCTACTCCTTCTCGGAGTTTGTCGATGAATAGACCACGTTTGTCCTCATATGACCATGCTCTGCTATCAAGCGATTCAACCAAAGAACGGATTTCATTGACATCGGTTGCGATTATAGATTCCTGGTAACCCTTCAATCCTTCAGGTATTACATTTGTTTCTACATACTCCTGCAATTCTCTAAAATGCACGAAGGCGAGGGGATGGATACCTAATTCGGAGGACAATATGAATTCAATTCTTGCGAGACCAACACCATCAACAGGCAACCTTGAATCGGCTAAGGACTTAGTAGGAAATCCAACATTCAGCTTAATTTTCGTGGTTAATTCTAGTTCTTCATCGAATGATACTTCTTCGATATCAAATGGCACTTCACCCGAATAAACATATCCAGTATCTCCTTCTGCACAACTACCGGTTACAATTGCAAAATTGGGTAAATCCATGGCATCCGAGCAACCCACGATTGCAGGAATTCCAAACTCTCTAGCAATTATTGCTGCGTGAGAAGTCCGACCGCCCTTTCTTGTAATTATTAAAGAGGCTTGCTTCATCAATGGTTCCCAGTCAGGAGTTGTCATCTCAGTAACTAGCACGTCTCCCTTTTCAAATACAGACAACTCAGAGGATATTTCTTCTGGCGACATACCGCTATCGATTAACCGTCTCAACTCTCTTTTACCTTCAAGAACTTCATTATATGTTCTGTAAAGTCTAATTTTCCCACTACCTATTCTCTTACCTACTGCCTGTCCTGTTGCGATAACTCGTCCGTTTTTCTTCAAACGCTCAGCTTCTATTTCATCAATTTTGTATATCGTCATTTTATTATTCTGAGATTTAGAATGAATCGTTTCGGGTCTTGCTTGAACTATGAACAACTCGTCAGTTATTCCATCCTTGGCCCACTCAATATCCATAGGTTTTCCAAAGTAATCCTCAATTTTGAGAGCCATCATTGCTAATTCAATACACTCGGTCGAATCAAGTGACCAACGTCTTCTATCATCGAAAGGAACGGCGACCGATTGTACTTCATTAGCGGCTTCTTCGTGGTAAACCATCATTTGATCTTTAGCTCCCAAGGTCCTGTGAACGATTGGGAATTTTCCTGCTCTCAATCCTTCTTTCCAAACTGTATATGTGTCAGGTGAAACTACGCCCTGCACTACTAGTTCCCCAAGCCCATAAGATGAACCAATGTGTATAACGCCATCATGCCCAGAGTCAGGGTCGATTGTAAACATTACACCCGAGCATGCTTTGTCTGAGCGCGCCATTTTCATTACGACAACCGCTATTGCAGAGTCTAGTGGATGCATGTTATGTTCCAAGTGATATCCTATCGCTCTTTCAGTGAACATGCTTGCAACACAACGCCTCCATTTTTCGATTATGTCTGTATCTCCACTAACATTCAGGAATGATTCGTATTGACCTGCGAATGAGGCTTCAGCAGAGTCTTCTGTTGTTGCAGAGGAGCGAACTGCAACATCTACACCCGGATGATAAATGTCACACAACTTCCCATATTCACTCGCTATTACTTGCTTTATTTCATCAGGAACCGGAGTTTCTCTTACTAGTGACCTTGCTAGTTGCGCTCTTCCGTTCAGATTCAAGTGATCAGATGGATCAGCATCTCTTAAACACACTTCTAGTGCACCAGCTAGGGTATTCGATTCGATGGCAGTTTGTCGCAGTTGCTCCATACCCTCTGGTGCACCGACATTGTTCCATGTTTTGTCAGGAATATCAGCATTGATAAATTTTTGAAATGCAGCAGTAGTTAGCGTAAATCCATTCGGGACTTTAACTCCTAATTTAGATAGCTGCTGATACATCTCACCCAGAGATGCACCTTTACCACCAACAGTTAGTGTATCATTCATATCAGAATCTTCAAACCACTCGTAAAGACTGTCCTCTGGCATGAGGTAAAAACTTCTTATTCAGTAATAAGTATGAGTTTGAAACCACGCACAAAAACTTACATTTTGCAACAAAATCAAATCCAAACATCGTTGAATTTGATGCATAATTACCTTCTGATAATTATTGATAACAAATCGCCATCCTTCAATTTGTGATCTAATCCAACTCTCTGCCAGTCAAATTTGGCAGAGGGACCCTTTACTCTAGCAAATCTAAATTTCCTTACAAAATCTCTATGCAAATTATTACAAACGTTTTCAACCGTAGAATCGTCTTTGACTATTAGTGGTTCTTCCAAGTCAGCTTCTTGACCTTGAGGCTTAAGGAAAATTCTCATGAATCCTAGATTGTCATAGATGAAATCTTTCAACTCCTCTAATCCAGTGCCCTTAAACGCAGAAATCCTCATGATAGGCCAATCCTGTGGAAGTGCATTCTCGGCATCTTGGATTTGTTTCTCTGTCGCAATGTCAATTTTGTTAACTGCTATTACAGATTTAGAATATATACGAGTTCCCACCATCGTATCTACCAACATTTCAGCAGTTGTATCTGCTCTTAGTGTTACTATTGCGGACGTGTACCCAAACGAGCGAATTATGTCACCCATTTCATCAGGTGTTAGATGAGTCTGCTCTACGGTTGTCCTAACGTCGATACCCCCTTTTTCTACACGCTTTACAAATACCGGCGGTTTGGTCTGATTGAGCCTTATTCCAGCATTTTCTAATTCCCTGTGTAATACTCGGAAATGGGCGTCTTGAAATGGGTCAACAATGTATAGAACCATATCACATGAACGTATAACCCCCAAGATTTCTTTTCCTCTACCTTTCCCTTCAGCGGCACCTTTGATTAGACCGGGTAAATCTAAAATCTGGATTTTCGCTCCCCGATGTTCCATTAGCCCAGGTATACATGTGAGGGTCGTAAAAGCGAAGTTACCCACTTCTGATTTTGCATCTGTCACTTTCGAAATTAGTGTTGATTTACCAACTGACGGGAAACCTACCAGTGCAACAGATGCGTCGCCAGATTTTTTCACTTCAAATCCTTTAGCAGGACCAGCAGCTTTGGCGGAGGCTGCAGCTTTTTCTTCTTTCAACTTTAATTGGGCAATTTTGGCTTTCAATTTCCCAATATGTGCATTAGTTGCTTTATTTTTTTGAGTTTTGTTAATCTCATCATAGAGGGCCTGAATCTGCTCTTTGATTGTAGCCATAAAGCCCCCCTCCTGTGTCATTCGGGTAGTCGGTTATTCTTCAATACTATCTACTGAGCCCGCTAATTAAATATCATCAACTAATGCTCTAATCATAGTATCACGATAGTAAAAGAATGAGATTTTTGCGTAATAATAAGTCACCAATCAAAAATAATTGTGTCTAATTGATTGAACTAGTCCCCAATGAACTGATGTATGGAGCCTTTTTGGGTCAAGATATGGGAATAGACATGAAACTCCATCTTGTGGATGGAAATTCATTGTTATCCCTATTGGATATGAACTGGGATGACTTAGTAGACAAAATGAATTCCAGTTCACTGCGTAATATTCGACCTCAATTGGATTCTAAACTAGAGAGAGATTTCGATATCGATTGTGAAGCTGATTTTCTCGACCTTGCTGAACAGATTTCAGGTAGCGGAACAACTAGAGAAGTTCTAGCCCATGCTCATGGACATGAAGTTCTTTTAAAATTAGTTGAATGGGCTAGTATAGGATATTGGGAAGCATGGGAAGGTAGGTGCTACATCTACATTGAGAATGCGATTGGAAGGGAAATTTCAAATGTTGAAGAAATGTATTCGTTTGATGTATGGTGTGAAGTAAACGAGTCACTCTCTAAGAAGACAGAAACCGAATTTGCAGAGCAAGTATGTCAGGATTGGATGCGAAGAAGAGAAGAACTCGGTGAAACACTTGATGAGAAAAAAGACCCTAGGATAATTCCTACCTTTGAATCACATGACAAAAATTCTCGAACCCTTCATTATGTGGTAAATCAAAAAGGATTTATCCAAATTCTGGGGAGGGATCATTTAGATGCCCAGTTATGGGGGCATGGTGAATGGAATTTAACGAACCTTTTAGATTCGTGAAATTGAAAAATAAGTCTTTGGTGGCAAGCGTATGGACGAGGAAGAAGTCATTGATGAGGAATCCAAGAAAGGGGATGAGGATTCAGATTCACAAACCACTGAGGAAGTGATAGAACTCGATCCATTAGAGGAAGCAATTAAGCGAGCTGAGGCCGCAGAAAAAGAGATTTCATATCGTGATGCGGAGATTCAAAACGTTAGGAAGCGACTAATGTCTGAAAAGGCTACTGCCATTCAATATGGCGGTATGGGCATGGCAAGAAAGATGCTGGGTGTATTGGCTGACATAGATAGATCTCTAGCAGTAAATGCGGATGAAGGTTTAACCCTAATAAGGTCGAAAATGTGGACGGAATTATCAGGTGATGGAGTAGAAAAAATAGAGACTAAAGGAGAAAAGTTCGACCCAACTAAGATGGAGGCGATTACGACTTTACCTCCATCAGAAGACTTTCCTGCAAATTGTGTAATCGACGAACTAGAAGCAGGTTACACTTACAAAGACAGAGTATTGACTCCGGCCCGTGTAGTTGTAGCCTCTGACCAGTGAGTTAGAATAGTGTCTTTTGAACGGACTTTTCCTTTTTTGGACTTCTGCGATTTCGAGGTCTGCTTCTACTACCGTGTTTTTTGTAAACTGCTTTGCTTTGATCACGAGCCTGTGGAGACTTTCTAGCTGCGTAAGTTTTCCTTACCCCTTCTTTTCTAGATTGCACTTCATCTAGTATAGGTTCTGGGTACGTTTTCCCGATAATGCAATTGAATTCGTTCTGCTGATCTAAATCCATTTTCCATGGTTCATGTATGTGTTTTGTTGGCACATCTCTTAATTCGGGAACCCAAGTTCTGATGTAATCACCATCTGGGTCTTGGTCTCTACCTTGTTTTGTCATTGAATAAGCACGGACTGTGTTGATTCCTGTTGTCCCAGATTGCATCCCAACCTGAGACCAATGTACACCTGGTTCATAATCAAGAAATTGTCTTGATAGATAGCATCCGGCATCCCTCCATGGTAACCATAGATTGTAAGATGCAGCAGACATAATCATTGCACGCATTCTAAAATTAATCCAGCCAGTGCTAGACAATTGTCGCATGCAAGCATCTAGGAAGGGCCAACCTGTGTTTCCAGATTTCCATCTATCATATCTTTCCTCATCCATTTTCCTCTCCAGATTTGCGTCAATGAACTGATTTTGTGCGACCAAGTCTAGATTCGGTTCCATCTCCAGCTTTTGTATGAAGTGGCACCTCCAAGCGAGCCTTTTTCTAAATGAAGCAAGACTTCTCAGCCACTTATTTGGTTCATCAAATTGGCTTTTATTTTCTCTAATGAAGTTCATTTGTTTGTTAGTTTCTTGAACAACTCTTCGCATTGAGATTGCTCCAACAGTTAGGTATGGTGACAGCCCTGAGCCATGTTTGACAGCAAGAGTTGGGCTGGATATAGCCCACTGAAACTGCTTTGCTTCATCATTTAGAAATGACTTCAAGCGAATTAAACCCGCTTCTTCACCTGGCTTTGGTCTATTTGTAAGCCTACGAGCTTGTAACCCGAATTCAGATATCTCTGGTTCGCTTCCTTCAAAGGGGACAGAATTCCTGATTAGAGGAGGATCAATGTTAGTCTCTCTCATCCTAGCATCTCTTTGTTTCTTCCAATTGTCTCTATCGTCTAGATTGCGAATTACCCCGTTACTTGGATATTCAATCCATTCAATGGCACTTGCTTTACACCAATTGCTCACATCAATATCTCTTTGAAACGACCAAGAGTTACCAGTCTCTTGATGCGAGTGTATTCGAGATATTTCGTATGTGGAATTTATTCTTTCAAAGATATCAATAGGCTTGCCGATTTCAAAGTGCAAACTGCCTCCAAGTTTCTCAAGAGACTTTGCTAATTCTTTTGCACAATCAATTTCCCATTCAATATGAATTGGGTCAAAGTCTGGTAAATTGAACCTCTCTGGTTCAATTATGAATAAACAAAGAATTGGGCTACTGCCTTTACTGGCATTGACTAGAGGTAAGTGATCTCTGACCCTAAGGTCTTTTTTGAACCAAACAACCTCTATTTCCATGTTCACAACTAATGTTTTTTTTCTATAAATCACAGTTTTTTGCCTCTGTCAAATCATTCAGACTTTAGGTCAAGAATTATTTGGCATTACTGGGATTTGAATTCGATGGCTTCATTTAATAACCATTCATGAAAACGATAATCATTCGTTAGTTCTGGATGGAAAGTAAGGGCCATCTTCTTGCCTTCTAATACTCCAACGACCTCTTCGCCAAACCATGCAATGGGATTTTTTGACCCTTCCAAAAATCTTGGTGCCCTGATAAAAACACCTGGAAAGTCGTCTTCATGCGGATAGTCAATTCGTATTTTGGATTGAAAACTTTCTTTTTGCCGACCAAACGCATTTCTGACGATTGGTGTTGAAATCAATCCTTGTTGAGATAGTAATATCGCTCCAGCACAAGTGCCCAAAACCGGAATGTTTGAGTTTGAAATTACCTCCCAAAGGCTGTTCAAAAGATCCTCATTTTTGCTTGCTATTTTCATTGCCGTGCTTTCCCCGCCAGGTAATACCAATGCATCGATTCCATGGATATCTTTTGATTTTCTCAGCTCTCTGATGTTCACGTTTATATTCAATTTTTTTGCTGCTTCTTTTATTGAGAAAATATGCTCATGACGGGCGCCTTGCAGCATCGCAATACCGACTTCGAGCATATTTGTCCCACAACTTGTGGTTATTCAGAACCTCGGTTTGTAGTTCAATTATTGTACTGTGTAATCATCGGACCAACCATGCCCCATGAAGGCGACTGTTTTCTGGTTCCCGGACCAGTTAGGATGAACCAATCCTGCTTGGATGCCTTAGCAACTCCTGTCATGACAGCTAGAGGAACAGAGTTTAGGGATGTAATGGCTAAGTTAAACAGTGGACTTCGTTATGCATTCAATTTGACACCCTCTGAAAAACTTCGTAAGAAACAGTCATGGACAGGTGAAGATGGATACAAAGTGATTGTAGTTTCTGGGTCTGGAACTGCTGCTATGGAAATGGTAATGGCAAATCGTTTCAGACCTAATGACAGAGTGCTGGTTCCAACAAATGGCAAATTTGGAGAAAGAGTTGCCGAGATGGGTTCGAGATTCTGTAATGTGAAGCACCTGAAGTACGAATGGGGTAGAGCCTTCGATTTTGGTGAGATAGAAGAACAACTGGCCAGGGGAAATTGGGAGGCTCTCGCAATTTGTCATAATGAAACTTCGTCGGGGATTACTCAAGATGCAGCCGAACTTGCCGACATGTGCAAGAGACATAATGTCGCATTCATCTTAGACGGCATTACTAGTGTTGGAGGAATGCCCGTACATCCAGAGCAATGGGGAGCTGAAGCAGTCGTAGTAGGTGGTCAAAAATGCACAGCAGGACCTAGTGGAATTGCAGCAATTGCAGTGAATGAGCATTTTGTTAAAAGGTGTAAAGCAATTAGAAATCAGGGGGATTCTAACCCTGTTTACTATCTTGACATTATGTCTGCCTTGAAGAAAGGTGATGATGACCAAACACCATGGACTCCCGCCATCAATCCTGCAATGGGGTGGAGCGCAGCCCTCGAAACTCTCAGAATTGAAGGCCTTGAAAACAGATGGGATAGGTGCAAAAGATTGGCTGCCGGTGTTAGAAGGCTGTTCACAGATTTAGGTTTCGAACTTCTTGCTGACGAATTCTTCCGCTCAGATACAGTGACTGCGATAATGTATCCCGAAGGCATCGATGATACTTGGAGAAGCAAACTGAAGGACGATTACCAAACTCAGGTTATAGGAGCCCAAGACCATCTGAAAGGTAAGATGTTTAGAGTTGGTAGCATGGGTGAAACTACAATTTCAGAAATGATTGAAGGATGCAAAAGGATGATCTCCTGTTTCAATGACTTTGGATTGGAACTCTCTGTAGACGATGTTGAATCCTATTTTGAGTGATAACATGTTCATAGTTTTAGGAAGATTCCAGCCTTTTCACAACGGGCATGCACACTTACTAGAAGCAGCACTCGCTCTTGGACCGACAACTATTGCTATCGGCTCTAGTGAAGCGGAAATGAGTATGAATAATCCTTGGGATGCAGATGAACGAGCACAAATGATTAGGGAATATCTGGATGGAAGAGAGGCGAAAATAGTCCAAATACCTGACATAAACGATCCACCAAATTGGGTCGAACATGCTAAGGGGTTTCATGGAGATGGAACATTAGTAACCAGTGATGAGGAAACCAAAAATCTGTATTCGGAATCAGATTTTCCAGTTCATTGGGTCGATTATTCCCAAAGAGAATCACTGGAAGGTTGGAGAGTTAGACTGACATTGAAAATGCTGTCAACAGTGTATGAGCAAGATGGACAAAAGCAAGTAATGCTTGCTTCAATACCAGAAAAAGTTGTGAATTGGTTGATAGACAATGATGCGCTTCATAGACTATATTCAATATCTCAAGGGTTAGAACACCAAGGTTAGCGGGTCAAAACTTATTTGTCACCATTAATACGCAGTTTCGTGAACATACTCAAGAAACTTCTGATTATGACCGCAGGCCTTGGTATTAGCGGGTTGATTGGTGCGGTATCCTGCGTTCTGCTTCTATACGTTTTGATAGATGCAGCAATAGCTGGAGCGGATGAAGTTGTTTGGCTTTACTTATGTGCAGCTGTTGGTGTTATAGTTGGCGGAATTTGCTTTAGATTCATTTTGTGGGCAGGGAAAAGTAACAATGTTTTACAGTAATAATCTCTAGGAATCTTGAGTACGAGAGTTTCATAACTCAATTTGATTAGGGCATGCTGATGGGTCTCAAAGAGCGCTTCGGTATTGATATCGGCGTCTTCAAAGACTTTACAACATGGAAGGCATTTGGTATCGGTATAGTTCTGTTCTCGATGATAAGCTATGCAGGACTTTCAATGTTTGATTTGGCTTCTTCCAGTTATGGTGTTGATAGAGATAATATTCGCTTAGCTCCTGATTTCGAAGTTGAAAGTCTAAATCGAAGCACAGAAGATTCTCCTCATGTAAATGAGACGGGTTGGTTCAAACTGTCTGATCAAAGAGGCAAAGCGGTAGTTGTTCTAGATTTTATGGCAATTGATTGTGGTAATTGTCACATTGTGCAGGCGCACTTAGAGAAAAAATTAGATGAATGGAAATCGTATGATGGAGAATATGAAATTATTGTTGTGTCTGTTGGAATGTGGTATGACGAAGAAGATTTAGATATGCTAAACGCCACATTTGGGGACCCTGATTCAGATGAGCATATGCCATGGGTTGTTGCAACAGGTCAAGAAGATTCTGTGTTAAAATCAGAAACAATTCATTCTGGTATGAATTCATCATATGTTGATTTGAATGATGGGACATATTGCTTGGAAGTTAAGGTAAACAATTCCGACAAGGATGTTTCTTGTTTTGATGTTGGTCAGGGTTTACAGGATAATGATGGATTAGATGTTGATATTGAGGGAATTGATGTAATTTTAGAGGAAAATACCTCTATTAACTTCACAATAAATACTCAACTTGAGGGAAATATAACCTGGGATATTGTTGAGTTTACTAGAGGGGACATGGTTGAAGAATATCAGGCTCAGGCCATTCCTATTGTTCTAGTGATTGATCACGAAGGCTTTATTGTAGCAAAAGAGAGTTCTGGTACGCCTACGAAAGGTTGGGGTGAGTTCGACTCGATTGTGCTCGCTGCGGCTGATGGGAACGCAGAGGATTTGAGATTTTCAATTGCTGAGGTAGACCGATCTCCAGGAGCCATTTTCACGATGGGTCTCCTACTTGGTGTATTGGTGTATTTCTCACCCTGTGCTTTCCCTGTCTTACCGGGATATATCTCATACTACGTAGGGTTGGGTCAGAGAGAGGATGAATTGATCGAGGCCGGGAAGCTTGAGAATCCAATGCCTGCACATTGGAAGTTAGGCGGCTTAGCAGCCTTGGGACAATTGACATTTTTTGCTCTAATTGGAGTAATTGTATTAGGTCTTGGAAGCTTCATTAATCTCTCAGGTACTCTACATTACTTTGCTCTAGCAGTAGCAATTCTGTTGATTATTTTAGGAGCTTTCATGTTGACCGGAGGGACTTCGCACATGCTTGGGTTCGTCCAGAAAATAGTCGACAAATATTCTACTACTGAGATGGACGACCGCTTCACTCCTAAGCGAAATATGTATCTTTGGGGTATCGGCTATTCTGCTGCATCAATTGATTGCACGGCAGCGGCAGTCATTCCTTTCATCGCTTACCTAGCACTAATAGGAGGAGCAGCAACATGGACAGGATTAATCGGTCTTATGCTGTCTGTTAGTTTGTTAATGATTGCAGTTACAACAATTGTAGGATTGGGTCAACAGAGATTTATCAACATACTCAGAAGGTCGACAGGTTTGATTAAAGCAATCGGTGCATGGATGATGATGATGGCAGGTATTGCACTAACAATCTACTTGACACAACCAGAAATGATAGCAGACTTGATGTAATTTTCTAATTATTTGAGGGATTTGAATGGTAAAAATATTCAGTAAGTTCGCAATACTTCTGCTGTTTTCTTCTCTTCTCTCAGGTTGTTTGGGTGGTGAAGATGATGATGCTGGAATTATATTGGACGTTTCCCTAAGCACTTCAGAGGGAACTATTCTACATTCATATGTGGACGGAGATTTGGTATCAGTCAGCGATGTGTCTGTGGAGTTTGACTTCTCAAATTCATCCTCAAATAGTGAGCTAATTCTTTTTGGTATCAATGCTAACGACAGCCGCGATTCGATTGAAGTTGATGCAAAAGAATCACAGACAATAGTTGTGAATTTCTCCCAACATGGCGTATACGAAGTTGCTGTCTATGCAATAGATGCCGATGATAATTATCGAGAAGAATCAGTTATAGTTAAGCTCAATTATAGAATAGATTGGTCAGAATATGAAACAAATAATCCAAAAGTGCTTCCTTTCGACCCTCGTCCCGCAAATGATGGTCAGCATGCTACCATGATTGAGGTCTCTTCTTTGGTTGAGAATCCTGATTTGATAACCGAATTTGGCAATGGTAATTCTGTTTACATAACTTGGAATATCATTGATGAAAACAACGACACCTGCCAAAGATACAGTGAACAAGTGGCTAATGGTGAAACCATTACTTGGGAAACAATACATTTCAACACTTATCTGCTACACGAATTAGTCGTAGATAATGATGAAAGTGAGGATGCAATAAATCTGGTACACTCTATACAAATCACGTACTGATTACCTTATCATCTTTTGATAAGATGTAATCACTGATCCTCGGGAAAGTAATCTTTCCACTCTTGAGACTTTGATTTCTTCATTAGTGGTATGCACAGGTAATACCAGGAAAATACGGCTACTACAACCCCTGTTACAACATCAAAGAAGAAATGCTGTTTTGTTGTCATTACTGAAATACAAAGAAGTGACCAAGAAAGCCAAACAATAAACTCCCCCGTTTTATCAAACACCTTCCAATGTCTCAAAAGTAATACCATCATTAGTGATTGAACAATGTGAAGACTTGGCCAAGCATTGTAAGGTTTATCCACCTCATGCATAAAATCTCCAATCCAAAATCCCCAAAATCCTTCACCTGACCTGACATCAAGAGGGATTTCATCCCT
>CEUM01033016.1_pt1 | contig 14989 bp, 8 predicted proteins | sample 356421 | NCBI WGS metagenome assembly CEUM01 (sample SAMEA2622716, study PRJEB7988) | marine metagenome | biome: marine biome (ENVO:00000447); feature: surface water layer (ENVO:00002042); material: "saline water (ENVO:00002010), including plankton (ENVO:xxxxxxxx)" | depth 5 m | reverse complement strand
ACCTTGGGATTAACAGTCCCACGCTCCACCAACTAAGCTAAATCGGCGAGTTTGGCCACTATCATCTCCTTTATGATGGCTTCCATCGATTCAAGTCGTTGAACAATCTGTTCATCGTATCGTTTCGAGAATTCTCGAAGCAACTCCAACTTGATAATCTGAGATTGTGATTGAATCTTTTAATCGTTGGAGCAAATGAATATCGAGGCCAAACGGCCCATCGAGCGTTAGGATTGTATCACCTTCATCGACCTTGGAGCCAATATGGTGATGAATTTCAATACCAATTCCATGATCGATTTCTTCGCCTTGCATCGATCGACCTGCACCTGCTTCGCAAAGGACTTGGCCTATTGCCAATGCATCCATATCGGCAACATAGCCTGCTTGTTCGGATTGTATTGTGTACTGTTGAGGTGCACGTTTTAGCACGCTCCATGGTTCATCAATGAGTTGTTGAGCGGTTTTTGCATCAACACCTTGACGTTCAAGCATCAACTTGAATTCATTGAGGGCGGAACCATTCGCGATGACTTCTGCGATATCAAAACCCAATGCATTTGCTTGAGCATGAACAAGTTCCATGGTATCGGCTGGACCTTGGCCTTTGAGACAATCAATCGATTCAACAATTTCATGACTATTTCCAAGCATACCCCCAATTGGATGATCCATTTGTGTTAGTTGAGCCGTCACATCCATTCCAAGTTCAGTACCAACTCGAACCATGGATTCTGCAAGTTTCCGCGCATCTTCAGAATGCTGCATAAAGGCGGCTCGGCCGTATTTCACATCGAGAACGAGCGCTTGGATTCCTTCTGCTGCTTTCTTTGAAAGAATGGATGCTGTGATTAAACCAATACACGGAACCGTTGCTGTAACATCACGAATCGCGTATAGGATTGAATCGGTTGGAGCGATTTCATCGGTTTGACGTGAAATAAAACAAGGGTTGTGTTCCATCTCCTCAATGCTTAATCCGGTATTGAAGCCAGGAATTGCCTCGAGTTTGTCGATGGTTCCTCCAGTATGTGCCAGTCCCCTTCCTGCCAACATTGGAACAATCGCTCCACAAGCACGCAGTGCAGGTGCAAGGATGAGGCTCATCTTATCGCCAACACCACCTGTTGAGTGTTTATCGATGGCTCCATCTCGATTCGGTAGTTGCCTTCCTTGTTCGAGCATGGCTTTGGTGAGATACGTTGTTTCTTCTGCATTCAAATCATTGATTTGACACGCCATCAAGAACGCACCAATTTGTTCGTTGGGAATCTCATTGAGATTCTGAATGAACCATTCGATCTCATTTTTTTCGAGAACCAAACCATCCCGTTTCTTTGCTAGGAGGCTTGGAATGTGCATGAACATCAACTCTCATCAGCAGATGCTAAGCCAATCTCTACGAGGCGTTGGTGAAGATACGCTCCTGCTGTAATCGATGGATAATCTGCAACACCACTGGTTTGCTCAATGTATTCTTGTCGAGGCGTTAAATCGATTTCATTTCGAGGATGAACGAACATCGGCATCGAGAAACGTCGTTGCGTAGGGTCACCTGGATTGACGACCCGATGTGTTGTAGACTTGAACAAACCATTGGTCAAATTCTGAATCATGTCTCCCGAATCGACAATAATCTGCTCATGATTTCCTTCAACATCAATCCACGTTCCATCATGATCCATGACTTGAAGTCCTGCAGCAGTCGCCGTCATGAGCAACGTGATGAAATTGATATCTTCATGAGCTGCTGAACGAACAGCGCCTTCTGGTGTTGAAGAATCCAGTGGAGGATAGTGAATGATGCGCATGATGGTGTTACCTTTCTCAGCCATTGAAGGCAACCAATTGGAATCTTTTCCAAGATAGATGCTACAGGCAGAAAGGAGTTGATTTGAAATCACCTCCATTTGATTGTAGAGTTCATCGACCTTTTCCTCAAACTTTGGAATGTGTCCATTTGGCCATATATTCATTGGATATTTGTTGTCCGTTTCGCTACCTTGCTGACCACGTCCTGTTTGCCAGAATTCTTTCAGATCAGGTGCAGGATTGTCTTTCGCATGTTCAACACCAAAGGCAGTGTAACCTCGTTGGTGCGAAATCTCTGGCTTTGCATACAATCGTTTCACCGATTCGTCAAGCATGAAAAACGACTCAGCCTCGTGATATGTATCTTCGATCAAGGAGAGATCAATACCGTGATTGGTCAGCGCAAAGAAACCAATGTCTGCGAGTGAATCGCCGACTGCTTGGATAAAGGATTGAACGCGTTGCTCATCACCGGATAGAAAATCACTGAGATCAGCGATTGGTAATGGGCGGGTCAACGAATCACCTATTGTCTCGTAGTTTTGCAATTAAGCGGAGCATCTCAATGTAGAGCCATATGACTGTGACCATGACGCCAAAGGCGCCCCACCATTCTTGTTGCTTTGGAGCACCCATGCGAACGCCTGCATCAATCATCCCAAAGTTCGAAATCAACATCAGCGATGCTACAATAATAATGAACACGCTGATTCCAATACCAATTGGTCCAGATGAGTGGAGGAATGGGATGGTCCATGGTGTGAGGAAAACCAAGAAGACGTTGATTATGTACATCAGCATGATCGATCCAACCAGTGTGAACACGATTTTGTTGAAGGTTGGTGTTGGACGTAGAATTCCAAGCGAGTAGATGGTGAGCATACAGGCGATAACGCCGAATGTAGCAAGTCCTGCTTGAAGCGCTATTCCTGGATAAAAGACTTCGAATACAAGCGTCAAAGGTCCAATGAGCATCCCCTCAAGGGTTGCATAAATGAGCACGAAAGCGGTAGGTTCAGCAGGTCGAGAGATCCACAGGAACAATGCCATCCCCATTGTGCCGAACATGCCCAACAGCATCATGGGATAAAGCAGCCCAGGCATAATGAATCCAAGTGCAATCGAACCCACAGCACTGACCGTTGCTAAGCCGAACAAAATTCCAGTTTTTTGCAATGTACCTTCAAGTGTCATTCGGTCATTACCTTGAATGGAATTCCAAAATTTTGGTTGAAAGACAGGGTTCGTCGAGTTGTATGCCATGACAATGCTTGTCATCGGTCCTTTGTGAAGGTTACGCGACTTATCCCTGTTCAGCGACCTGTTGTTGATAGTATTCTTCCAACTGGTCAAGCGTCCAACCCAAGTCGAGATATTGTTGCAACATTGCTTCATCCCATCCGGGGAATCGATCGAGTTCAGTTGCGAGCGGTGATTCAACTTCGTCTTGTCGACCATCCAATACAGGTTGTTCCCATTGAGCATCCGTTCCTACAACATCGTCGATGTGTTGGTCCGTTACCCAATCTTTACGCGCTTCGGTTTCCTTACGTGATTGAACGATTCCATAGACCGCACCAATGAGCAAGAGAAGTCCACCGAGCATGAGAAGGAGCATGAAAGTCTCACCGAGTCCTTCTTCGGCAGCTCCACTTGAATCACCAGCTTTCTGGTTTCGTTGGTCGGAAGAGCAACCCGAAACATCGGTTGGTGTATTTGCAGGTGTATCAGGACAATCGTCATCAGCATTGAGAACACCATCCTGATCATCATCGACACTTGTCTCATTTGATTGATTATCATTCGGATTAACTGGCTCAATACCACCGAGATCACATCCGAGTGCTTCAGATTCATTGACACCGTCTCCATCTGCATCAGCGAGATTGATGGCGTCCGATGGAGAGACATCCTCCACATTCGGGTTAAGCGCAGTCGCTTGAGCCCAACTGACTTCGACAGCATCAAGGATGCAATCGCCATCGGTATCAGCATTCAGTGGATGGCCACCAAGTGTGTACTCATCGAGATTGGACAGTCCATCGTTATCGTTGTCCATGTCTGCTTCCAATACGCCTCCATGCATTGAAATCGTTCGATTCAAGCCATTGTTGACCTCGAAAATATCTGGCATTCCATCATTGTCAGTATCTGTCACATTGTCGAGTCGATTCCAATCAGCATACCAGGACGCAACAAACGGCGCAGCCACTTCTGATGAGGTGATGATGAGACCCATTTCACGATTACGAACCATTGCTGAGTCGCCCCAATTGATGCTTGAAATAAGAACGGATTCACCATCAACAATTGCACCTTTGTTGTGAAGTTTCATCACATCATCATCTTCACTCATAATGATTGCAGAGGCATCCCATCCGTTGGTGATGTTCCAATCATTGTTGATTCGATCGACCACATCTTGAATGTCTTCATCAAGATATGCTCCATTGATAATCAAGCGAATTGAAACACCATCGGAAGCAGCTTGCTGAAGTGCTGAAATCAGAGGGTTCTCCCCCCATCCCCATTTCCAATCCAAGTCAAGGTATTGAAGTGAGAGCAAGATTTCGCTCTCAGCAGATTGAATCATTTCGGTCAATCCCTCAACACAATCATCAGGACATGTGAGCAACTGGCCACTGAATGTACCTGTGAATGCATCTGCAGTGCTTTGGTCAATGACTTGAACATCGGGGATGACATAGGAATTTGTTGGCGGTGTTGTGGAAACGGGTTGCACGTACATCGAGTTCTCATCAAATGCCATATTGGCTCGAACATTCGTTGCAAGTTCAGCACTGTCGACAAGAATTCCCCAGTCGCGATTACCTCTGTCGCCATCGTATGGGAGTGAGGATGGTTTCCAATTCCCAGATCCAATCCATACCGAGGCATCATCACGGACAGCTACCTTTGAATGCAGGTAAAGGTAAGGGTCATCGCCTGAACCGCCAAACCAATGGACACTAATTCCTCCTTCTTTGAGAGCGTAAGCATAGGCTTCTTGTGCAACTTTGTCATTGTAATTCCACCAGTCTTCTGGTTCGTTGAGAACGACCGTAACATCAACACCTCGACTCTGTGCATCAATCAACGCTTGTGTTAATTCGCTTGATTGGATGATGTACATGTGAACATGGAGTGACGTTTGTGCATCTCCAATCCAATTGAGTATGTCCATCAATCCGTGTTCTGGGGCGATGAGTGGTGTAATGCTGGTCGCATCATCAAAGGAAGCATCTGCACAGAAATCACTGGCTCCGAGCCGACCCCAACGCTGATGCCAATCAACGGATTGATTGGTATCGGTCATCAACCCACAACCATCGCCACGGTAGAGAATCAGGTTGTCAATGCCACTTACTGGCTCTGAAAGGGAGACGCCACTCCAACCTTCGCTGTCAACAGGCCCGTTCTTGTAGACGATTGTATCTGCAATGACGCCTGTTGGATGAATGAGTTGCAATGCCATTCCACTGTCGAGCAGGAAGATTGGATTCTCCATTGCTACGCCCATGTCGATGATGTTGCCTTCTTCGAACAATTCCAATGCGGCCACATCGTTGGAGAGCTTTACCGACGAACCTGCGTCAAGTTGCAAATTCGTAATGTCCGATTCAAACGATGATCCGTCCGAAGCGATCCGCTTGATTTTCCATCCATTGAGGATGGCAGATTCAGTACCAATATTGGTCAATTCGAAGAATTCCATCTCCGTTGAAATCGAGGAAACACCATCCCACATAATCGAACTAAATTTGATGTCATCAATGGATGCCATCATACTTGCATCTGGTTCTGGAGATCCAGGGGTTGGCCACATGAATTCAATCCATTCTTGGTTGGTCTCGTTGTATCCATAGGTTGCACAGGTTGTACTGAGCGATGAAGCAGGTGGAGTGATGGCGAGAACAAGTTCACCATCAGGGTTAAGGACATTCAAGGAACTTACATCGTCCAAGTCGGGGCCGAAGATGTCGTGCTGAAGTTCGACGACAACTCGCTCCATCGGTGAAAGAATTGCATCGTCTGATGTGGTATCGTAAAGCATGCTTGCATCAATGAATTGTCGGCCCATCAGCGGATTGGTTGCATAATCAGCATGCAACATCCATCGACTCATATTGATGTCCGAAATTCCTTGATTGTAGAATTCAATCCAATCTGCTGCAGGTTGGAATGTTGGAAGGTCGCAAGCGGTTGCAATTTCGGTGACGATGAGATCTTCGCTTCCGGAATAGGCAGGCCACACTGGATTTTCTTCACCCGGTGTTGACCAAGCACTGTTGAGCCAATCGATCTCGCTCCACGTAGTGGATGATGATGGTGCATTGGTTCCAGAAGGACCAGCTCCTGCATGTGTTTCTGTATGATTGATGAGGGATACGCCTTCGAGCGTATGCGTCCATTGAGCAGAATGGACCGCTACTCCGTTGCCATCTTTAAGGAAAATCTGGTCGGGTGTCGTATGCTTGAGATAGAATTGTGAGGTTCCATTCAGAGCAACAAGCACCGTTTCACCAGGTTGTAAGATGGTGTCGGATTTCGCAGGCATATTGTATTGATGCAGGGTAAGTGTACGACTTGTAGCAGAGAATCGCCATCCAGCAACATCGACCTCTTCCGTTCCCATGTTCTGAATTTCAATCCATTCTCCGTTTGGATAGGATGCAGAATCGCTTCCTACTGCATCGGGTAGAACTTCAGTAATTCTGACATCACCAGTTGTTGGCGTTGGGGTAGGGTCAGGTTGACCCGGAGAGGGTGAAATCGAAGGCGTCCATGGATCGTGATAGTTTTGTCCTCTGAGCAACGAGATGTTCGGGCCATAATTGGTCGTGTAGTATGCCATATCAACGATTGAACCTGAGGCATCACGAAGAACAAGATGGTTGTGATTATCCCAAAGCCGTGTATCACCTGTGAATTCAACCAAGCGACGTTCACCTGCTTGAATCACGGTACTTCCTTGTGTGCTGTTGACAACGATGGAACCAGGGTCAAGATAGGTCACATTCCCCATGCCATCAATGATCGACCATGCGTTGAGGTCAATGTCCGTAGCCCCTTGATTGTACAGTTCAATCCATTCTCCATCTGGAGCAGAACTCATATCGGCGGTACTGACAGGGAGAATCTCGTTCATTCGAACATCGCCACTGGCTGTAATCTCAGTCAACTGAGGGGCGTTGGTTGCATTCGGCGTAGGGTAGGTGGAATAACGCCACAATCCGCCGTTTTCTGGCGCTTCAAGAGAAAAACCAGGCTGATTGCCACTCCATAGGACTTCATCGCCGATGCTTCCATTGGCCAAGTAAAGTCGAAGGGTCTCCTGGCCATTATTGAGAACGCCACTGTTTGTCGTTGCATTCACTGCTACAACCCGAGTTTCTTGTGGATGAATCAACATGGTTGCAGCATCAGCACTTGCACCAATGAGATGGTTTTCGTCAAGCATCATCATGTTGCCAGCGAGGTCCTGGAGCCAATAGCCCGCAAGGTCGATGCTGGTTGATCCATTGTTGTACAACTCGACCCATTCACCACCTGGCCAACTGCTGTTGTCATAACTCGGCCAGGGGTCTGCCATGACTTCGTTGATGATGACATCACTGTCGGCATAGGTTGGCCCTGACGTACCTCCACCGCCTCCACTGTTCGAGGAGCCTGGTGTTGGATTTGCTGTAGGAATCCAATCGTTGTAGGCATTTGCAGGATCTTCTTCAAGACTTACACCACTAGAACTTGAGTTCCATGTGGCCTCATCCACCCATCCATTGGATGAATCGTAAAGGGTCATGAAATCGTTTGAATTTGCGACATAGAAGGTGGTCGATGCATTGCGTGCAATGATCATATAATCGCCAGGTGCTATTGTATAGGTCGAGGCATTGTTTGCATCATAGCCTACAATCGATGCGGAATTGAGGTAGAGCGTCTTTGATGCTTTGTTCGAGAAATACCAGTTTCGAACATCGACCGATGAAGTTCCTGAATTATGAAGTTCAAGCCATTCTCCATTTGGCCATGCAGCATCATCGTATCCGTTGGGATTTGGCATCACTTCGTTAATACAAATCGAGCCACCACACGGCTGACTTCGCGCCCCAGTAGCTTCAACAGGCTCGACAAGCGGCGTGAGCGGTACAAGCAACATCAAGGTGAGGAGAAAAATCGAATCAATTCTCATAAGGCATCGTCAACGTAAGCCAACGCCTCCCCCCTCATATCTTTTGGTGCGAGGAATCCTCTTGATTTCAGATGAAACCAAAACTGTCCGCCATCTGAGCGAAAGTGTAAATCATGATCGGGACCAAGATGATTCCCATACCATGGCTTCGTCGAATTCCAATACGTGGAGGCATCATTCCGAGGATTGTTCCAACAATAAGAACACCGATACCAACGAATCCAGTCGATAGCCAAACCAAAGCGGTGACGAAGATGATGACGCCCATGACCATCGATTGGAGCGGAATTGCTGCGTGAAGACGTAACATTCCCTTGCCAACAATCTTCATAATCGGCATCGCCATAATTCCCGCTGCCAATGTAACTGCAAGTAAGCGAACAAAATCTGCAGTAGGTTGTGTTGAGTTCCATGTCTCAATTGGATACATCATCTTCAATGCCAATGTTGCTCCCGATCGGGATCGACCAATGATGTACAGGAAACCAAGAACCATGACCGTAACAGCAGTGTTGACTGCAGATAGGATAGCGATGACTTCCAAATCTTGCTTTGTCTGCGGCCCTTCGTAGCCTTCTTCTGCTTCTGCAACGGCGATTTCAAGGAGTTCTTCATCACTCAACTCCGTTAATCGACGAGTCTCCCAATCCATCCCGTAGCCTTCTTTCCCTTGCACTTTTGCAGCAACGTTTCGTCCACCCATGACAAGAACAGTTGCCTGTGATGCTGTCATGCCTGGAAGAACACCCATGCTTGCTCCAGCTACAGCCGACCAGAAACAAGGTGCAATCAATGGCTTGACAGGTGGTAAATCCCAGTTCTCTTTTTGTGGTGGCAAGTGACTTGTCGTCGCATAAATATCGAGAAGGTTTGCTATACCAAACAAACCTGCCAAACTCGGTAGTAGTAACGATGGCGAAGGCATACCAACAGGACTGTCAACAGGTAGTTCGAAGACTGCCCATCCGTAGAGCCCAGCCAACAAGAAGAAGACCGTTGCAGCAACAAATCCAGCTAACCGACTATCATTTCCAAGGCGCTTTCCAGTGATTTTCTGAACCCATTTTGGCCAATCCAAACGTGTGGTCTCTGTAGCGAGTAGGAGCAGTGAGATGACCAACAAAATGACAGGAAGCCAATCTCTCAAACCGTTGTACCAATTGAGTTCAGGTCCAAAGGCGATACGGGCAACGACAATGAGTGGTAAAGAGAGGAAGAGGCCCAATTGTGATCCTCGAGCCGACCATGCAACACCACGCGCAGCATTCCCCGCCAACAACATTCGATGGCCAGGTAACAGCGACAGTGCTGTATCACCATCCGGCGCTCCGATCAATGCGGATGGAATGTAATTCAAGAATGTGTGAACGGTTCCGGTCGAAACAATGATTGCAGCAACAGCAGAGAGTGGAATCCCAAGTTCGAGCAAGCCGGGTGATAATGCGAGAAGAATCAGCGCAACATTGTTGACGTGGAAACCTGGAATCAAACCGGTGAGTGAACCAAGGAAGACTCCAAAGAACAGGGCTCCAAGAAGCCACCAAAGTTCGTAGAAGTATGCTTCAAGCATGGAATCACCTAGGATTGGTCAATGTATTCTTGGCGATCATTCACACCATCGCCGTCGCTATCTTCGTTGTTTGAACTTGTACCAAACGCAGATTCTAGAGCGTTACTGAGGCCATCGTTATCGTCATCATCAACATCTGCATCGTTAAGGGTGTAGACCATCGTTAAGGAATTTGAATCTTCGACCTGTCGCAATCGACCCTCCCACGTCATAGCAGTTCCAACATGTAGCTCATCCAAGCCGATGCAATTGTTGACCGTTGATAGAAGAATTCGCTTGTCACTTCCCGGTTCGGAAAGATACCACGTTCCGTTATCTTCAATTGCTAAACCATTGATTCGTACGATTTTGTTCTTATCATATCCCCAATTGGTTGCACCATCGGACCAGAGTAGATTCATTGGATTTGCCTTTTCACCTTCCGAATATTCGTGCACGAGAAGTTCAGCACGCATGTTCTCATCATCCCAAGAAACTGAAACGTTGGCGACGATCGCCTGTCCAGCTTCAAGCCAAGACGATCGTGGACCCGGCATGGTGACTGCAATGCTCGTCCAACCAGGCGTATAACCTGCTGAATCAACAAAATACGCGCCTTCGTCTTCAACGCTCGGTTCGAGTGCATACTTCATGTATGCCGATACGACGTATCGCTTTGTAGAATCTTGGAGTGCTGCACTTGGATCAGCGCTGAGAAGAAGCAAGAGGTCATCGATGTTCGATGTTGCAACGAGATCAGCGTTCGCCGCGCCTCCTTTGTCAAGACACCATGTTGACATCGCTGTATTCCATACAAGGCGACCACGCATCTGTACACCTAGGCCTTCAAGTTGTTCAGCACTCTCAAGGTCCTCGTCACTTGGAATGACACAGAGAGGCGAACCAGCCGAACCTGTCAGCCACCAATCATCGTTCTCATCGATCGAGAGAATCCCTGCCACATCAACCGTGCTTCCAGCTTGGTACATCCATGTGGATTGGCCTGCCCAGTCAAGAAGCGGTATGTCAACAGGGTGGTTTCGGTCGAGATCAATTTCCGGTCCTTGTACATGAATGCTCCATCGCAAATCTCGTTGTTGGTAGGAAAGAATGCCTTGAACGGTCACTTTCGAACCAGACTCAATCCATTCTCCTGTCGATGAATGCATGATCATGTGCATCTGATGTTCTGAGTTTCCATACGATGGATGATCGCCAAGATAAGCGCTGTTGAACGTAACATCAGGAGCAATTGATTCGGATAAAAATCCAGTTAATCGAATGACCTCTCCCTCATAGGATTGCGGGTCGAGTGCAACATCCGAAATCGAGAGAAGAGGGGCGTCTGGAATATCTTCCTCATCCCAGTTCATCGCTCCCGCACCAAGCGCTTGAAGCCACATTCGTCCTTCATATTCAATGACGTCACCAATCACGGTTACATTTGTCCCAATCGGGGGGAGTTCCGCAGGCCGATACCAGCGCAGTTCGACAACGCCTGTACCATCATCGATGATCGCATCGAGACGGTCGTCACCCGAATTGTATGGGTCCTCAACCCAAGAGATCAATTGGCCTTCGACCTTGACGACTTCATTGATGTAATCGGTGAGTTCATCGACATCAACGATGGAGGGCTCGCGGACCATTGCATACCAGTTGAGCGTTGCAACCAAGAACAATGAAATCGCAAACATGACCCATAGTCGCGGGCCGTTCGTTTCGGGATCATCAGTCGATAAACGAGCAAGGAAGCCCTTCAGACCATCTGCCATGAAGTGCGCTCATGACTCTTAATGAATATCTCTTCCCATCCAGCATTGTGGAAAGAGATGCTTTGAAATGGAAGGCAAGGACAGGATTCTCCATGCGAGACCGTGTGATTCGAGATGAAATCCATCGCGATGTCTTGGTTCCTGCGCATCATGCCCGTATTATTGACACCAATGAATTCCAGCGTTTGAGGAACATTCAACAACTCTCAACCTGCGAATTTGTCTTTCCATCGGCCACTCATACACGCTTTGCTCATTCACTTGGAGCATACTTTCTTGCAGGTGAATTAACTTCTTCATTGCAAGAGGTCCAACCGGGATTGTTGTCAGATTCCGATGCAGAATTGGTTCAAATCGGGGCGCTTCTTCACGATATTGGGCATCCGCCTTATTCGCATCTTTTGGAAACGCCAGAGGTTTTCGCAACGTTTCATTCGCACGAACACTGGGGACGAATCCTTCTTGAAAGCAACGATTCTGAAATCGGTAAGGTCCTTTCAGATGTTCTCGGTGAAGAACGAAGACAACGTCTTTTTGCACTGCTCGACGGTCAAAATGAATGCAACGGGGTGCCGATTGCTCCATTTTTGAAAGAAATAATCAGCAGTCAATTGGATGTCGATCGAATGGATTACATGATTCGCGACCAGGCAAACACAGGCGCCCAAATCGGAGGATTTGATAGTGCTCGTGTCATTCGAGCACTTCGGGTCAATGATGAAGGCAGACTCTATGTGAAATCCTGGGGTTTGCCTGCGATTGAAGCGTATCTCGTCACACGATACCATATGTACAATCAAGTCTATTTTCACAAGGTCAACATGTTGACACAATCGTACCTTGTTCGAATGCTTGCAAGAGCACGAGAATTAGCCATGCAGGGTCATCTTGCATTGGATGGTGAAATCCAGCACATGCTCTTGAATGAATCACTCTCTCCAGACCAATATGCTTCGTTGAACGATTCTCATGTTAAGGTCGCAATGGGGCGTTTCGCGACACATTCTGATGAAATCCTCTCAGGTTATGCCTCTCGTCTTCTTGCCCGCCGTGACTATCACAAGTCGCTTCGTATTCCTTCGTTAACAACCGAAATGTTTGCAACCGTTGCTGATGATGTGGCAACATATCTTGCGGAGAAGGGCTTTGATCCAACGCACGATCTTATCACGGCATCGATCCGAAAGCGCGGGTACATGCCGTACGAACAAGGCATCATTCTCGAAGACGGACGTGATGCTGCTGAACATTCCCCTTTGATTCGCTCATTGACGCAATCCGAAGAGCGGATCTTGGTTTTCGTACCAGAAGATGTACGCAATGAATGCGAAGCAATGGTGCGAGCAAAAACAAAACCAGCCCAATCCTCACTGTCAATGTTTGATTCGGCAAACTCATGAAGGTCCTCTACTCAGGGTCGACAAGGGCCTGTAGCTTAGTTGGTTAGAGCACCCGGCTCATAACCGGGCGGTCAAGGGTTCAAATCCCTTCAGGCCCATTCTTTTCATCGATATTAGGGGCACTTGACGACACAATGGTTATGAGGGTCGATAGGGTGGGTGAGGATAGTGAGCACGATGTCAACCCGTAAGAGCACCTTTGCCGTTCTACTGATTTACCTCGCATCTTTGTTGCTTGTGGCTGTTCCAGCTCAGGCACAACAAATCGTCCCAACTGCGGCTGTATCCATTACATGCCAGCCTGCAGAAATTAAGGTCGATGTAAAACCAGGTTCAACCCTTGTTGGTTTCACGACCTGTACTGCGACGAACCCAACGAATTACATTGAAAAGGTCGCCCTATCGGTCACATCCGATGGTTTGGCCGCCGCCGCTCCAGGCGATATTTACATCGGAGGCAATGGCGAGGAAGATTTCCAAGTTGTTGTACGTGCTCAACCGTTCATGACGATGCAAGCACGACAACTTGAGGTCACTGGTACGGTTCAAGAAATCAGTGGCGTGCCACCTGCAAACGTTGCTACTTCCGGTGCTTCGATGATCGTTTCGATCACGCAATTCGCCCTTCTTCAAGTCGAAGCCGTTGAGCCATTCGTTCAGTTGATGCCGAAGACAGACAAGGACTTTGAATTCAAGGTCTACAATCTTGGTAACCAATACGATTTCATGAATGTCGGTGTCTCTGAGAGTTCCCGTGAATCGCTTGAGGATGCGGGCTTCAACATCAACATTCCAATCAGCAAGGTCAACGTAGAGCCAATGGTCGCTCCTGCCAAGGTCCGAATCCAAGTTCGTACACCAAAGACGCAAGGATGGACCGATGCATACCACACGCTTGATTTCTATGCTGAATCGGACTTCTCGTGCAAGAACGGTGGTTGCGACCGAGAGTCCCAAATGATCACCATCTACGTTCGTGGTATCTATCTCCCAGGTTTCGAAATCATCCCTGCACTTTCGATGGTTGCTCTGGCCGCTGCAGTCGCCGGACGACGCTTCATCAATGCAGAAGATGAAGAGGAAGAGTGGCGCGAATCCGCTCCTGGTCTGTAACCTGCAAATTAAAGGAAAAACCATCCCTGTTTGGGTTGGGTTCATAACCTATCCATGCGAGGGTTCTATGAGTTGAGAAGATGAGTGGACTCTTGAGTAAAGCTAGTGCAGCAGAAGATGCAACCAAATCCGAACCTGTTGAAGAAGAAGCAAAATCCGATGCTGGCCTCCTTGATGCCAGCATTCAGCAAAGCGATGGGCCAGATCTCTCAACCATTCTGACATCGGTTGGATGGGCTGTCATCGTTGTTGGCGGGCTTCTTTCCCTTCAAGGTGGATCATGGGGGCTCGTTGTTGTTGTGAGCGTGCTCATTGTTGGAATAGGTGCATTGTATGGTGGCCAATTCCTCTCCGAAGACGGTGTCAACCCCACAAAGATGGGTATTGCGGCAGGTCTCGCCATTCTGTTGACAGTCGGCCCCTACGGCATTGGTCTTTTCATCGGCGCACCTGATACTTTTGCCGTAACTGAACTTGAGTATGATGAGCAGAATGATCAAATTACATTCATGGTGCGAGGTGGAATCAATGAGGCTACAGCCACCATCAATAACATCTCGTCGACCGGTGTTGTTACAGAGGTTTGGACCGATACGAAATCGCTAGGCGATAACGGGGCAAGGTTCAAAATTCCAATTTCGGACTTCTTCACTGGAAACAGTGAGACGTGCATCTACTGCACAGATAATTCTCTCGTGACTTACCAACTGGTTGTCGATGATGGGGACGGAACTTCATCAGTTCTTGATTTGAACACTGGATTCACAACTCGTGAAGTATACCATGCGGCCGTCCAAATTCAAGATCATTTGACGACCGAGAATTCAGGTACTGGAAGCACAGGCTCTACAACGACGGTTGTTGATGGTCTGATTATCGACGTTCTGGCTGGTGTCATGCCAGATGACCACGAGCCTTTGGATGGTGGCACACACAGTATGTCCACAGGAGAAGAGGATGCTGGTACGCTTGGAATCGTTCAAGGAGATTATACCATTGAACTCTCCGTTTGGAAAGGTGGTACGAAAAAATGGACACATCCAACCGTAACTGTTGATGGATATGCTGCATCCTATAACTCGGGTGGAGAATTCAAGAACGGAGAGATGACGACATGGCTCAGGATGGGCGGCACTTCTACAGATAT
>CEUM01136671.1_pt1 | contig 14991 bp, 14 predicted proteins | sample 356421 | NCBI WGS metagenome assembly CEUM01 (sample SAMEA2622716, study PRJEB7988) | marine metagenome | biome: marine biome (ENVO:00000447); feature: surface water layer (ENVO:00002042); material: "saline water (ENVO:00002010), including plankton (ENVO:xxxxxxxx)" | depth 5 m | reverse complement strand
TGCAGTAATTACTGACCCAGCGCCTATCCAGACATCATCTTCAATCGTAATATCTGCATCATAATAATCTTGATTAATCATGGGGATGCCATTAATTTTTGTGCCATGATTGAAAGCAAACATAAGGACGTTAGGGCCAGTTTGCACGCAATTTCCAATTGTAATTTTTGCAATAGATTTTCCAGCCTGCAAAACATTATTGTGGTTTAAGAGACAATTTTCACCAATGCTTATTCTTTCAGCTTGCCTAAGAATAACTGTTGGGTGAACTTTAGAACCCCTTCCAATTGTTGCCCGCTTTCTTCCCAAAACAAAGTTTACATAGTAGTATCCAAATAAGGACGTAAAATGTTTAATTAAGTCAAATAAAGTCCAGGGAATAGTTTTTAGGTAAGTAAATTTTGAGGGCCTATCAAATTTGACTTTTTGATGTTTATTCATCATTAAATAATTCTTTAGCTGTCATTTTCTTTCTATTTTCTAAAATCGCGTCATCATCCTTTGTGATTTTTGACCGATCAGTCGTCAACCATCGTATCATCATTATTACTTCATCAAATCTTTTAAAAATAAGTTTTGCAAAACCGAAGAAGCCTTTATTGTCGATAATATACTTTATTGTGTTTAAGTTGTGCTTAAGTATTTCAAGTTTATAAAAAAACTTGTATAAGAAGATATAACGATCTTTGGAAATGCCTTTAAGCTGTTTTGAAATATACGACCAACTTTTTTTTGCTTTTTTTGCTTGACTTATAGGAGCAAAAACAGTTAATAAATCTTTATTTACAAATGTTGGAGTCATTATAAAATTCTCAAAAGATTTAGTGTCAAAATTAAATTCAAAATCAATTATGCATGAACGCCGTCTTCTATAAGAATTTCCATCCATGACAAAATCTCCTAAACTATAAACTATTTTCTTTCCATTGTAATCTTCAACCCCCCCCAAAACATGTGGATGAACTGTCAAAACAACATCAGCACCATAATCACAATATTTTTTGCAAACCCCTCTTATTATTGGGTTTGGGTATCTTGAAAAAAGCTGCCCCATATGCGCATACATGATATTAACGTATCCGTTTGATTTATATTCGTTTAAAAGATCAAAAATAAAAGGATCTTCAATGTCTGGTACTTTATATGCATGATTTATTGGAATATTCATCATATCAGTACATGTAAAAACTGCAAACATTTGATTATTATATTCAAAAGTGCTTGGGGCGTAATTTTCTTTGTAAACACCGTTATAATCAAATTTATATTCCTTTAAAGCATTAATAGTATCAATAAAGCCCTGTTCATGACAGTCGTTAATATGATTATTTGCAAGAGAAAAAAAGTTTACAAAATCAAACTCTCTCAAGGTCTCTTTTCTAGCATTAAAAATTAAGTGGTCAAAATCACCGCCAGAATTAAGAATAGGAGACTCAAGGTTTGCAATAACATAATCTGATTGATACAGTCTCGCTTTTACTTTGTCAGACACAATAGGATATTGGGTTTTTTGGTATTTCTTGCCAATTAATCTTGACAACATTATATCACCGATTACCGATATTTTCATTAAATCTTTGACTTTAAGATTCTACCACTTATCCAAAAAAAAGGGACTATAAACCTTCTTGCTTTAATAGGTTGTTGTATGCATCGATACAACCACTCTAAACCAAGTTTTTCAATTTTTTTAGGCACACGCTTAACAGTTCCAGCAAAATATTCAAACGCTAAACCAACACCAATAGAAATGGTGTGTTTTAAATGTGGCTGAATTAGCGCCATTAGTCGTTCTTGCTTAGGCGCACCAAGACCGCACCAAAAAAATGTTGGTTTAAGATCATTGATGTGATTAGCTAACGCATCAATATCATAATCTTCAAGTGGTTGAAAGGGTGGAGAGATTGCAGCTTTAATATTCAGACCAGGATATTTGGTCGATAAATTTTTCCTCAACAAATTAATTGAATTTTCTGAACATCCGTAAAAATAATGTGAGTAACCATTTTCAATAGAAACCTGAAATAAGGCGTCCATTAAATCTTTACCGGAAACTTTTCCCACACTTTTGTGCTTTTTGTTATGAGCAATCCAAACTAAAGGCATGCCATCTGGGACAGTTAGCAGTGAGTTGTTCTGAATATTACAATAAGAGTTGTCATGGTTAGCTAAATAAGTTGTTCTAGCATTCGTTACGCAAACATATCCTGATACATTTTTTTTAATACATTCATTTAGATAGGCAATTGTTGAAGAGAGGTTGGTTATCGAAATGTGTATTTTGTTAATTGGAAAACGCTGCATAATAAATTATTTAAAGTGTAAAATGCCTAACTCGTAATTTCTTTTCCGTATAACTTTGACTCATGTAAATTTATTTCTGATGAAGAAAAGCGGTCTGTAATTTTTTTTGCTGGATTTCCTCCAACAATAGTGTACGGAAATATATCTTTTGTAACAACTGAACCCGCAGCGATAATTGCACCCCTTCCTATTTTAACTCCCGACATAATTATTGAGCCATATCCAATCCATACATCGTCCTCAACTATTGTAATAGAATCTAGACCTTTCCATTGATAATCGTTGTCTCTAATTTGAGTCGACAACCTCGTAGGTTTCCCAATTTCTTTAAAATTATGGTCATACTTTCCCACAAATGCTACGTTGTTACCGCACATTACATTATCACCTATACGAACATCACACTCTATTTGAGAATTCCTTCCCATGTAAAAATTATTACCAATTACTATTTTGTTTTTAGCCCAAAAAAAGACGTTTCTACCAACATGAAAGTTCTTTCCTATTTGATAGTTTTTCCATTTTAAATTAACCAAGTAAAAAAGTCTTAATTTTTTTATTATTGAAACCACCGATTAAAATATTTGATTTTTAATTCTTTAATAAGCAATTTATAACCATTTTTTTTAAACAATAAATTAAGTCTAAATAAAATTTTGTGCTCTTTAGAGTAGTATTTCAAAAAGTATTTATCAGTATTTTTTTCAAATCGGATAAACTCAAAAGCTCTATTTTCCCCATCATCCAAATTGAATTCATATGTTGACAAACCATCGCAATGAGTGCTTGATTCGGAATTAAAACCCACATTAGATACTAAAGAGTTGGTTGGGAAAACAGAGTTTTTTTTATCAAGAAAGTTTGAAAAAACCCACCTGATATACCACGAATTGTTTAATCCTTTAATTGAGTTAATTAACATTCTAGGTGCGTCTTTCCCACATTTTGACTCAAAAGCATTAAGAACTAATTTGTCGTTTTCAATGATTGATAATATTTTATTTTTATCAAAAGTAACTTGATTCCATTTTTCCTTCCAAGTCGCCCAACCCCATGGATATGACCTTTCATGTAAATAATAATCAAGTTTGTGTTCATTATTAATTAATGGCACAAAACCACTAATGGAATAAATAGTTTCATCGTTACTAAAATGCATTAGAGCTTGATTCATAAAATCCAAAAAATTTCGAGTAGTGACTAAGTCGTCTTCTAGAACAATTACTCTACCATGCTCATTAATTATTTTGGTTACACCATGAATTATAGAGTCTGCTAATCCTTTGTTTTTTGATGACTCGAAAAGGGTAATTCTTTTAAATCCAGTGATAGTTTTAATGTAAGCTCTAACCAAATCTACTCTTTGAATATTATCGTTATTTTTTGGTCCATCTGAAAACACAAATAATTCACTTTGCTTTGCCAAAAAATTATTTTGTAGAGCCTCAACAGTTTGTTTAGTCTCTTCAAATCTATTGTAAGTAAATAAGCAAATTGGCGCTAACATCTTTTCCACTATAACCGATATTTAAATTTTGTAATGGAGTAAAAACAAATAATATCAAACATTATTGAAAGACCGATTATTTTTTTCTAAAAAACTGTTGTATAACTTTTGGCCACCTCATGAAGCTTGTAAAAACACTCACGTTTTCTCCCCAAGAGTATGAAACATACCAAAAAAGCTCACTCAACCCAAATTGAATAGACATAATAATTTGTGGGATAAGGTTTGGCCTAATAGAAGATATTGTTTTTTCTGCCATAAAATTATAGTAGTTAACAGCAGCCTTATATCTCGACCTAGAATTCAATCGAGTAATCGTTTTAGTTAAAGAATTATTGGATTCCGTAACACAATATACTATTGATTCATCTGCAGTAATTTTTTTAGCACAATGTCCAATTTTAGTAGAAAACATTAAATCATTTGAAGCTGGAATTTCATCAAACAGTATGTTGTGATCCTTTATTAGTTTGTGTTTAATTAATTTACCCCAAGGCGGGAAAAATTTATATCTTAAGTTCTCTAATGAGTTGGGGTACTTAGATAAAAAGTCAGAAACAAGTTTTGAATAAAAAACATGACGTGTAGATGCTCTGTTTGAATTTTTTTGTTCACTTGTAGTTTTGAAATAGATTAGATCAAGGTTTGAAGATTTATATTTATCAAACACATTAAAGGCACCCTTAATAAAGACATCGTCTGCATCTAAAAAAAGAATCCATTTCCCAGTAGACATCTTAAGCCCAATATTTCGTGCGTGTCCTGCACCTAGGTCTTTATCTGAGAATAATAATTTCATCTTATTTTTTGTCCAGCACTCAATGTCCTCTAACTTAATTTGAGTTGAAGAATTGTCTATAATTAATACTTCAATATCGTCTCTAACAGGAATAGACTTTAAAGCATTAAATAATTCGTCAAAACTGTTTTTATGTGGGATTATTATTGAATAATTAATCAATAGCGTTAAATTTTAAGTAATTAGATCTATTCAAGAAATACACTGAAAAGATAAAAGAAAAGATTACAACATTAGTTGTTAGACTTCCACTTACCATTGATCTTAAAAGAAAAGGAAGAGCAATTAACCAAGATCGAAAACCAAGCCCTATACTTTTTCTAAGGCTAATAATTTTCAATAGCGTTATTAATAACACAATAAAGACTCCAATTAATCCGACTTCTGCTAGTAGCTCTATAAATAAATTATGCGCCCATTTGGCGTCATTTCCATAATCATGGAATCCTATTCCCACTCCAGTAAGTATGTTGTTTGAAAAATACTCAAGACCATAAACAAAATGTAAAGTCCTACCACTAGCTTCCGTAGCTTCAGAAATACCTCCAGAATACAATACCGAGGTTAATACTTCAGACTTACTAGATAGAATAATCGTGACAAAGGTCCCGAGAAAGAATAGAGTAGCCATTATTTTTTTTAGAGAGTTTTTCCCCTCAGAGGCTAAGAATACAAGAATAACCAAAAAAAATCCGACTAGATTTTGCCTCCCTCCAGAATAGTAAATAATCAAAAATGAAATAAAAATAAAAAACAAATTTTTAGCTGAAAAGTGTATTTCTTTTTTGAATAGAAAAAAAACTAAGCCAATAAGACTGATAAATCCAACCATGTGATACGAGACAATAAAGTCGCCATCAATGATGTTAGAATTCACAGAGTATATATTAGTTTGATCTCTCAGAAAACCAAAATCTAATAAATGACTTGGTCCATCTAAATTGTTTAAATCGACTGAAAACAACAATAGATAAATGCCAAGAATTAATAGAATTATCCCTATTTTCTCAAAATTAATTTTATGTTGGTTTATAAATAAAATCGAAAAAGTTAAAAAATAAATTGTTCCATTTAAAAATATGCTGGTTGCTTTTCCATCATATTGATTAATCGATGACACTATGAATAGTAAAAGAATTAGAAGTAAAGGAATATATTGTTTAAGAATTAATTTTTTGTGTTTTATAATTTGATTCAGAATTAAAATCAAGCCTAAAAGCACAAATATACCACCAAAACCTATCAAGCCTTTCGATATGAAAAATGCCCCCGCGATTTTTCCCATAAAAAAAATTAATATAAATGAGTTTTCAATTTTATTTAAGTAGACAGATTGGCTAAATAGTATTAAAGCAAATATGAGCCCAGTCGGAATGGATTTTAAAAATAAATCACCTATTAAAATGATACATAAAAAGTAAAAAAAATATGTAAAACCGGTTTTTTTCATATTAACATTACTTGTCCCAGATCCCTGTTGCAAGGTTATTAATGATTTTTTTGTATTGAACCGGAAGAAAAATAATTTTTAATACTAAACAAAGACAAGACGCTAAAATTATTCCCGAGGAGTTAAGGTCAAGCTCTTTAGCGAGAAAGATGCTTAATGGGATGTTGAAAATTATAATTAATAAACTTATGTAAACGTGTAGCTTAATTTTTCCAACACCATTTATGAATTGGTTATAGATCTGATTAAAGGTGTAAAATAAAACAAATATTGCCATTGATATGGAGAGATTAAAGGGAACCACTACCACCTTTCCAATCCAAAAACTGAAAAACATTTCGGATAATAATATCATTACGATTAAACATGTTGGAACTAGTAGCCACAATTTTTGGATATGACCAATAGATTTTTTTATCCAATTGATGTCACCAGAAGTATAAGCCTCAGTAAATGAAGACCAATATGGACTGACAACCACACTGTAAAGGATTATCAAAATTGAAAAATACTTATAAGCTAAATTATAGGGAACCACTTCAGAGGGCCCATATAGATGAGAAATTATAAAACTATCAGTTGTCAACAATATAAGTGCACCAATTTTGGTTATAAAAAAATTAAACCCTAGCCCTGTGATGTCAAAAAAATATTTTTTTGAAAACTTCGAAAGTGATGGTTTCAAGTTTTTAAACCTACCATTGAAGGCGTAGAAATTAAAACAGATTAAAATTAAAACAGGTAAGGCAGAGAATAAAGAGCCAAATAATAATAATGAACTATCGCCCACTTTAGTTAATCTCCAAATAACAAAAAGAGATAATAATTGACTAATAAATTGAATCATATCATTAATAGAATGAACTTGGGAGGCTTGATATATATTAATTATCAATTTACAGACTAATTGTAAAGCAAAAAAGCTAAACGTAATTGGTAATAAAAATTTAAGTTCATTTTTAAGGGATGCCTCAGTGTTGAAAATTAATGTCCAGTCAACATATAAGGATGCACTTAAAAAAATAGCAATTAAAATTAAACTAATTATGCCAACTGTAAAATAAGCGGTACTTATATAGCCTCTAGCCTGCTCATAGTCGCCAATAACACGTGCTTCTGCAAATTTATTTCTTAAACCATTTCCGAGACCAATATCAAAGAATTGAAACCATCCGATAAATGAGCTTAATGTAATCCACACCCCATAGTTTGTTGTGTTTAAATAGCCAATTGTAATCGGGACTAAAAGAAAATTAGCTACCGTACTTCCAAACTTATAAATAAATGACCAACCAATGTGAAAAGAGATGTTTTTTGTACGATCTGATTTGATCATAAATTTATTATAGAGGCTATCTGATATTTTCTTTAGATTTTTAATTGAGAGATAACTTAAATTTGAAGAAGGGTTTTTTAATCATTTGCCGCCTAGATTAAAAAAGTATAAATCGTAATTGATTTAACTGTTTTAAACTCTTTCTAATTGCTTTAGATACCATTTATAGGTGCTTTTTATGCCTGTTTCAAGATTATGTGAAGGAGACCAACCTAGCTTTATTGTTTTAGAGTTATCCATTAATTTTCTGGGAGTTCCATCTGGCTTTGAGGTGTCCCAAACAATATTACCTTGATGGCCGGTAATGTCCTGGATGATTTCAGCTAGCTCTTTGATTGTTACATCGGTGCCCGTGCCGATATTGTATAAGTATTCTGGGAGTTCGTTTTCAATTGCAAGGATTACGGCTTGCGCTAAATCGTCTACATGTAAAAACTCTCTCATAGGGGTTCCACTCCCCCAAAGTGTGACAGTCTTGTTACTGCGTGATTTGGCTTCGTGAAACTTTCGAATCATTGCAGGTAGAACATGTGAAGACTCTATGTCAAAATTGTCGTTTGGGCCATACAAATTTGTAGGCATCAGGGATACGTAATCTCTGCGATATTCTTTACGCAATGCCTCAATTAACTTCACACCAGAAATCTTCGCAATAGCATACCACTCATTTGTAGGTTCAAGGGAATCAGTTAGTAAATATTCTTCTTTCAGTGGCTGTGGCGCATATTTTGGGTATATGCAAGAGCTGCCCAAGAAAATAAATTTGGGAATGTCATTTTCATGAGCTGAACGAATCAAATTATTTTGGATGAGCATATTATCCATTAAGAATTCATATGGATATGTGTCGTTTGCTAGGATTCCTCCGACTTTTGCAGCTGCACCAATAATCGCATCAGGTTTTTCTGAAATTATAAAATGCTCTACAGCTTTTTGATCTCTTAAATCAAGTTCACTTGAAGTTTTGCCGACAATGTTTCTGTATCCGGCCGATTCTAGAGCTCTCCAACAAGCAGAACCTACCATGCCTTTATGCCCGGCAATGTATATTTTAGCATTTTTTTTGATCATTATTCGAAATAATTTAACGTTTTATAACCTCCATCATTTAAATATTGATCTTTTGTCATCAAAATTAAATCAGAAGCCATCATATCATTAACTAATTCTTTCAATTGAATTTTCGGTTCCCAACCCAGTTTTTTCCTAGCCTTAGTAGGATCTCCGATGAGAAGATCCACCTCTGTTGGCCTGAAGTATTTTGGGTCAATTGCCAAGACTTCTTTACCCTTTTTAAGCTTGTATTTTGGGTTGTTGCACGCTGCCACAGTTGCAATCTCTTTTAACCCCTCACCTTTGAAATCCAGTTCAATACCAACGTGATTAAATGCCATTTTGACAAAGTCTCTAATTTTTGTAGTTACCCCAGTTGCTATAACCCAATCCTCAGCTTCATCTGCCTGAAGAATCATCCACATCATACGTACATAATCTTTAGCATGCCCCCAGTCACGTTTTGAGTCTAAATTACCTAAGTAGAATTTATCTTGTAAACCAAGCGCAATTCTAGAAACAGCTCGTGTAATTTTGCGCGTTACAAAGGTTTCGCCTCGCACAGGGCTTTCATGATTAAATAATATTCCATTAGACGCAAAGATGCCATAGGCTTCTCGGTAATTTACTGTGATCCAATAGGCATACATTTTCGCAACAGCATAAGGCGATCTAGGGTAAAAAGGGGTGTTTTCTGTTTGCGGAACTTCTTGAACTTTTCCATACAATTCAGATGTAGATGCTTGATAAATTCTAGTTTTATTTTCGAGACCAAGTATTCGGATTGCTTCTAACAGTCTAAGCGTACCAACACCATCTGCATCAGCAACGTACTCTGGCACATCAAAAGAAACCCGTACATGGCTCATTGCAGCCAGATTGTAAATCTCATCAGGTTGAGTCTCCTTAATCAATCTTACAAGACTTGTACTGTCGGTCATGTCTCCAAAATGTAAAAAGAATTTAGGGTTTAGGCTATGAGGATCTTCATACAAATGATCAATACGATCCGTATTAAATAGCGAGGTCCTGCGTTTTAATCCGTGTACAACATAGTCCTTTTTTAAGAGGAATTCTGCTAAATAAGCGCCATCTTGTCCTGTAACTCCAGTTATTAATGCTGTTTTACTCATGTTAATTTTTTTAAAAACCGCTTTTTTCTAAACGGTTAAATGACTTTAAATTAGTTACTACTTTTTAAAAGGATGTTTGCGTTTTATTGTTTTAGCAAATGGGTGATATGTCCCCCTCAAACCTACAGGAGTTTGCGTGCGAACCTTATTAACAATTTCAATCGCTTTTCGGGCGTCCTCAATCCCACATCCATTTCCTGTAAGTATGTCTTCATAAACTCTAGCGTGTAAATCTGTAAACCCATCGCTAAATTCCAATTCTTCACCCTCTATGGTCATAGACCTGTAGGTTCTTTGTCCTATTGCTTTAATTTCATCGGGCAAGACATCACCGTTTATGGATAAAAACCACCGGACCCTTGCTTTTTCAAATTCTAAATAACCTGCTGCACGGTCATGATCATGAATATGTACGACATTTTCTTTCTCTCCACCAAAAACCCAGGATAGCATGTCAAAAAAATGTACCCCTATATTGGTTCCAATGCCACCGGATTTTTCTACTTGTCCTTTCCATGAGGCATAATACCATAAACCACGCGAAGTGATGTAGCTCAGATCGACATCAAAAATTTTATCCGAAGCAGTTGCATCTACTTTTTTCTTTAATGCGATAATAGTAGGGTGGTGTCTCAATTGTAAAATATTCCAAATTCTTTTTCCAGTTTCTTTTTCTACTCTTTTTAGTATATCAATATTCCAGGGGTTTAACACCATAGGCTTTTCACAAATGGCATCGGCACCCCATCGTAATGCAGATTTGATATGTGCATCATGCAAGTGATTAGGTGAGCATATTGAAACAAAATCGACACCTTTATTTTGATTTTTTAATTTGTCCATGTAGCGGTCAAATCGTTCGAATTCTGTAAAAAAGGCTGCGTTAGGATAATAGGCATCCAAATAGCCTACATTATCGTGCGGATCTGTTGCAGCAACTAAAGAATTTCCAGTAGCCTTAATGGCCTTTACATGTCTTGGTGCCACGAACCCAGAAGCGCCTATTAATGCAAATCTTTTTATAGACATTTTTTCAATTCCTCCACGATGAATTCTTGTTCGACTTCAGTAATGTATGGATTTATAGGTAGGCTGATGATTTCTTTAGCGGTTTTTTCGCTTACTGGGAAGTCACCAGTTTTGTAGCCCAAGTACTCAAAACACTTTTGCAAGTGAAGTGGCCTAGGGTAGTATACTGCTGTAGGAACACCCCGCTCTTTCAACCTTGATTTTATAATATCTCGCGTAGGTATTTTAAAAGAATATTGCGCCCAAACAGATGTATTATAACTTTTAATTACAGGTGTTTTAATAATACTATTAAGCATTTTGTGATACCTTTCAGCAGCAGTTTGACGCATGTTTATAGCCCCATTGTAACTCTTGAGCTTTATGAGCAGCACAGTTGCTTGTAAATTATCTAAGCGAGCACCTAAGCCAATGTACTTGTGCTTATAGGGCTGTGTTTGGCCGTGCAACCTAAGACTCTTAATTTTTTCAGCCAAAGCATTGTTGTTGGTAAAGACAGCCCCTCCATCACCAAAGCACCCCAAAGGTTTTGCCGGAAAAAAAGAGGTACAAGCAATCGTTGAGAGATTACAGCTTTTTTTCCCTTTATATGTTGCACCAAAACTTTGAGCCGCATCTTCAATAACCGATAAATTGTGTTTTTCAGCTAGCTTATTTATTTTATCCATATCCGCAACTTGACCGAACAATGAAACAGGAATAATCGCTTTTGTTTTATGGGTTATTTTGGCTTCTATTAGATTGGCATCAATATTGAATGTCTCTTCATTAATATCAACAAACACTGGTTTTGCGCCCAACAATGCAATCGATTCTGCTGTGGAAATAAAGGTAAAGGGCGTAGTAATAATTTCATCTCCAGGCTTGATGTCTAAAGCCATCATGGCAAGTAATAGAGCGTCAGTTCCGGATGAACAAGAAATACTGTTTTTAACATCTGTAAATTTACTTAATTCTGCCTCAAGCTTTTCTATTTCCGGACCCATAATGTATGAAGCATCACTAAGAACTCTAGTAATCTCGTTTTCAAATTCTTCTTGATGCGCCATATAGGCCAGTTTTAAATTGGCAAAGTCAATGTTCATTTATTTATTTTAACGACTGAGTTATTTTTAAGATTGTATTCTTGTTTACTTTCTTTACAAATGGCGACATGATTAGAATTAAATTCCAATCGATGGCCGTGCTCACTGACCCAACCAATTTGCCGCGCAGGATTCCCAACAACCAAAGCATAAGGCTTTACTTCTTTTGTAACAACACTCCCCGCACCAACAAACGCGAATTCCCCAATATTATTTCCGCAGACAATAGTTGAGTTCGCACCGATGCTGGCACCTTTACCAATTAGTGTTTTTACATATTCATTTCGTCTGTTGATGGCCGATCGCGGATTCATGATGTTTGTGAAAACGACAGAAGGACCTATAAATACATCATCTTCACAGCTAACACCGGTATAGATGCTGACGTTGTTTTGCACTTTTACATTATTTCCTAAAACAACATCTGGCGCAACCATTACATTTTGTCCAAGATTACAATTTTCACCTAGCCTAGCGTTTTTCATGATGTGAGAAAAATGCCAAATCTTTGTTCCCAAACCGATTTTACATGGCAGATCTATGACTACAGTTTCATGAGCAAAAGATTGCTTTCTATTTTGTTCAAGACTAGAGTCTTCCATCAACTAGGTTTCTTTTAATAAATGATTTGGTGTCATATATAACTGTACAATCTGAGCTTAGTTTTGAAAATGGTATGTTTTTAAATTCATTATGCGCTACTGCTAGAACAATCGCTTCATAATGCTTTTGCTCCCAGTTTTCAATCAATGAAATTCCCAATTCTTCTTGAACCTCTTCTTTATTCGCCCAAGGATCGAATATATCTACATTGGTATTGTACGTTTTGAGTTCATTATAAACATCAACAACTTTAGTATTTCTTAGATCCGGACAATTTTCTTTAAATGTGATGCCCAAAATAAGAATATTAGAATCTTTGATTCGGATGCCTTTTTGAATCATTAGCTTAATGAGCTTTGAGGCCACGAAAATGCCCATTTGATCATTCACCTTTCTTCCAGAAGATACCACTGCCGGATGGTAACCTAGAGATTCGGATTTGTAAGTTAAATAATAAGGGTCTACACCAATACAATGTCCACCAACCAAGCCTGGTTTAAAGGGTAAAAAGTTCCATTTTGTAGCTGCTGCCTCTATCACATCGCTCGTGTCAATCTCCATGCGATCGAACATCAAAGCCAATTCATTCATAAATGAAATATTGACGTATCTTTGCGCATTTTCTATAGCTTTAGAAGCCTCGGCGATTTTGATGTTTGGAGCCAAATGTGTTCCAGCCGTAATGATTGACTTGTATAAATTATTGACAATTTCTGCCGTTTTCGGAGTTGATCCAGATGTCACCTTTTTAATTTTCGTGAGGGTGTTTATTTTATCTCCCGGATTAATACGTTCCGGGGAATAACCACAAAAGAAATCCTTATTGAATTTTAAGCCACTTGTTTCTTCTAATAAGGGTGCACAATCTTCTTCTGTGCAACCAGGATAAACGGTTGATTCATAAATTACAATATCACTCTTTTTTAAAACACCACCGATCATTTTAGATGCAGCAATAAGGGGTTTAAGGTTCGGTTTTTTGTGAACATCTATAGGTGTAGGAACGGTAATAATATAAACATTTGATAAGGAGATGTCATTTATATCTGAGCTGGCTACCAAGCCAATTTTTTTATTGGGTAGTCCTTCTTCTTGTTTCAGTAACACTTTTTTTAAGTCATCATTTAGCACCTCTAAATTCACATCTTCTCCGTTATTTAATTGAGTGATACGGTGTATATTGATGTCAAATCCAATAACTGGGTATTTCTTTGCAAACTCTATAGCAAGAGGCAATCCTACATAGCCCAGCCCTATGACAGCTATTTTATGATTACTTTTTCTCATTTTCAGCCTAGTATTTATGAGGCTTCCCATTTTTCTTTGACATCTACAATAAATGTCTTTAAAAAGGTGAGCGCAACGCCTACAAAGAGACCTAAAAAAGACCAAATGACTATAGTCATAATTTTAGAGGTACTTGATTTCTCGAGTGGAACGACAGCATCTTGAAGTACTGCAAATACAGGTGTGTTTTCTTTTACTTGTATTTTTTGCGTTTCCACCTGTTTTGCCAACTCTGAATAGACAGAAAATGCAAGCTGGTATTCCGACTCCAAAAGTTCAGCCTCTGTTTGGGCTGTAGCGGTGTTTACATTTCTGTTGGCATCTATGTATCTTGCTAAATTTTCTTGTGCTTGTTCAAATGCTTTTTTCTTTTCATTATAACGCTCTTCAATAAAGTCAAGGTCTTCTTGTGCTTTTTTAAGCTTATGATTGATAACCTTTCCTTGTAAAATATTTTGCGCACTTAAAACCATTTGGGCGGCTTGAAGCTCCTCAGGCATAGTTACAGAAATACTTACAAAGCCTTGCTTTTCATCTACATTTACCTGAAGTTGTTCCTCTAAAAGGTCCATCATTTCTTTGTCTTTTTTTGAAATTGTATGAAATACATTTTCAGCAGTTGACGGATATTCTTTTTTGCGCTTTATACTCGAAAGGATCAATCTAGGTAACCCAATAGTATATTTTTTTAGTAGTTGAAGAATACTTAAAGTATGTAATTCGGTGTAATATTGTTCAAAACTCACATTCGAATTTAATTTTTCCACGTAAATAGAACTTTGCATAAGTTCTTTCTGAAAACCGTATGACTCTACAATTTTAGGGTAAAGGCTTGGATGAACCTCCGCTGCAGAACTTGCTCCTCCAAGGCTAATTCCTGCCATAGCGGCAATTCCCCCCAGGCTTCCGCTAAGTTTAGATCTAGAATCGGATAATAAAGGTTTTACCACAACTGTGGAGGTGTATTCTGAAGGCGAAGTCAGTGCAACAAAAACCCCGAGACCTATAAAGACCAGTATTGTTTTTATAACTTTTTTTCGACCCTCCCAAACTGTTTTCGCTAGCGCGACAACGTCAATTTCATCTTCATGATCTGAATATTTATGAGGCATGTTTTTATTAGAATGTTCCATGTGCTATCCGATTAGATCCAGATTAACATTAATTACTTCTTATTGTTTGAACCATTAAAACAGTAGTTAAAGCACTTGAAATTACAGTCAGGGCATCAATAAACTTATCCATCCTTTCTGAATTTTCTTGCTTTACTTTTTCAGGCTTTGCGTAGACATATATTTTTGAGTTTGGAAGAACTTTTGGGTTACTGAACCAGCGTTTTCGTTTTGAAAGTCCATTTGGTAATTCTACTACTATAGACTCTATTTTGCCATTTAGACCACCAGAA
>CEUM01127891.1_pt1 | contig 15058 bp, 9 predicted proteins | sample 356421 | NCBI WGS metagenome assembly CEUM01 (sample SAMEA2622716, study PRJEB7988) | marine metagenome | biome: marine biome (ENVO:00000447); feature: surface water layer (ENVO:00002042); material: "saline water (ENVO:00002010), including plankton (ENVO:xxxxxxxx)" | depth 5 m | reverse complement strand
GATAACCCTGGAATGAAGTTCGACCAGTTCAAAGAGAAGTACAAAGGCGATCTGAAAAATACGATCGGGCCCACCGTAACTATCTTCAATGCCTCGCCTCGTTCCGACGGAGCAGCCGGCGTAATCCTTACTACCGAGGAAAAAGCCAAAGAACTGGGTCTGGAAGTTGCGGCCTATCTGACTGGCTGGAACATGAAAGGCGTTCATCCCAACGTAATGGGTCTGGGTCAGGCAGAAGCTTCTCTGGCGCTGATCGATGAGATGGGTCTTAAAATGGACGACATCGATATCGTCGAGATCCACGAAGCGTTCTCCGCCACCGCTGTAGGCGCTCTGGAAGAGATCAAGAATCGCACCGGGTATGACTGGGAGAAGAAATTCGACGAGAAAAAGGTAAACCGTTATGGCGGTTCCATTGCCATCGGACACCCTTTCGGCGCCACCGGTATTCGACTTATCGCAAATGCAGTAATGGACATGAAAAACGACGATTCCGTAAATCGTGTTCTCTGCACTGCCTGTGCTCATGGCGGTATCGCCGGCGCGCTGATGATCGAAAGAGCCTGAGTTTCATTAAGCTCTAAGCTCTAAGCTCCATGCCGTAAGCGAATGGCTGGATTGCCATACCTGCCATCCAGCTATTTCCGATCGGAAAAAAGCCGACTTCAAAAGGGGTCGGCTTTTTTTACGGTTTCGTCAGCTTCCGTGCTCCGTCCGGGGCCTCGAAAATCTTCTCTGGCGGCGCAGGCAGGGAGGGTTCGTTTCTGCCTGCAGAGTTTCTATCCACATAGAAGGAAAAGTTCGTCAGTCGGGCTTCCATGAGTGTATCCCTTGAGATGACCTCTTTGTCTGCTGACTTCTGATCGTCCGATGCTTCATCAGAGGAGTCGGGCCGGTTCCAGGGATGAAAGGTCCACCGGGTGGCAATGGGAATGCCTTCGAATGTTTCATAATCATTGTATCTGATCGCATGCGGATCTTTTTCTGCTCTGGCGGTGTCCTTCGCATAGGTGACAATGTAGGCCATTCCATGTAATCGCTTTGTGTCCGGATCTTGATACACGATGTACCAGTCGTCCGGCGTATCTCCGACCCCGGGCCTAAAGCTCAATCGCATGGTAGGGTAATCTTTTCCGTCCATGGTAGTGGGGCCCAGATCCTCCCGGACTGTACCAGGATCATTCAGCTTATAGGGAGCAGCCAGAAAATACGGCCAGGTAAGCACATGAAAACGGGCCCGATTCAGTTCCGGGCCGGAGGCATAGAATTCACTGCCATCAAAAACGATAACGCTGCCGTCGGGGGTCTCCATTCGGGCCCTGGACAGGGCAGGATCCAACCAGAAGGATGCCTCCAGCCGTGGATTGCCAGCAGACCATAACACCAGATCAAAGCCGATGATTTCGTAGGAATTCCAGCTGGCCTGTTTGTGGGTTGCCGGTAGGCTTTGATGAACAGGAGCTTCGGAGCAGCCTGGAAAAAGGGAAACAACCAGGAGAATAAACAGAATGTATCCCGGAATTACAGCGCCGGGAATCGAATTGTAACGTTTCATATGCCCCGGATTCGTTCAGTATCCTCCAGGGTTTCTAGAAGTCTTATAATCAAAGCTTTTTGGGCACAAAGCAAAGCGGCTGCCCGGGCTGGCGTGGGGCCCTGCCCGGGCAGACTCGGGAATACGGGCAGAAGCTTATCGCAAAATCCGTTCGCAAAACCGAGTCCCAATATCCGGTCCGAGTTCTAGCCGCCGGGCTATCTGCCCAGGGCCTTCCTCTCTTCCTCTCTGGCATTCTGGATGGCCATGGCTTTGCGAATCGAGCCGATACGGTGTTCCAGGTCTTTCATTTCCTTTTCCAGCTTCTTCCATTCATCCTGAGGCGTAGGAGTATCGTCGCTGGCCATACCTTCCGCTTCCATTTCTTCTTTGGCCTCATCCATACCATTCATGATAACGCCAATGAACAGGTTTAATACAATCATTGTGCCCATCATTACAAAGCTTATGAAAAACAGCGGGCTGAGCACCGGGAATGCCTGAGGCTGAGTGCACAGGTGCTCCTTTCCGTCATAGCCGTAACCGTCACAACCGTAGGTTTGGATGTACATCAAGTCGGTCCAGTCTTCCAGAGTCACGGCCCGGAACAGCGAAATCAGGGCCTGCGGCAAATCCCGGAAATGGATGGGATCATTGTGCGAAAAGAGGAAAACCGCCGCCACGGCATAGATATAGAAGAGCAGGAAAAGAAAGATTCCCACGTAGAACATGGACGGAATACTCTTTAGAAGGGCGGTTACCAGAATCCTTAGCTGCGGTAAGGCTCGCACCAGACGAAGAACCCGTAGCAATCGCAGTAGCCTGAGTACTGTTACGTATTGAGCGTCGATGGGCAGGAAAGCAGCGGCCACAATGGCAAAGTCAAAGATGTTCCAGGCATCATTAAAGAATAACTGCGGTTTAGGCCATTTTGCGATAAGCTTGATTACAATTTCCAATACGAATATGGCAAGGATGATCTTGTCCAGAGCGTGTAATAGATCGCCATACTTCTGAATCATCACCGGATAGGTTTCCACTCCAACCAGTACCGCAGTGAGCAGGATGACGATGGTAATGAAGTTCTGGAAGACTCCAGACTCGCTGACTTTTCGGGAAATTTGGACCATGCAGGTTCGTATAATCGCTTGCAGGGAAGGCAACTACTTTTCAGATATGTGCTAGCGGAATTTGTATCCGCAATGCGAGTCAGGGGAGAGGTGGAATGAAGGGAAAGAAGAAGTTCGCAATACTGCCGCTGCTTATGTTTCTAGCAATAGCGGGCTGGAAATACTTCTCGGCGGATACCTGGACAAATCCAGAAACCGGAGAAGAGATTAAGATCGGTCTTTCTGAAGACCAGGAAGAGAGTCTGGGAATGCAGAGCTACCGTCAGGTACTGGCAGAAAGCGATGTACTGACCAGCGGACCCGAAGTTGAAATGGTCCGTCGTGTGGTTCAACGGCTGATTCCCGCCACCGGCGATGGCGGCGACGATTTCGAATGGGAAGTAAACGTTGTTCGAAACAATCAGATAAATGCATTCTGCCTGCCGGGCGGCAAGATCGTAGTCTATACCGGGATACTGGCTGTGGCCAGAGACGAAGCGGGCCTGGCTACTGTAATCGGCCATGAGATGGCCCATGCCACCATGCGACACGGCGCTCAGCGATTGTTCAAAAACGATATCTACAATACTGTAATGCAGGGGGCGAACGCTTCCATGGCGGAGATGGAACCGGCTGCCCGTCAGCAGGTCCTGGGGTTGCTGGGAGCCGGCGCGAAGTTTGGTATTCTGCTTCCTTTCAGTCGGGACCATGAAACGGAAGCGGATAAGATAGGACTTCTGTACATGGCCCGGGCAGGTTACGACCCAGAAGCCAGTGTTGAGTTCTGGCAGCGCATGGCCGAGCAGGGCGGCGGTAGCGCGCCAGAGTTTGCTTCTACGCACCCTTCGCACGGTACAAGAATTGAGAACTTGCGAAAGTTCATTCCCGAAGCTAGAAAAGAAATGCCCTGACACAGGTCTACAGGCGTTTTTGGTCTGCCCTGCGGGGCAGACTGTTGCGGAAAGCAGAGCGGACTGTCGCGGGAAGTAGAGCGGCAAGAACCAGAGCGATAAGCAACCATTCCCCGGATAGCCGACCGTTGCTGCAGTCCTGCCGCCACCTGTAGCTGTCGTCACGGACCCTCGGTAGCTCTTGAGTCCCGGCTCCCCCGCTGCCGCCCTTTCGAAACGTCCTATCTGTTTTGGAGCTCGGGGACCTGCTCGATGATTTCGGTCAGAATACTTCCCGTTCTTTTTTCGCCGGATGTATCCAGCACCGCATGATGAACGGAAATTGGATACGATGAAGCGTTGTCCCCATAATCGGGTGAGCCCATCCGGGCGGCAGGCTGGTCACGTCGGCCAGACTCCCTGGAAGGCGAGGGATGGTAGCGAGGTGAAACCACAAATTCGCGTCTGGTTATCCAGGGGGCGATGGGATCGAAATGATCGCGGATCCTCTTCCAGGTATCAAAATCAGTAAGATCCGAAACGCCGCCACGGGCTCGACGTTTTTCCAGTCGTGCCTGGACTACATTTTCGCTGCAACGGGTTTCTAAGAAGAGTACTCGGCCTCGGTAGTCCCTGGCTTCCAGGTAGCGAAATAATTCCTTTCGGTACTCCTGTCGCGAAAAGCTGGCATCCATACAGATAACCTTCTCTTTTTCGAGAAGCAGTCCCACGCTCTGGATCAACCGTTGATAATTACGTAGCTTTTTGTGTTCGGTATAGGAGCCGGTACCGTAATCTGTGGGCCTGCGCACATTGATGTCTTTTTGGCCGGACTTGCGTAGTATATCGCTGGAAAGAACCGGCACCCCGTCCTGCCGAATCAATCGGCCGATCAGCGACTTGCCGGTGGCAGGAAGGCCTGTAAGAACAATGATCATGGGGCCGGGCCATAGCGACGTATCGAAATTGCTTTCTTTTTCGGAAAGCAGGTTATGGATTAGAGACTGGTATTGCCGGGAGCGTTCTTCGAGGTGCTTTCGCTTCGCATCCATGGCGGATTGCTCGTCGTCCTCTGGATTTTGCGAGCTTTCCGGCGGCCTTTCCTGTAGCTGCAATTGATCCACCATTAATCGTACACAGGCGCGATAGACTTCATAAACGTCCAGAAGCAAATAGCCTCGCACATCTGGATTCAGGTGCAGGTATTCGATGGCCAGTTGCCGCGAAAGTTGCGCTTTGCCGTCCAGCCGGAGTCCCATGGTCGTAAAGGCGAGGTCTTCGAAAGGATCTACCTGACGAATTTCGGGGCTGAACTCGACGCAGTCGATTATGGATACCCGGTCTTCCGTGATGTAGATATGATCCGGACGCAGATCTCCGTGGCCGTCCACTTCCCTGATTGAGCGTTTCTTCAAGAGGTTGGATTGCGATTTCAGGGATTGCTCAAGCAACTCCTTGAAATCCAGGTTCTGCAGGCCGGCAAGCGTGCTGATTACATTTCCCAGTCTGTTTCGGAATCCACCTGAGGGTGGTCGGGGGCTCAGACTGCGATGAAACTCCGCCAGGCGGGAGGCCAGTCTTTGCATGTCCTTATGATCCAGACTTTCCAGGCATTCTTCCAGTCGATTCTCATCCGGTAGATGAGCCATTACGACACAGACATCCACGGGAGAGCCGACATCATCTTCGCACAGGCTTATGGCACTGGCAACGATTTGCTCCACATCGCTCTGGTTTGGCGAAGAGGGAATTCTCAGCGCAGACTTCTGGACGGAGAAGAATGCCCAGTTGCCGGAACGGGAATTCTCCGGAGGGATAACAAACTCAACGTCAAGATAGACTTCCGGCGACAGTCGACGATTCAGGGCAAATTCCCACAGACACAGCGCAGTGCGTTTGCTTAAATCGGACTGATCAACGAAGTCCAGCTTTACAGGTTTCTTGAACTTGAATACCCGGCGCCTGCCCACAAGCACTCTGGATATATGGGTTTCCTTAAGTTCGAAACGCTTTTCGTCCAGCAGATCTGGTTGGTTAATTAGTGCGGAAATGTGCTGCATATGCTAACTCGGAAGAATGGAGTTAGAGATAGGCCGCTCCGAAAACTCCGGCGGAATCCCCCAGCTCATTCTGTAGTATAGGGGTTTTAGCCTTCTTATGGAAAGTGTACTGCAGGACTTTTTGCCGCCCTTCTGCATACAATTCCGGTAGATTGGAGAGCCCGCCTCCGAGAACCACCGCATCGGGATCAAGGACAGAGATTAGGCCGCCCAGAGCTCGTCCATAATCATCCAGGAATTGTCTAAAAAAGCCCTTTTCCGGTTCGGTACCCTTTCGCGCAGCCTCCACAATATCTGGAAAAGTTCTTTCCTGACCGTGCTCGGCCTGGAACTTCTTTTTGAGTCCGCCGCCGGAAATTAGAGTTTCAATGCATCCTTTGTTTCCGCACCAGCATTGGGGGCCTGCCGGATCTATGCTAAAGTGACCCCATTCGCCGGCAATACCATGGTGGCCAGAATGGAGCTTACCATTCATAACGATTCCGCCGCCGCAGCCGGTGCCCATAATAACTCCGAAAACTGTGTCAAAGTTGCGTCCGGCGCCCATGGTGGCCTCGGCCAGAGCAAAGCAGTTCGCATCGTTTTCGATTTTTACCGGACAGCCAAGTCTGCTCTCCAGATCCTTTCGCAAAGGATGACCAATCATAATCGTTGTGTTCGCATTCAAAACCAGGTCTGTTTCCAGATCCAGAATTCCGGGTATTCCGATTCCCACCGAGTATATCTGACCGGTCTCCAGCCGAGCCTGTTCTACCAGCTCAACCACCACATCGAGAATGGCTTCGTAACCCTGGTCCGCCGGGGTGGGTTTTCTATTTCGTAATCGGGTATTGCCTTTTTCGTCCAGAAGAACCACTTCCGTTTTGGTTCCGCCCAGATCGATGCCAATTCGATGCACAGGTTCGGTAGACATGAGTAACGATTGTTAGCGATGGGCTGTGGTATGCAACGGATTTTGTTTTCGCCGATTCCGCCCGGGATTGACCAATGCGGCGGCCGTCAGTTGGAGAGCGTTCAATATTAGAGGCTGGTCACGATGCGGTTCAATGAAAGGACGGAGCTCTTTTCAGTCCGATGTTTCTACGGGATCTTCGGAAATGAACGTCGATTCATTAAATGAAAAATAATACTCTTCCCAGGCGGGAAACCGGGCGAAAGCCGAAGATTCCATCTCGGTGGAGCCTTCGGTGCCTTCAGGAAATTTGGTGCCCAGGCAGATAACATGGATTGCATTTCGGGAGCAATGCAGATCAAAACGAAAGCTTCCGCCTTCCGGCGAGTCCGGAATGCGAATGGACATTTCCATCTGCGTATTGCTCACTTCCAGATCTGCGATGGATGCATAGCCCCTTGCCTCTCGATCGTTCCGCAGGGTTCTTATGCTTTGCCTCGCTTTGCTTATGGTTTTTCCCAAATACTGTCTATGCGATGGGCCGAGGCCGGGGGTTACACATAGTGTTTCAGTCGTTCCAGCTTCCAGATCTCCTTTGCATACTGATCTATAGTCCGATCCGAAGAAAAGAAGGAGCTTCGTGCAGTGTTCAGGATGGCTTTCTTTCTCCAGAGTTGTTGATTTCTGTACTCGTTTTCGATATGCTTTTGGACATCCAGATAAGATCTGAAATCCTCGAGAAGGAAGTAATAATCCCCGCCGTAGGTCATCGTATGAAACAGTTCTTGAAAAATCCCTGGTTCGTTCGGCGCGAACTCATTTCGATGAATGGATTCGAGGACCCTGTTTAGCTGCGGATCATTCTGATATATATGCACCGGATCATATCCGTGGGCGCGAAGGTTGTTGATTTCGTCTACGGTGCGACCAAAGATATAGATGTTTTCGTCCCCAACTTCATCTTTGATTTCGATGTTGGCTCCATCCAGAGTTCCCACGGTCAGCGCTCCGTTGAGCATGAACTTCATGTTTCCGGTACCGGATGCTTCCGTTCCCGCCGTGGAAATTTGCTCGGATAGATCGGTGGCCGGAAAGATTCGTTCGGCCAGGCTCACACGGTAATTAGGAAGAAACACTACTTTGATTCTTCCGCGAATATCGGGATCGGCATTCACCTTTTCTCCCACCGCATGGATGAGTCTTACAATGAGCTTGGCGCGATGATAACCGGGAGCCGCTTTGCCGCCAAAGATGAAAGTGCGGGGAAAGTAATCCTTGCCCGGGCTGTCTTTGAGCATCTGATAATCCGCAATAATGCGAAGAACGTTCAGAAGCTGGCGTTTGTATTCATGGATTCGTTTAATTTGAGCGTCGAAAATGCTTTCGGGATCCACTTCCACGCCGCATTCATGGCGAATAATCTCTGAAAGTCTGATTTTGTTCTGAAGTTTGACCTTGTAGAACGCTTCCTGAAAGTCCGAGTCTTCGGCCAGAGGAGCCAGTTGCGAAAGTTGGCTCAAGTCCTGTTTCCAGGACTGTCCCAGCCGAGTAGTAATCAGTCCGTTCAACTCCGGGTTGGAACCGATTAGCCACCGTCGGAACGTAATTCCGTTGGTCTTGTTCTGAAACTTTTCCGGATAAATGCGCGCGAAAACCGGGAACACATCCTTCTTGATGATTTCGGAGTGGATGGCGGCCACACCGTTTACAGCCACCGAGCCTACAATGGCCAGGTTGGCCATCCGCACCTTTCTGGGATGTCTTTCATCTATAATAGAAAGCTCCGATAGATCCTGGTCGCTCAGGCCCTGGTTGCGGGCCCATTGCATAAATTCATGGTTGATCAGGTAGATGATCTCCAGGTGTCGCGGCAACATGCGGCCGAAGAGTTCCAGGTCCCATTTTTCCAGGGCTTCCGGCATCACTGTGTGGTTGGTGTAGCCAAAGCACTTTGAAGCCAGCTCCCAGGCCCGGTGGAATTCCAGTTCGTAGCCATCCATAAGAATTCGCATTAGCTCTGCGATTCCCACGGCCGGATGGGTGTCATTTAACTGAAAGAAGACCTTTTCGGGTAGCTGCTCAATGCCATCGGCGATGTCGAAGAAGTCGCTCATGGCATCCTGGATGGTGGCGCTTACAAGGAAGTATTCCTGCTTCAATCGAAGTTCTTTTCCCTGGAGGTTGTTCTCGTTCGGATACAACACGTGGGTGATGTTTTCCGAGTGGATCTTGTCCTCAACGGCGCGAACGTAATCTCCGTGATTGAAATAGGTAAAATCGAACTCGTTGTTGGCTCTGGCTTTCCACAGTCGCAGCGGGTTTACGGTGTGCGTTTTGTAGCCAGGCATCAATATGTCGTTTGCAGTGGCCAGTACCGTTTCGCCGGGCATCCAGCGCACCAGGTGGCGGTCCTCTTTGCGATAACTCTCCGTGCGTCCATAGAAGTGTACCGCATAGGTTCTTTCCAGACGTTCAATGGTCCAGGGATTGCCCTCCTTGAGCCAGTCGTCCGGCAGCTCGCGCTGATGTCCGTGCTCGATTCGCTGATTGAAGATTCCGTAATTGTAGTACAATCCGGCGCCCTGACAGGCCAGATCCATGGAAGAGGCGCTTTCCATAAAGCAGGCAGCCAGTCGTCCCAGACCGCCGTTTCCCAGACCTGCATCGATTTCGCATTCCTCAATGTCTTCCAGGTCTACGCCAATTTCTTTTAAGAGCGATCGCGCATAGTCCAGGGCTTCCAGGTTGATCAGGTTGTTGCGAAGAAGCCGGCCCAGGAGAAACTCCATGGAAAGATAATACACACGTCGGGTCTTGCGCTTTTGTAATTCTTCCTGGGTTTCGTTGTAGCGGTCAATCAGGCTGTCCCGGATGGTGTAGGCCAGGGCCTGGTAAATATCGATAGCATGGGTGTTCTCTTTGTATTTTCCCACCGTGTATTCCAGATGGTGGGCAAAGTGCCTTTTTAATGATTCCGGGTCCAGTTTCTGTTCCAGACCTAGAAGTTCTCTCAGTTTTGCGCTTGAGACCGGTGATTGACGCTGCAGCATTGCTTTAGCTCTGGCCAAAACCGCATACCGTCAACACAATTCCATGAATTCTCTTGACCAGACCGCTGGCAAAAAGGCTCCTTGAAGGCAGGGGAAGACCTGCGAACCCCGTATCCCAGAGCAGGGGTGAAAGGTGCCTGGAGAATCAGCCTCTAAAATCAAAAACGGTCGAAAAAAAGGCGGGCTAAACCTGCTGGATAGTTCGGATCGCTGGTACATGGATGCCGTCATCTATGAATTGCACGTGCGTGCATTCTGCGATGCGAACGGCGATGGAATAGGCGATTTTCCCGGATTGATGAGCCGTCTCGAGTATCTGAAGGATCTGGGCGTGACCGCTTTGTGGCTACTGCCATTCTATCCATCCCCTCTGCGCGACGACGGCTATGACATTGCCGACTATAAAAGCGTTAACCCCATTTACGGAAACCTGAAGGACTTCAAGGATTTCCTTGCCATGGCCCATGACATGGGGATGCGCGTGATAACCGAGCTTGTAATCAATCATACCTCGGATCAGCATCCGTGGTTTCAACGTGCTCGACGAGCGCCCCGGGGCCATCCGGACCGGGATTATTACGTCTGGAGCGACTCCCCGGACAAATACCGGGATGTCCGCATTATTTTTCAAGACTTCGAGGACTCAAACTGGACCTGGGATGAGTTGGCCGGACAGTATTACTGGCACAGGTTCTATTCCCATCAACCGGACGTGAACTTTGATAACCCCCGGGTGCAGCAGGAAGTGTTCGATGTTCTGGATTTCTGGTTGGATATGGGAGTGGACGGTATGCGACTGGACGCCATCCCCTACCTTTACGAAAGGGAAGGCACTACCTGCGAAAATCTACCGGAAACCCATGCATTTCTGAAAAAGCTGCGGGCCCATGTGGACGGTAAGTATAAGGGCCGAATGCTTCTGGCCGAAGCCAATCAATGGCCCGAAGATAGCGTTACTTTTTTTGGCGATGGCGACGAGTGCAACATGGCCTTCCATTTTCCTCTCATGCCCCGGATGTTCATGTCCGTGCGGATGGAAGACAGCTTTCCCATTGTAGACATCGTAGAGCAAACGCCGGAATTACCGGAAGGCTGCCAGTGGGCGGTCTTTCTTCGGAATCACGACGAGCTAACGCTGGAAATGGTGACCGACGAAGAGCGGGACTACATGGTGCGAATGTATGCACGGGATCCTCGGAGCCGCATTAATCTGGGGATTCGTCGTCGATTGGCGCCTCTACTGGAAAATGATCGTCGCAAAATCGAACTCATGCATGCGCTGCTTTTTTCGATGCCGGGAACCCCGGTAATCTACTACGGCGACGAAATAGGCATGGGCGATAACATATTTCTGGGGGACCGGGATAGCGTTCGCACTCCCATGCAATGGAGTCCGGACCGTAATGCCGGTTTTTCCCGGACCAATCCGCAGCGCCTCTTCTTGCCGGTAAATATCGACCCGGACTATCATTACGAATCCCTGAACGTTGAGGCTCAACAAAACAGCCCCAATTCGCTTCTGTGGTGGATGAAGCGAATCATTTCGTTACGAAAGCAGATCCCCGCTTTCAGCCGAGGAAGCCTTGAGTTTCTACGCTGCGAAAACCGCAAGATCCTTGCCTTTTTTCGTGAACTGGGGGATGAAACCGTTCTGGTGCTGGCCAATCTTTCCGCTCAGGTACAGTATGCAGCCCTGGATCTGGGGGACCATGCCGGCAAAGTTCCGGTGGAGATGTTTTCTCGACATGCTTTTCCCCGGGTCACGCAGCAGCCCTACTTTTTTTCATTTGCGCCTTTCTCCTTTTACTGGTTTTCCCTGGAAAGCGAAACGCAGCATTATCGTGGCCCGGATGAGGTGCCCGAGGTCCGACTGAACAATCTGCCTTCCCTTGCTTCGCTCCTGGATAGCAAGGGAAGAGATTTGTTGTCGCCCATCTTGCCGGATTTTTTGCGGCAACAGGATTGGTTTCCTCATCGCACCAGGAATATCAAATCCGCACAAATCATCCATTCCGTGCACCCCTGGTCCGATGAAATGGGGCTGGCCATTATCGAAGTTGTTTTCAGCTCCGGAGAGCTGGAATACTACCAGACCTGCTTCCAATTGGAGGAAGAAGATCAACCGGAAGAACTGTGGTACGGACTGACTCTGGAAGACATTGCCGAGAGAGTGCCCATTGTGGCCAGGCTTTCTGTAAGTGACGGGGACAAGAAGAAAAGATATCTGCTCCGCGAATGCCTGGGTCGCTGGGAGCCGGCTCAGCGATTGATCGATTCGGCGTTTCGTAACAAACAGATCCGATCGGACGGTACAAGAATTCTTCCGGAACTGAGCAAGGAGTGCAAGGTGGTACTCAAGAACGTCGACCTTTCGCTTTCGCCCATTCCGTTCAGCAGCAAGTACAACAACATCGTCTTCAACTTTGCGGACCGAATTGTATTCAAGTTATATCGTCGGATGGAAGAGGGAGTCCATCCGGAGTTGGAAACCGGACAAGCTCTGACAGAGCAGGGAGGGACCGGTATCCCACGGGCCTTTGGCTCGCTTACCTACGATCATGCCGGAATGCAAATGAGCGCGGGTAGCTTCTGGGAGTACGTTCCCAACCAGGGCACTGCGCTCATGTTTACCAGGGACAACCTGGAGAGCTTCCTTCGAATAGTTCCTGCTTTGAGTTACAACCATCCCTACGTAGATGTGGATGAGTGGACTCGCGGCCAGCGACCGGAAATGCCGGAGGTATTACAGGAATCCACCGGAAACTTCCTGATTTCTGCCCAGGGCATGGGCGAAACGGTGGCCGACCTCCATTCACGACTGCGTACTGTGGATCAGGATGGTGGTCGAGCGGACTTCGCTGTAGAGCCCTTTACATCGCACTATCGAAGGGCGCTTTACCAGGGCTTGCGCAACATCCTGGATTATAGTATTTCGGAACTGCGAAAGGCCATGCCCGAACTGGATTCCGGAATTATCAGTCTCATCGGGGCTCTAATGGAATATGAAAAGCCCATGGATAAGATGTTTCAAACCGTAAAAGACCGGGGCATAGCTTCCGGACGAATTCGCCTCCATGGCGATCTTCACCTTGGGCAATTGCTCTACACCGGAAAGGGCTTTGTGGTTCTGGATTACGAAGGATCGGTGCATAGAAGCTTTTCTGAAAGAAGAATCAAGGGTAGTCCGTTAAGGGATGTGGCCGGTATGTCCTGGTCTTTTGCGAAAGAAGCTATGCATATCTTGCATGGTCGAGGCTTTCCCGGATTAACCGATAGCCAGGCCCGGCGATGGACTACAATCTGGTACAATGCGTCTTCCACTATGTTTCTGGCCGGGTACCTGGAGCATATGGCGCGCACCGGTTCCTGGGATCTACTGCCTACAGAAAGGCATCAGGTGCAGGAGTTGCTCGACATCTTTCTGGTGGAGCGAGCTCTGCAGTCTCTGAGTTATGTACTGCCCGATGTTCGTGCAGGCAGAGTGGATCCTTCCGAACTTGAGAGTAGATTGCGAGCACTTCTGATGATCGCGGCCCAGTGTATTTCTCTTTGATTGCCTTTACATCAGGAATAAGGAAAACCGGGACGTGCCAGGACAACCAGGTGTCACTATCAGGACCGATTTCTTCGGTAGCAACCTGAGGTTTCATCATTGCCTTGCACAGGCAGGCCAGGCTGTGGTCTGGTATTTCGGTTCTTTGACCGCTCTCATCTATATAATAGCATGAAAACACGGAACTAACCCGGTGAACAGACCTGACCGGATATACGTATTCCGGATTAATCCCCGGGTCGGTTCTGTACAATTCTGTAATCTTTTTGCGCACCTGCGACATTTTTTGTTGATCTTTATTTAAACCCTGTAAGGGTCTGTAATGAGTGTTATGCGAAACAAAAAGAATATCCACGAATCATTGCCGGGCGAAAGCAAGAAGGACGTTCCCGGTCACATATATGAAAATGGTCCGCGAAGCAGGACAGGCGTGTTTTTGCGTTTGGCGGCTTTATCCCTGGCCGGCCTGTTGATTGGCGGCGCGGCCGCCCTTTGCGGCGATAGTTCCAATCTGGGCTATGTCCATGTGGATATGATCGATAACTCCTTTTCGCCGCAGTTACAGCGAATCCACAAAGGAGGTACCATCGTTTTCAAGAACATTGGTAGAAATCCGCATAACGCCGTAGCAGTGGACAATTCCTGGACTACAGAAGATGATTTTGGCAGCCTCAACATGATGGGCGGCGACAAAGCCAGCGTAACCTATCCAGAAGAAGGCGTTTTCCCTTACTATTGTACATTTCATGCGACACCGGATCAGCGTGTGGGTATGGTAGGTACCATTGTCGTGGGCGATGTGGACTATCAGCCCCAGACTCATAGGAAAGTGGAGCCTGTAAGCGAATGGACCGGAGTGACCCGTCGGGTGCCTTCCCAGTATCCCACCATTCAGACCGCTGTGGATGCGGCAGATCCGGGAGATATGGTTCTGATCGCTCCCGGGGTTTATAAAGAAGAAGTAGTTGTTACCACGCCATCTTTGATTATTCGCGGCGAAGACCGTAACAAAGTCATTATCGACGGCGAGCACGTAAGAGGAAATGCAATCACCGTGGTAGGCGCCGATGGCGTGGCTATAGAAAACATGACCGCGCGAAATGCCGTTCTGAATGGCTTTTTCTGGACCAGCGTAGAAGGCTACCGGGGTTCGTATCTTACGGCATACAACAACGGGGATTATGGCGTGTATGCTTTTGATTCGGTGAACGGCGTCATTAAGCATTCCTATGCGTCGGGAAGTCCCGATTCTTCATTTTACATTGGCCAGTGTTTTCCGTGCAAAGCTATCATACATGATATCGTAGCCGAGTATAGCGCTCTTGGTTACAGCGGTACCAATGCCGGCGGCGAACTCTATCTCATAAACTCTATCTGGAAGAACAATATTGTGGGTCTTGCGCCCAATACCCTGGATAGCGAACTACTGCCTCCTCAGCGAGAAGCGACCATCTGGGGAAACGTTGTCCTTAATAACAATAACATCGAGGCTCCTTTTCTGGCACTCACCTGGCCTTCCTTTGGCAACGGCATCCTGGTGGCCGGCGGGCTGCGCAATCATATAGAAAAGAACCTCATCATCAATCATCCGAATAACGGAATTGTGATGCTTCCGAACCTGCAGGAGAACCTCTGGCTTAGCCACGGTACAACGGTTAAAGATAATGTGATTCTTGGATCCGGTCGCACAGATATCTCTTTGTCCGGTCCCATAAGTATGGGTAACTGCTTCTCCGGCAATTCTTACAGTACCACCATTCCCTTTGGGCTGGAACAATTCGCTGGATGCGATTCAAAGATTCGGGCCATGATGGGCGGCGATCTTTCCATGATGATGGGCGCATTGGCCATGATGATGGATGCCAAGCTCGGTAATTTTGAGGCCGGCGACTACAAGACCCAGCCCATCCCGGGCCCTCAGCCGGAAATGCCCGAGGAAATGAAAAAGAAAATCGAACCGGCCGTGTCAC
>CEUM01033486.1_pt1 | contig 15060 bp, 14 predicted proteins | sample 356421 | NCBI WGS metagenome assembly CEUM01 (sample SAMEA2622716, study PRJEB7988) | marine metagenome | biome: marine biome (ENVO:00000447); feature: surface water layer (ENVO:00002042); material: "saline water (ENVO:00002010), including plankton (ENVO:xxxxxxxx)" | depth 5 m | reverse complement strand
AAATGACGATGAAGAAAATGATTCAGACCTAGCAGCTCAAGAGGAAGATAAATCAATCGAAGACATAGAAGAATCAGAAGATACTGAGAGCATAGAAGATATAGAATCCATTGAAAAAGGAGAAACTTCCAAAAAAGAAAAAATTAATACTAACGAAAATGAAGATGAGGGTGAAGATGAAGGTGAGGATGAAGAAAGTATAGAATCGATAGAAAGCCTGGAAAGTTAATTAATTTACATTGAAAGCTTCTTCATATACTTTTTCCAAAAAAATCTTTTTAATTTTTCGCTACCATCGGGTGATTTTTTTCCTGATAACTTTTGAAGAGAATAGTCAATATCAAAAAACAAGTCTTGGTAATGGTCCTTTTGAATCAGTTTAAGAAAAGGTCCCAGGGCCCTTTTAAAATTTAAATCTCCTAAAACCCTAACGACCTTTCTTATTATTCTTCCTCTTACGAACTTTTTATTCTTTAAATTATGATAATTTTTTTTTTCAAAGAGCATCTTCCAAACATCATTAGAGTATTTCTTTAGTTTTAATCTTTTTATATTTTCCAATGCCTGAATACGAACTAATAAAGACTTATCTCTCAAAACTTTTTTTAGGTTTCCCTTTAGGTTTCTTTCCTTAAGTTGCAGAAGTGTTTTTAAACTGGCCAGTCTCAAAATAAAATTAGGATGTTCCAAATACTTTATTAAAAGTGGCACAGATTTCTTTCCCATAATCTTTCCCAAAATAAACGTGGCAGCCCAACGGTTTTTATCAGGAAATTTATTACTTTTCATTGCCTTTATTAATATTGGTACCGAAGCCCCACTCATTCTAAATGATAAGTTTTTTATTTTTTTTAGGTTATCTGAATCTTTCCTTTTATTTAGGAGAAGATTAATCAGCTCTTTTTCTTCACTTAAAGGGGTATTAAAATAATTTCTTTTTATTGAGGGCAACGAATTTGGAATGAAAGATAGAAATATGATAAGAGTAATTATAGGGCAAAGAACACCAAATTTTTTAACCGAGCATTTTTTCAAATTCACTTAACAACTCTTCTGCTGATTTTTGATCTTCTCCCTCTTCTTCACCTTCCCCTGCTGGAGCTTCTTCTGCTGGTGCTTCTGCTGCTGCAGGCTCTTCAATAGCCGCCGCCATGGCAGCTTCTAAATCATCATCTCCGGCTGGTTCAGGAGTTGGAGGCTCTGGCTCTGGCTCTGGTGCTGGTGGTGGAGGCTCTGGCTCTGGTGCTGATGCGACGGCTGCAGCTGCAGCTCCTGCCGCCACTGCTCCACCTGCTTTCAATGCATCAAGTTCTTTTTTAAGTGTCTCATTTTCTTGTTGAAGCTTTTTAAGATTTGCTAGATCTTCTTCAATGATTTCATATTCAACTAGCCTTTCTTTAAGGGCGTCTCTCTCTTTTGTGATAGACTCCAAAGCAGCAGGATCTCCTGCGTTAGCTTTTGCTTTAGCAAGCTCTTCTTCTAACGATTTTACCTTGGCTTCTAAATCTTTTTTTTCTTTTTGAAGTCGGTCTACCTCTGATTGAAGAACTGCATCACCACCACCAGCTTTTGCGGCGTCTGCTAACCTTTTCTCAAGGTCTGAAATAAGTCTGTCTTTGTCCGATAACTTAGAATTAAGGGATGATATTTCTGCATTTTTTCTATTTAACTCCTCTGATGAAGCAGCTGAAACCGGCCCAGGCCTTAAGTCATCAGTCGGAACAACAGAAGGAATTCCTTCCCCAATATCCATCCCTCCCCCTCTGAAAAGGGAGGACTTCAAGGAAGTTGAGTTTTGAATTATTGAGTCTAGGTAATTTTTAACAATGCTCGCCGGTATTTGATGAGAAAGATTATGGAATTTTCTTCTGTTATAAAGCCAAACAGATACAAGAGCACCTAGAACTAAAAGCAGTACAAGAGCAGAAATAATCATCGTATCGCCAGTGGACTCTGTAATAACGGCGATTAAATCTGCAAGGAACCTTTTTAGAATTTCAGCCACAGTCTCCCTCCATGGAAACTGTCTGAGAAACTATACTCCCAAACAATATAAAATACCTCGCTAACATTATAAAATTAGCCTCAACCTGAGTCAACAGACCCTCAACCTTTACCCTGGTAACATGGGTAAAAACCTAACCACTTAAATAGGTTATAAACTCTTTTTTCAAGTTATGTGGTGTAACTAAAAGACTATCCTTTGCAAATGCATCAAAGTAGTCCCCATCATAAGTCCCTATAAAAAGACCTACTTGCTTACAAATAAGGCTTGGAGCTGCGACATCCCATGGTGACAAACCAACTTCCCAAAAGGCATCGAGTTTTCCTTCTGCGACCAAACACAAATCTAAAGCAGCACTCCCCATTCTTCTAATACCTCTGCATTTTTGTAAAAGGTAGGCAAATTTTTCAAACTCTTTCTTAAAGGAGCTACCTTTTTTTGCAGAAAATCCTGTCACAAGAAGACAATCTGAAATTTTCTTTCCTTTTTTTAATAAAAGATCATCTCTTTTGATAATTTTTTTTCGGCTCAAAGTTTTTAAATTCGCTAAACCTGCCTTTTTATTTTCTTCTGCAAAATAGCAATCACCATTACTTGGCCTATATACCAACCCCATACAAACCTTTCCACGATGAGCTAGAGCAATGCAGATCGAGTAATAATCAAGACCGTTTAAAAAATTATTTGTTCCATCTAAAGGATCTATGACCCAGCACCATTCTGCTTTTTTAAACCGGTCAAAATCTTTCTTGGATATATCTGAATTTAAAAATGATGTCTCTTCTGCGAGAATTTCGTGGTCTGGATACTCCTTCTTTATCCTTTTAATAAGATACTTTTCAGACATTATATCCGCTTCTGAACAAACGCCCTGGGCTTTTTTGTAGTTAACTGTAAGAGACCCTATTTTTTTTTGATATCTTTCCAGAATTTTACCAGACTCAAAAGCTATTTCTTTTGAAAACTTTAGAGCCTTTAAAAGGTTTAGTTTCTTATTTTTCAAATTAAGAGTCCTTCTTTAGTTCCTCTTGTTCAATTTTATCAAAGTCTTCTTCTTGAAGAGGCTCCCCTGAAGGTATATTATAACTCTCCTCTAACCAATGACCTAAATCAATTTGCTTACATCTTTCAGAGCAAAATGGTCTGAAATCGGAATCATAGTAATTAAACTTCTTCTTGCACTGAGGGCATACGACTCCAACTTTTTTCTTTTTCATATTTTATAAATTCCTTATAGCTATTTTCTTTTGAATAAGAGTTAAACTTTTGAAAAATCTCAGTTTGAGAAAAATTGATTACTTTTCTTTTTTTAAACTTAATATTTTCTAATTGAAAACAAGTTCGGATAAGTTGAATCGAGTTTGCTAATAAAACAGTGTCAAAACTATTTATCTCATCAAACTCTATGCTCCTCTCGACAACATCCCCCCCTATAAATTTCCAAAACTTTATAAAGTTCTTCCTAGTTATTCCATCAAGCAAGCAAGAATCTAGCTGAGGAGTTACCAAGTTTGTTCCTCTTATTAAAATTATGTTACTTGTTGAGCACTCTTTAACTCTATTTTTAAAATCTAGAAAAAGAACATCGTCGAACCCTTTTTTCTTTGCATTTCTAAGCTCAATGAGAGTATCTCCATAATTACCCATTTTTAAAAAAGACGGCTTCCCATCTTGTAACCTTCTTCCTTGAGCTAAAGCTAGACTAACCCCCTTGCTTCTTCTCTTGGATATTCCGATAGGTGATCCCAAAAGAAAGAAACATAATTCATCTTTATCATCTGAAAGAAAAGACCTTGATGAGCTTTTTAAAAAAAAAGTAAGGCGGAAAGAGTAATCTATACCGTCTCGACAACTTTCAAAGGCACAAATTAAACTTTGCCATACATTTTTATATAGTTCGAATGTTAAAAAGTTTTTGCCATAAAGAAACTCTATTCCCTTATAAGTTCTTGAAAGGTGTTCTTGTAAATAATAAGGAGTTTTTTCAGAAAAAAGGAATGTCGTAAAAATACTCTCTCCATAAAGCATGGCCCTATTTAATGGAAAAGAAAAATCACTAAAATCATAAAATGTTTGACCATTAAAAAAAATAAATGGTTTTTCTTTCACCTAAAACCCCTGATTAGAGAACTGTATTGCTTTGCTTAAAATATAATGGTAGCAACTCATTCTAAGATCATATATTGCATAAGTTACTGGTTTTGTGGACAAGGATTTTATGATGAGTCAGTGCAACTCTCCCATTTTAATTATAGGATTTGGCTCGCAGGCGAAGTCCTGGGCCCTTAACCTCAGAGACTCAGGGTTTGATGTTCATGTCATCCTAAGACAAGATAGCTCTTCAATTAAGTTAGTAAAGAGTCTAGGGTTTAAGACCCTCTTTTTTGGAGAATCTAACCTCAAATCCTATTCAATTTTCCTTATGCTAACTCCTGACCACACTCATGAGTCTATTTTAAAAACTTATCGTGAGGACTTCCCTTATAAAAGTAATTTTATTTATGCACATGGCTTCAGTTATTGTCATGGCTCTTTTGAAAAAAACTTTTCTGAATTCAACCACCTTCTCTTAGCACCAAAAGCTATAGCTTCAGAAGTTCGTTTTCAATACGAGACTCAGGGTAAGCTTGGAGGCGCATACTCTGCAGAAATGGTAAAAGACCCAAAGAAAAAAGAGTCCGCTGAAAATACCCTCATAGAATTAGCAAGAGGAATTGGGATTAATGTCGGTCCCTTTCAATCTAGTTTTGAGGAAGAATGTTATGCAGATTTGTTTTCCGAACAAAGCATTCTGTGCTCACTTTTGCCATATGCTGCCTCTATAAGCTTTAAAAAATTAAGAGAAAAAGGTGTCTCTAAAGAGATTGCTTACTTCGAGTGCTGGGCTGAACTCAAGTTAATATGCGACGCACTAACGAAGCTCGGACCTGTCGACTTTTTTAACCTTATAAGCCCAAATGCTCTCATTGGAGGCGAAAAAGCGAAAAACCTCCTTTTTGACGATAATTTTGAGCAAAAATTGAATAGTCTAATAGACGATATTTGGAGTAAAAAGTTTTTTAAGGAAGTCGAGAGAACAGACATTGAACAACTTAGAAAGAAAGTTAACTCTCATTGGGAAAAACAAGAAATACAAAAACTTCATAAAACATTAGGGACAGAGTTGTTTTCATAGCTACTGATTGAGGTCATAAGTGAAAAAAATTTTAACAACAAAAAAAATTAGAAAAAATAAAGTACATAGAGGCTTTAGGCCTCTCCAAATGCTTACATGTTACGATTACCAAAATGCATGTATGCTTGATAACACTGAGCTCGATCTGATTCTTGTTGGGGATAGTCTTGGTAATGTAATCCTTGGCTATGATACCACAGTAGAGGTATCAATTGAGGAAATGACTGTTTTTGCCAGTGCCGTTAAAAGAGGAGCAAAAAATACATTTGTTGTTGGAGACCTACCCTTTGGAACCTATTCAACTTTAGAGACTGCTTTAAAAAACTCTATTCACCTCTTTCAAAAATCAAAAGTAGAGGCCCTGAAGCTAGAAGGTGCACATCCTTACCAATTAGAGATTATTCAAAGGCTTACACAAACGGGCATCCCAATCATGGGACATATAGGTCTTACACCTCAATCAGTTCACCAATTAGGGGGCTACTACGTCCACGGGAAAAAGTCTAAAACAGCCGAGGCACTTAAGAAACAAGCTCATGCTCTAGAAGAAGCTGGCTGCTTTGCCATTGTTTTAGAATGTGTGGAGGCAAACCTCTCAGAAGAAATTACAAAAGACTTATCCATACCAACAATTGGGATAGGATCAGGAACAACTACAGATGGCCAAGTTTTAGTCTTAAACGACCTCCTCCATCTGGGACCCTTGGCCCCTCCTTCATTTTGTAAACCCATAACAAACCTCTACCAGATCAAAAAAAATTATATTGATCAATACCTATCTGAACAAAAGTCACTTTCATCTTCTTTAAATGAAGCAGAAGTTACACTTCATTAGGGTTTAAGGCGCGAAATGAGTACCACCATAACAGTTGATAATGGTAACACAAACCCTCATATTGGTATTTTCGAGGGGAGCTCTCTAACTGAAACAGCTTCCTTTAACGACTCTGAATCTCTAAACAAACTTCTTAAAAGTCACTCTGAAGACAATAATATTGTCAAAGCTATTATCTCCAATGTTGGAAACAGCAAACGACTTAATAAAAAGTTAAGTGCCCTTGGCTTTGAGATAGAAAGCACATTCATTTCAGATATAAGAGAAAATGATTCATTCCTCGGGATGCCCGTATTTTACTCAGAAACACTTGGAGATGACCGACTATGCCAGGCCTATTTCGCATGGAAAATGAACTCAGAAGGACCTACCATAGTTATAGATTGCGGAACATTTACAACGGTTGATTATATTACAGAAGAAGGTTTTTTAGGTGGCTATATTTTTCCTGGTCCTCAAACTTACCTAAGTTCATTTCAAAAAGGAGCCCAGCTACCAGTTATAGACCTCCAAACATCCTCTAGAAATGAAAGACTCGATTGTAAAAAAGTTCCTCAAAATACAGATAGTGCCATCCTCGGAAGCCTTAGCGTCTTTCACCAAGGGGTTTTTACTTTCATAAATAAAAAGCTAGATCCTAAAAAAGTCATTTTAACCGGTGGAAAGGCCTCAAGCCTCCTTCCCTATTTTAAGAGAAGCACTTTTGAAAAAAGTTCTCTTGATCATAGGCCCTCTTTTATTCATGAAGCCTTATTTCAAGTACTTCTAGACTACGAAAATCAATAAAATTTATTTGTAAATTTACAAAGTTAAACAACTTATGGAATAAGAACACCTGATTATATGTTCCTTTCGTGAGAATAAAAAATGAAAATTCTGATTGGTGTATCAGGCTCTATTTCTGCTTATAAGGCTTTGGACGTCGTAAGAGGACTTACAAAAAATGGTCACGAAGTCAAAGTTATTGTGACTTCTGGGGCCACCAAATTTGTTGTTCCAGAGGTCTTTCTCTACCTCGGAGCTTTGGAAGTTTTCAAACCAGAAGACGATTTTAAATATCCATCTTCTTACAAAGAGGTTGATAAACTTGAACGAAACCCTATACTCCATATAGATCTTGCAAGATGGGCGGATCAATTTGCAATTCTACCTCTTTCCGCAAATACACTCTCCTCTTTGAATCAAGGTTCGGCCAATGACCTTTTAACATCCGTTTTTCTGGCCACGAATGAAGAAACTCCTATCGTGCTTTACCCGGCCATGAACCAAAGCATGCTTAAAAATCCTCTTGTTCAAAGAAACTTAAACTCACTTAGAGAATCACTCTCCAACGTATATGTAATTGAACCAGACTCGGGTTTACTGGCCTGTGGAGAAGAAGGAAGTGGTAAACTCCCTGATGTTGATAAAATTATTGAAACCCTCCCTTTTATAAACATTCATAAAAAAAGACCTGTAAATAAACCTGTAAATAAAAAGGTTCTTATTACAACAGGAGCCACAATATCACCACTTGACCCAGTCCGCTTTTTGACAAACTCGTCCTCAGGTCTCACAGGCTTTTACTTGGCCAGAGAAGCCCTAAAGGAGGGACTTCAAGTAAAAGTTATTGCGGGAAAAGCAGCGACTTCTAAATTAGAATATTTAAATGTTTTTCCAAACTTCGAAGTTCAGAGGGTTGTCTCCCCCTCTGAGATGAGTCGTGCCGTTTTAAAAAGCTTAGATATTTATAACCTCTATATTTCATCAGCTGCCATTGGAGACATCGAGTTTGTCCAAGACCAAAACAAAATCAAAAAGGCAAACATAAAAGACAACCTCCCGATTAAGCAGTCTCCAGATATATTGGCACAAGTTTTAAAAGAAAAACCTCAAGCCCTTAAAACAGTTGGTTTTGCCGCTGAAACAGATTTATCTTTCAAGGTTCTCAAAGAAAAATGGGAAAGAAAACCTGTAGACCTCCTTGTAGGTACAAAAGTTCATAATGGCCTAACCTCTGAGTCATCCGAGGTCAGTGGTTTTAGCAATGATAGCGCCTACTATTCTTTTATGGAAAATAAGGAAGTTACTTTTGAAGGGCCACTAAGTAAAAAGTCTCTCGCTCAAAAAATTTTACAAAGGTTTCTACGTGATTGAAATTCTAAGAAGTACACACCAATTCCTTATTTTTAGGCAAAACCTTCCAGAATGTGCTGTTGGTTTTGTCCCAACTATGGGAAACCTCCACTCTGGTCACCTCTCCCTGGTCAAAGAATCTTTGGAAAACAATGACTGGACCATACTCTCTATTTTTGTTAACCCAAAACAATTTGGACCAAATGAAGACTTTGAGAGGTACCCTAGAACTCTAGGACGCGATGTGAGCTTAGTAAGAGACCTTTTTAGGGAAGGTGGCTTTGAAGAAAAAGGAAAAAAAATTGCCTTTTTCTGTCCTGAAAAAGTCTCAGAGGTCTATCCTCCTGATTACAATACGACTATAAGTGTTGGTAATGAACTTACAGGAAGACTCTGCGGAAAATCAAGACCTGGCCACTTTGATGGAGTCACGACGGTAGTTTTTCAACTCTTCTCTCTTGTAAAACCAAATAAGGCCTATTTCGGACAAAAAGATTATCAACAATACCTCGTCATAAAGAGAATGATATCTGACCTTAACCTTAATATCCAAATCATTCCCATGCCTATTAAAAGGGATAAAGATGGCCTTGCCTTATCCAGTCGCAATCAATTTCTAACAGGCGATCAGAAAACAGAAGCTCTTGTCCTTCCAAAGATCTTAGAAAAAATAAAAAAAACAATTAAAGAAAATAACTGGTTAACGGCTCAACCCATAATTAAAGAGATTATTAGTGACTACAAAAGGAGCCATTCATGGGACTATCTGGAAGTTCTCGACTCTACAGACTTGAAGGAGCCCCACGAAGAGTCCCATACTGTTGTTATTGCTGGAGCCCTAAAAGTCGGTGAAACTCGCCTCATAGATAATAAATTGGTAGAATTAAATTATGTTAGATAACGAATTTCATATTTCTCGAGAAGGACAGGCAACTCTAGTCTCTATTGTTACTCACAGATTAGAAGAGCATACATCCGAAGTCGAAACGGAAAGGTCCCTAAAGGAACTTCAGGAACTATTAAGAACACTTGGTATAAAGTATGGTAGCTCTTTTGTCCAAAAAAGAAAAACTATTGATACGGCCACAATTATTGGTTCAGGCAAATTAATGGATATAGCCCAAAAAGCAAAGGAAGAAGGGTCAAGCCTCCTCGTCTTTGATTTTGAGCTTACGGCCAGTCAGATAAGAAATATAAAAAAGCTCACTAAACTGTCCGTCGTAGACAGATGCCACATCATCCTAGAAATCTTTGCTGAGCATGCAAGAACCAAAGAAGCAAAAATTCAAATTGAAATTTCTAGACTTCAGTACTTATTACCAAGGCTTTCAGGCTTTTGGACACACCTATCAAGACAAAAGGGTGGTGTCGGTGTCAAAGGTGGTGAAGGTGAGCAGCAGATTGAGCTCGATAGAAGAATCGTTAGGCAAAGAATTGAGTTTTATAAAAAAGAGCTAAAACAAGTCATTAAGGCCAGACAACAGCAAAAGAAAAAGCGCCAGAATATGTCTACAGTCACTGCCGCTCTCGTAGGCTATACTAATGCTGGGAAAAGCTCACTAATGAATCGCCTCTGTAGGGTGAATATCCTCGAGGAAGACAAGCTTTTTGCTACTCTTGATTCAACTTATAGGGTCTTAAACCCGGACACAAAGCCAAATATGATCCTAATTGATACTGTTGGCTTTATATCAAATTTGCCAAATACTCTTTTAGAAGGTTTTAAAACAACAATGGAGTCTGCACTAGAAGCAGACCTCATTATCAATGTTGTAGATATCTCAGACCCCAACTATAAAAAACACCTTGAGGTAACAAAAAGCGTACTTGATGAACTAGGTGTGAAAGACAAAGAGCAAATTACTGTCTTTAACAAGAAAGATAACTTCACAGACCCTTTTCAGAGAAAAATTCTTTTAAGAAGCTACCCAAATAGTTTTCTTGTGTCTTCCTTTGATAAAGAAGATATCGATGAACTAAGGAAATTTATTTTAGATCACTTTTTAAACAAACAAAATCACTACGATCTTTTTATCCCTTACGAAGAAGGGCAAGTTCATTCAATTTTAATGGGTAAATCTAATATTATTAAATCCCTTTCCCATGAAAAAGGCATTTTTTATAGAATAAAATTGCCTGCCTTTATTTTTGAAAAGCTCGGGGTCAAAGACTTCGTCTTATCTCCAACAGACCCTCTAAGGGAGGAATTCTACGAAGGAATCGAAAAAGATTAAAAAGCTCCACTTCGAAAATAAATAGTAAGGAAGAAAACGAAAAAGCTTCCAAAAAAACCTACATAAAAAATGACTTCATTCTTATCCATAAACCTCTTATCGACAGGTATTTTAAGAAATTTATATTGATGTTAGGGACTAAAGAATGAGCATTTACTAAAGGGTGGGGAAATAAAATTTATTTAATCATTAGTAAATTTTACTAAATAAGATTTCAAATCACTTAAAGAAAAAGGTTTCGAAAAATACTTTGAAACCTCTATTTTGGATTCATAGTCTTGCCAACTTTTCTTTTGCCCTGTCACTACAATAGGCAAATCAGACACCCTATCATCTTCCTTCAAAAGCTTAATAAAACTACCTTCTTTCAAATCCGTACTTTCAGCGTCTAAAACAATGACTCTTGGACTCACATCCAGGAGAAAGTGAAAGCAATCACTGCTTGATTCAAGGCTAAAGCATTCACCAGGAAAACACAACTCAAGTGCATTCCTCAAAAACTCCTCTTGTTCTATATAAAAAACTTTTTTCATTTTTTAACCAAGTTTAGGGCCATAAAAAAAGGGCCGTATTCTTCTTAGAGAATAACAGCCCCTTTTTTATTTGTACTTTTTAATTAACTAATCTTAGTTTTCTACGTTGAAACCTTTCAATTGGTTAGCTAGAGAAGATGTACTCTTTTCTTCCTGCTTAACAGAAGCTGGGTCAATATCTCCAGCATTTGCAGCAGCTTTAATAGAAAGGGCAATCTTTTTAGACTCTTTATCAAGAGAGATAACCATGGCCTTTGGCTTGTCACCTTTCTTAATAACATCTTCAGGCTTTTCAACTCTATCTTCGGATAGCTCAGAAATATGAATAAGCCCTTCGATACCAGTTTCTAGCTCAACGAAAGCTCCAAAGTCTGTAACTCTAACAACTTCAGCTTCAACGTTTGTACCAACTGGAAGTCTTTCTTCAATCTTTTTCCAAGGATCTTCTTCAAGTTGCTTAATACCAAGGCAGAACTTTTGGTTTTCTTTATCAACAGAAAGAACCATTGCATTGATGTCATCTCCATCCTTGAATTCGTCAGGAAGATTAACGTTCTTTCTTGTCCAAGAAACGTCAGAAATATGGATAAGGGCATCAACTTCTTCACCAAGGTCAACAAAAACTCCAAAATCAACAACTGACTTAACTTTACCAAGAACTTGAGAACCAATTTTGTACTTAGTGATGAGGTCATCCCATGGGTTAGGCATTAATTGCTTAAGACCTAGAGAAATTCTCTTATTCTCAACATCTACGTCAAGAACTTTAGCTCCAACTTTCTCACCAACAGTAAATTGCTTAGAAGGACTCTTAATCTTACCTGTCCAGCTCATTTCTGAAACATGGATAAGGCCTTCAATTCCATCGTCAAGCTCGATGAAAACACCGTAATCTTTGACAGAAACAATTTCACCTTCAACTTTGTTACCAATGCTATATTTTTCTTTAGCTTTTTCCCATGGGTTAGGCTGAACTTGCTTAAGACCAAGAGAAACTCTTTCTTTTTCAGCGTCAAACTTAAGGATTTTAACTTCAACTTCATCAGCAATATTAAGGATATTACTTGGATGCTTAACTCTTCCCCAAGACATATCAGTAATGTGAAGAAGACCATCAATACCACCAAGGTCAATAAAGGCACCATAATCTGTGATATTTTTAACAACACCTTTAACGATCATTCCTTCTTGGATCTGAGAAAGAATTTCGTTTCTCATCTTGCCTCTTTCTTCTTGAAGAATAGCTCTTCTTGAAAGGACAATATTTCCTCTTTTCTTGTTAAACTTAATAACCTTAAACTGCATTGTTTTACCAATGTACTTATCAAGGTAACGAGTTGGACGAAGATCAATTTGAGAACCAGGTAAGAATGCCTTAACACCGATATCGACAGAAAGACCACCCTTAACTTTAGCAATAACTGTTCCTTCAAGAGGATTACCTTTCTCACAAGCTTCAGAAATTTTATCCCAAGCTTTAAGAATTTCAGCTTTGTCTTTTGAAAGAACAAGATTCCCTAAAGCGGACTCTAATTTCTCCAAATAAACTTCAATTTCGTCATCTTTCTTAATTTTTAGAGTTCCATCATAATTTTGGAATTCCTTAACAGAAACAAGACCTTCCTGCTTATAACCAATATCAACTGTTACATAATCAGCTCCAATATTGATAACTTGTCCTTTGAAAACCTCTCCTTCTTGGAAACTTTTCGTTGCATTCTCTTCTAGCAAGCTAGAAAACTCCGTTTTTTCAACTTCTTCCGTTTCTTCTCCGTAAACAACTTCGAAGTCCTGAAGCCACTTCATTTTTTTTGATAAATCATCTGACATAAAAATCCACCTTAAACTTTATTTGTCTCTCCATACGGAAAGCCGCTTATACTTCTACTGAAGGCATCGCCCAGAGAGGATATGTTAGACGCATGTCATTAGTCAACATTCCGAAAGGAATAAATCGTCAAAAAAAAGCTTAAAAAAGCCTCTATTTAGGATAAATAAATTTTATTTTTTAATTATAAAAAAAGGTCGTTTAAAGAACGCTAGAAACTCTTTCTTTCAGCTCATCTTCCCCGCTCCGAAAAGAGACTTCAATACCTAAATACATCAGGTTCTGAAACTCAGTAACTTTTCTAATTTTAACCATGTCTTTTTCAGTCGTTAAAATAAGGGAATCAGACTCTTTGGCCTTTTTCGTTAATTCCAAGATATCGCTTTTTTTAAAGAAGTAATGATCGGGATATGAATACCTTTCCATAATATTCGCCCCAAGAAATTCGACAAGGCCAAAAAAAGATTCTGGAGAAGCTACTCCTGCTACGCAGAGGACATTTTTACCCTTTAAATACTCAACCCCTTCAACTTTAGTGAAATTGATATCAAAAATACCTGTCGGCTTATAGCCAATTTCTGAAAAAGGTACCCCTTTTTTAAGGTGAGGTTTAATAAGCGCTTTTAAATCGTCAAGCTGAGCAGTTGGCACTTGATCTGCCCTTCCCAAAACAATGAGATCTGCATCTCTGAGAGAAGAAAACCCTTCCCTTAGATAACCCCTCGGTGCTAATTTATATCTTGATAAGTCCATTAGGGAGTCAAAAAGAACGATGTTCAAGTCCCGGTCTAATTTTAGGTGTTGATGTCCATCATCTAAAAGAACGACATCGGATTGCTCAGAAGGAAAGTAATACTCCAAATTATCACTTCTTTTCTTACCAACAACAACAGAAGCATTTTTTAGTCTTCTGGCCAAAAGAAGAGCTTCATCACCAAAATCAAATGGAGAAAAGCCCAGCTTCTTTCCAGCCCTTAAAATTCCACTTTTTTGCTCCAAATTCCCTTTGTAGCCTCTCATCAAAATCATCACCTTTTTATCTAGTGTAGCCAAATACTCTGCAAGCCAAATAGAAAAAGGGGTTTTTCCAGTTCCGCCAAAGGTTATATTTCCAATAGAAATAATTGGTACATTAAATTTTCTTTTTTTTATCAAGCCAAAATTATAAGAAAACCTCCTCAATTTATACAAGGTCTCCCATAGAAAAGAAAAAGGGTTTAGAAGACTCAGCAAAGTGTTTTTCAAATAACTCTTCATAGATTTTTTCTCTGATATGACTTTATCCATTGTTGACATAAGACTCCCTCAAAAGGCCCTCTAGATATGGAGCTACATCTTCCATTTCACCTCTGAGAAGCGCTTCAGTTCCTCTTAAACGATCTTTAAGAGTTGAAAACTTTTCATAATCCTCTAACCAGTTTTCCACAGCTTGAGCTATATTAAAATCACTAAACCCTTCATTAAATAATTCAGGGAATACAAGATCTCCGTGCACAATATTGGCCAGAGATATAGGCCCATCATAATTAAGAAAATTATTAAAAATAAAGTTATTTAGTAAAGACAGTTTGTAACAAACCACCGTAGGAACCGAAAACAATGCTGCAGCTAACGTCACAGTTCCACTTGCTGCTACAGCTAAATCAGCTTCCGACAGAGCATCCCCCAAAAACTTCGATTCATAAACATGGTTAAATAAATGAAGAAAGGGCTTGTAATAAGAGTCGTTTACATTTTCGGAAGAGACAATTCGTAAATCAATTTCCCACTTACTGGAAAGGCATTCAATCGCCCTCACAAAAACTGGTAATAGAGGACCTACCTCAGAGTTTCTACTACCTGGCAGCAACAAAATCGTTTTTGGATTTCTCTTCCAGTTTGCACTGGAGTGGACTTCAACCTTAGATTTTTCCTTTGAAATCTTATCTTTGTAAGAAAGCCACAACGGATGTTTTAATGAAATAACATTTTTAACACCTCTATCCTGGAACCACTTTTTTTCGAAAGGAAGAATTGTAAATAGGGTGTCTGTTGTTTCTTGAATTGTTTTAGCACGCCATTCTTTCCAAGCCCAAGCTTGAGGAGCCACATAATAAAGGACCTTAACTCCAAGAGACTTAAGTTTTTTGCTGAGCTTGAGATTGAAGTCTTGAAAGTCAATGAGGATAGCAACTTTACATTGCCTTTTCTTGACTTCGTTTTCGATCCTTTTTAATGCCTTCAAATAAAAAGGTACTTTAAAAATAACTTCACTGAATCCCATTGAGGAAAAATCTTTTAGGTGGTACAGCAACTCCATTCCTCGGTCTCGAAGATCGTCTCCTCCTACTCCCCA
>CEUM01088407.1_pt1 | contig 15115 bp, 14 predicted proteins | sample 356421 | NCBI WGS metagenome assembly CEUM01 (sample SAMEA2622716, study PRJEB7988) | marine metagenome | biome: marine biome (ENVO:00000447); feature: surface water layer (ENVO:00002042); material: "saline water (ENVO:00002010), including plankton (ENVO:xxxxxxxx)" | depth 5 m | reverse complement strand
CCCGGTCGACCTGACCCTCGCGGGGCTCGATCCTGAAATCGTCTATCGGGCGATCATGACGCTATCGGCCAGCGGCGAATACGATGCCATTATCCCGGTCGTGGGTTCCTCCTCGGTGGGACGTCCTTACATGGTCGCTGACCCGGTGATCCGGGCGGCCGCGACGGAAGACATTCCGATCGTCGTTTATACAAGTCCGCACGCACCCGGGATCGTTGCCCGCCTGAACAGGGAAGGGGTTCCCGCGTTTGATACGCCGGAGGCTTGCGCGACGGTCCTGGCGCGATCCCTCCCCGTCGAGCCACCTGGCTCCGGCCGTTCACCGGCCCTGGTCACCCCGGGACACCCGCCGGCCGCTTCGGGTCAGTTGAACGAATTCGACGCCAAACGCGTGTTTGCTGAATTTGGCATCCCGCCCGTCAGGGAAATCGCCGTCGGTTCAAGCGCCGGCGCCATCGATGCGGCAACACGCTTTGGCAATCAGGTCGTCGTCAAGATCTTGTCCCGCGATCTACTCCATAAGTCGGAGATCGGCGGCGTCAGGACAAGTGTTGCGCCGCAGGATGCGGCCGAGATGTGCGATGAGATCGCCAGATCCGCAGAGAGGCATGGCGTTTCGACAGACGAGGGGTTTCTTATTCAGGAGCAGGTGTCCGATGTGACTGAAATGATCCTCGGATTTCGCCGCGATCCTGCGCTGGGCGCAACTGTGTTGATCGGCGTCGGCGGGACGATGACGGAGTTTTACGAAGATGTCGCGCTGTGCGTGCTGCCGGCCACCGAAACGGATATTCGGACGATGATCACGTCGTTAAAAATGTATCCCCTGCTCGATGGCTATCGCGGCAGCGCGCCTGCTAATATCGATGCGCTGGTGCAAGCGGTCGCCCGGTTTGCGCATATGTGCCAATCCTTCGGCGATCGGCTGGTCGATGCCGAAATCAACCCGCTTTTTGTAAATGATGGCGAAATCCCGGTTAAGGCCGGGGACGGCATTTTGATCCTATCTGAATGAAGAACCGAATTGCTGCTGCCTATTCGCGCCGAATGGACTAAAACAATGGAATTACCTCGGTTTTCGGCTTTACAGGATTGCGAGATTGCCTCTCGACGTTAGCGTCATCATTCCTGCCTACCGGGCGGAGTCGACGATCGGACGCGCACTGCGAAGCGTCGCTGCCCAGACCGCGCCGCCGACGGAAGTGATCGTAGTCGATGACGGGTCACCGGACCGCACGGCCGCGACGGCCGAGGCCTGCCGCGCAGAAATGGGTGGTATCGCCCTTAGAGTGGTGCGCCAACAAAATGCGGGCGCCGGGGCGGCCCGCAACGAGGCCATCCGGAACGCCGGGTCGGCATATGTCGCTTTCCTAGATGCAGACGACGAATGGTTGCCGGAAAAACTGGAACGCAGCTTCGACGTTCTGAACGGTGCAGGCCTCGACCTGGTCTCGCACAATTACGATGCCATCGCGCCAGACGGCTCCGTCGCCCGCGTCGACTGCGCGGCCAAATACCGCGAAGGCCCGGACCCGTTCGCAACACTCTACCGCAAGGGCTTTCTTGCAACGTCGACGCTGATTACTCGCCGCGACCTAGTGGTCTCTGCAGGCGGATTCGATACGACGCTCGCCAATGCCCAGGATTTCGATCTCTGGCTCGCGATCCTTCAAGACCGGACTATCTCGTTCGAGGTCTTCGACGACGCGCTTACTCGCTACCACGTGATCGAGGGCAGCATCACGGCCCACACGGAGCGCCGTGTTCGGTGCTGCCTCGAAATCGCACTCCGGTTTGCACCGACGCTGGGCTCCAGCAAATACATCAACCTCTGGATGCGGACTCTTGCCGTTTATCTTGAAGCCTGCCGGGCCTATCGCAGCCGCAACCGTTATGTGATGGCGCTCACTGCCGCTGTGAGAGCCGGTCCGGCCCTGATCGTGATGGCAGTAAAAGCCGCTGCGACGACACCGCCGTCGCGTCAAATGTGGTTGTGAGACGGCTACTTCCGACCACGCGCCTTATCGCCCGATAACCTCGAACCTTTCATCTGCCAGCACCCTTGCCGCCTCGGCATCCCGCGCGCCGTAACCGTCCGAGACCAGAATGCCGAGAGGTAGGCCCGCCGCTTTTCCCGCAGCCAGGTCCGAAACGCTGTCCCCGAGAATCCGACTTCGGCTCAAATCCAGATTCAGGTCGTCGGCTGCTCGGATCAGCATCCCGGGAGCAGGTTTCCGGTACAGCGAATGCGCCGGTCCACCGGCATCGGGCGGCGGATGGGGACAGGCATAGGTCGCATCGATGACTACATCCTCTGAAGCGAGCAAATCGTAAAGACGCGCCTGAACCGCGTGAAAATCGTCCCAGCCATAATACCCCCGCCCAATCCCCGACTGGTTGGTGACGATCACCACCGCATGGCCGTCTTTATTCGCCTGCCAGATATCCCCTAGCACCGAACCGATTAGTACAACCGCTGCGGGGTCAGAGAGGTAATCGACCAGTTCGATCAGCGTGCCGTCACGATCCAGAAACAACGCCGGATTGTTGCCGGCAGGGTGGGACGTCCGGATATCGCACCACAGATCGCCGTTTTCGCTCAGGGTCATTTTTACCGCCGGGTTAGCTTCTGACGGCCCAGCGAACCGGAAAACGGATTTTCGTCTCCCGACCAGGAAAACGCGGCGCGGAGTTTCGCCAGACACCTATCGGCCAGTCTGCGCGGGGGCTTACGTCGTATCCAAGCAGCACCGCTGCCCAGTTCGTTTCCCCGCCCTCATCGTAGTGCAGTGCGAACACGCCTGCCCGTGCCATGTTGGTTGCAGCCCAGGCTTTCAGATATTCGCATGCGATTTTCCGAAAATCTTTAGGCTGCGGCCTTGCCGGAATATCCGCGAATTCAGGTATCGGCTGTCCCGCTTCCCCGGTGTAGACCGACACGACCATTAAAACGCGGAACGACGCAAAATTGCCGGGACTGGCAAAAAGCACAAGTGCCGGCACGCCTGTCGCGACAGAGGCGATCTTTGTGGGGTATGTGGACAGCATCGAGGGAAGAATCATACGCCGCAATCGGGAACGCGCCAAGCAAGTAAAGAATACACGATCCACGTCCCCGCCCATCGTGTATCATCGACGAAGCTAGCACTGATATGGTTTCGGGAAGCATTTTCGATATTGGCGTCTGGCACAATTTTCAGCGCGATGGCACCTTTCACTCTCAGAATATTTGGCACCTTTCACTCTCAGAATATTTTATGTGCATATCGGTGCTATTCCACTTTCGGGTCTCAATGCAGGGTAGTGGAGACAAAACTAAGCCATATGATCGATTTTCCCCTGATCGCGATCCGACAGCCGACGCGGAACGTAACTTTTTCATTCAATTTCACGCGGGGTCGCTCAATCTTGGCGGGCCGAGTATAATGATAAAGAAGGAGAAATTTCGATGGATGCTATTGTGGAACTTAAACATCGGACCGCGGGTCCGACCCAGGAAGAGGCCGAAGAGGCAGTCAGAACGCTGCTCCGTTGGGCCGGAGACGACCCCAATCGCGAAGGCCTGCTCGAAACGCCGAACCGCGTGGTGAGATCCTACGGCGAGTTTTTCTCGGGGTACGACATGGATCCCGAAGAGGTGTTGTTAAAAACTTTTGAAGAATCCGGCGGCTACGACGAGATGGTCCTGGTCCGTGACATCGAACTGGAATCGCATTGCGAGCACCACATGGTGCCCATCATCGGACGGGCACATGTCGCCTATATCCCGAACAATCGCGTCGTCGGGATTAGCAAGCTGGCAAGGGTCGTAGAAATCTTTGCCAAGCGTTTGCAAATCCAGGAAAAAATGACCGTTGACATCGCAACTACGATCGACAAGGTACTAAAGCCGCAAGGCGTCGCCGTCGTGATCGAGGCAAGCCACCAGTGCATGACGACACGCGGCGTGCGCAAGCCCGGCGCGGACACGGTGACCAGCCAGATGTTGGGCGCTTTCCGCGATGATCCGTCGACACGTCGGGAATTCCTGACAATGATTCGGAAGTATTGATCATGTCCAACCGGCCGCCGCCGGGCCAGATGTTTGCAACCAACCTCGATAAGGAAGTCTTGGAAGAGGGCGAGATCTTTGCACCGAGTTTCGACGAAAACGGCCTGATCCCCACGATCACCATGCACGCCGAGACGTTCGAAGTACTTATGTTCGCCTGGATGAACGAGGACTCACTCGCCAAAACTCTCAAATCGGGAGAAGCCTGGTACTGGAGCCGCAGCCGCAACGAGCTATGGCATAAGGGCGCGACCAGCGGTCAGATCCAGAAAGTGACCGAGATACGCACCGACTGCGATCAGGACGTGGTGCTGCTGAAAGTCATCCCGCAAAGCCCGGGCGCCTGTCACGTCGGCTATAATTCCTGCTTCTACCGGTCTATTCAGATGAACGACGATGGAACCGCCCGTCTCATGTTCGAAGAAACCGAAAAGGTTGCAAAATGACCAACGAACTTCTCCCTACGACCGTCGTCGGCAGCTATGTGCAACCAGAATGGCTGGTCGACCGCGACAACCTGAAAAGTCGGCTACCGCCGCGGGTCCGCGCGCTGGAGATGTGGCGCATTGATCCGGCATTCCTGGAAGACGCTCAGGACGACGCCACCTTGCTGGCTATCCGCGACATGGAACGCGCCGGTATCGACATCATCACCGATGGTGAGGTTCGGCGCGAAAGCTATTCAAACCGGGTTGCGACCGCACTGGGCGGTATTGACATAGACAATCCGGGCACCGCCATCGACCGAACCGGCCACCCCAACCCTGTACCTCGCATCGCCGGGCCCATCACACGCGAACGCCCGATAGAGGTTGACGACGTTAAATTCCTGCGTGCCGCCACCGACCGGAAGATAAAGATCACCCTGCCCGGCCCCTTTACGATGACGCAGCAGGCTCAGAACGATCATTACGATACCGATGAAGACGCGGCCATGGACTATGCCGCCGCGGTGAACGGGGAAATCCGCGACCTGTTTGTTGCCGGCGCCGACGTCGTGCAACTCGACGAGCCCTACATGCAGGCGCGTCCAGAAATCGCCAGGAAATATGCGGTAAAAGCGATCAATCACGCGCTTGATGGTATCGACGGCGAGACCGCTGTTCATATCTGCTTCGGCTATGCCCATGTCGTCCATTCTCGGCCCGAGGGATACTCGTTCCTACCCGAACTCGAAGATTGCGCCGCCGACCAGATTTCCATCGAAACCGCACAATCCGGGCTCGACCTGAAGGCGCTTGACCACCTGCCGTCGAAGAAGATCATTCTGGGCGTGCTCGACCTCAGCATCGAGGAAATCGAGACCCCGGAGACCATCGCCAGCCGCATCCGCCCAGCGGTCGACCGCATCGGCGCGGAACGCATCCTCGTCGCCCCTGACTGCGGCATGAAATACATGCGCCGCGACGTCGCATTCGGGAAACTGAGGGCGATGTGCGACGGTGCGGCGATCGTGCGGGCGGAGCTCTGAACGCGCCAGCAGGGTCAAAAAAGCAGCGAGGAATCGCTTATTTCGTTTTACAATTTTCGGTTTACGTTTTCGACGACTGGAGATCGGATATTTCCAACGGCATGACAGCCGCGGAGCGGGAACGCTTCCACAATCTTTTGCTGATGGCGAAGGAAAGCCCGTTCGAGGGCGAGCGCAGCAATGCGCTGGAAGCGGCGGAACGCATGGCCAAGCGTAACGGTTTGACGCTGGAGGAAGCCGCGCGGTCCGGAGGCGAAGCCATGCAGCAGGTTCCGTCGGTACGCCAGCAATCGCGCTCGACCTTCGAGCAGGCGGAAGCCGAAGCCTTGGCCCGCGAACGCGCCTTCTCAGAAATGGCGCAGTTTATGCTCAACGTCGAAATGCGCGACCGCAGCGATAGGGCGCGCCACGACGAAGCGCTCAAAGCCGCCTATGAGCGCGGGCTCGACGCGGCCGAACGGCGACGCGAGGAAAAACAGGCCACGCGGGATTTCCAGATCCGCAAAAACAGCCGGCGCAGGGACCCTCTGGTACATGCGCGGGTCCTTCTCCGCGAAACCCGTCTGCCGCTCTCTGAAATCGCCTCGATCTGTGGTCTCGATGTCTACACCGTAGCCGGACTAAAATTGAAAATGCGCGACGACGCGGCAGGTTAAAAAAGGAATACCCCGATGCTTGAAGATAAAGTTGTTATCGTCACGGGCGCCCATCGGGGACTGGGACAGGCTTACGCTATCGAAGCGGCCCGGCTGGGCGCCAAGGTCGTCGCGGGTGATATTCTGGATTGCGGCGATACAGTTCGCCAGATTGAAGCCGATGGGGGCACGGCGATTGGCGTAGAGCTGGATGTCACCAAGATGGGCACCGTATCTGCCATGGCCGAAAGCGCCATCGATGCATTCGGCGACATAAACGTACTGGTGAACAATGCAGCGCTGTACGGTGGTCTTACGGGCGGCCGCTTCGATCAGCTGGACGAGGACGAATGGGACCGTTGCATGAACGTCAACGTCAAGGGTATCTGGAACTGTTGCAAGGCAGTGGTACCGCACATGCGAAATTCGGGCGGCGGCTCGATCGTCAACGTCGCCTCGCTAGCCGCGACTTACGGCCTACCCTTCGTATTACATTACACAACGTCAAAAGCCGCCGTGATCGGACTCACCCGCGGCCTTGCCCGCGAACTGGGCCGTGGCGAAATCCGGATCAATGCCATCGCACCGACCGCCGTCGTTACCGAAGGCACCGCCGAGTTCTTCGGCGACAAGATGGATGGCGCCATGGACGTTATTAAGAACGACCAAAGCCTGAAGCGGAACCCGCACCCGGAAGATATGATAGGGACAGTGATGTGGCTGGCCTCCGATGCCAGCGCATTCGTCACCGGCCAGACCATCGCTATCGACGGCGGGACGGTGATGTCGTAATCGCTGGGTATCTCCCGCGTAATTGATTCACTTAAAGCCGTAGGGGTATGATCGTCGAATTAGTTAAATCCGGGAGACTGCATCATGTTCCTACAAAATGCCTGGTATGTTGCCGCCTGGGCTTCGGAAATCAGCGATGGTCCGTTCACCCGCACCATTCTTAACGAGCCGGTGGTGATGTTTCGGACGCAGGACGGCATCGTCGCGCTCGAAGACCGCTGCTGTCACCGGGCCCTTCCTCTCTCCATGGGCAAAGTTGTCGAAAACAACATCCAGTGCGGCTATCACGGCCTTGAATTCGATGCATCAGGTGCCTGTGTGAGGGTGCCGGGGCAATCCAAAATTCCACCGGGCGCCGCCGTGCGATCCTACCCGGTGATTGAACGTTGGGGCATGATCTGGATCTGGACCGGCAATCCCGCAAAGGCTGACCCGGGGCAGCTGCCCGACTGGTGGTGGCTGGATCACCCGGAATGGAAGAACACCCCAGGCCGGGATGGCGCACCAATGCATGTCGATGCAAACTATCTCCTTGTTTCGGACAATCTGTTCGATATCACCCATCTCAGTTACGTTCACACGACGTCGATCGGCAACACCGACATCGTCGATTTTCCATGCAAGACCGAACGGGTACCCCCGCGCAGCATCAAGATGACGCGGATGATCTTGGACCGTCCGCCAGCGCCGTTTTTCAAGAAGGCAGGCGGCTTCGAAGGAAATGTCGACCGCTTTATCATCACCACATCCGATATGCCGGGATATATCGTCAATCATTCCGGCACATACGAGGTCGGCTCCGACCCGGAACCCGGGCACGTATCCGAAAATATCGGCGTAGAAATGAAGGTGATGAACATGCCGACGCCTGAAACGGAAACATCGTCGCATTATTTCTACTCGCATTGCCGGCACTACAAGATTGACGATCCCGAATGGGATGAGATCTTCAGAACCCAGTTCACGCAGGTCTTCGAAGAAGACCAGACTGTGTTGAATGCCCAACAGATGCGGATATCGTCTCACCCGGATGCGATGGAAGTAGACATCAACGGCGATGCTCCCAACATCCAAGTACGGAAAATGATGGACGAACTGATCACTGTTGAACAGACAGAACTGGCAGGCATGCGCCGTAGCGCCTAATCTGCAAGCCAATGACCTCGAAGATTGAAATCAACCGGCTATCCGATGTTATTGGGGCCGAAATCATCGGCATAGACTTGAATACGCTGGATGACACGACGTTCGACGCGATCAACGACGCCTATCTCGAACATCAGATGCTGTGTATCCGGAACCAGGAACTGGATCCGGGCGCGATGGTGGAATTTTCCGAGCGCTTCGGCGAAGTGCTGCCGCACGACAATCTAAAATTTACACTGAATTCCCATCCTAAAATCCTGGTCCTGTCCAACGACGTGGATGCGAACGGCAATCAGGTGGGTGTCATCGATGCGGGTGACACCTGGCATACCGATCATCAGTTCAAGACACATCCCGCCAACTGTACGATCCTGCATTCGCTCAAAAACCCGTCACAGGGCGGACATACAGATTTCGCCAACATGCACTCTGCATACGAAGCACTCTCCGGCGAAATCAAGATGAGGATTGCCGATTTGAAGGGGCATCATTCGATCAGCAAGCTGAAGAACAAGCGGGTCGAGATCTCCGGTGCCCGCGAAGACGCAGTCGAATTCTACAAACGTCAGGAGCGGGAAATTCCGGACGTCGAGCATCCACTGGTCCGCGTGCATCCAGTGACGGGCCGCAAGAGCCTCTATTGTTCGCCGCGTTTCACCATCGGCCTTAAAGGCGATAGATTGTCGAAAAAAGAGGCCGAAGCCCTGCTCGACGAACTAATCGCCCATTCGATCAAGAGGGAATTTCGCTATCGCCACCACTGGGCCGACGGAGATGTCGTCATGTGGGACAACCGTTGCACTAATCACCGCGCGACCGGCGGGTATGAATACCCGGACATCCGGTATCTGTATCGTACAACGGTGGAAGGCGAGGCCACAGCTTAAGCAAGACGTCTGGCTGCAGAAAATCCGTCCTGTCCAACCTATATGCAACATCGCCCATTACTGGCGAACCCAGGCCGCGATGCCATCCGTTGTCACGCCAATCGACGGTCCACCGTCGATGCCGACGAAAGCTGCCATGCCGATCCAGGGCTGACATACATATGTCGGCACGATAGAAACGCCGTATCCTGACGCGACCAGTGCATCGGTGACTGGCAATATTCCGGAGTTTCAGCTCAGGATCCGACTGAGTTCGGCCGAATGGCAAAGAGCGATCACCAGCTATAGCAACCCGTTGGAGGCTCCCTCTAGGCCGCCAAAAAGCCTGAGGGCTAGCGCACTCCTGCTCTCTCCAGCCGCGGCAGGACTTCATCTTTGAAATAGGGTAAATGTTCAACGTAGTTCGCGAATCGCATCGCGAATGCGTCGATCCCGGCTCCATGCAGCGTTAAAAGCTTTGCTGCCACGGTATCGGGGCTCCCAACAATGGGATAGGCGCCGTTACCGCCGCCTGCGCGCTGACGCAGATTTCGCTTCATTTCTTCTGGCAGGTCATCAAACCTGCCCCGCCGAGCGCGTCGGGCGACCAGCGCATCGACCGCGCCCTCATCCGCTATCTTCGCAGCGATAAGGTTCTCTTCCCAAGCCCCCCCCAACGCACGGGCGCCAGCGTCCCCGACAGTCCGCCAGAACAGTTAAGCCCGAAAAGGCCAAGCTTCAGTCCATGTCGGTCGAAGTATCGCATTTTCGACCCCGCCGTCGATTGCAGGTTGCCTTAACCTACATCCCGTAACGCCTGCCACACCCTCTCCGGCGACGCCGGCAGGTCGATCTTCTCTACGCCCGCACCACGAAGCGCGTGTTCGATGGCATTCATCACGGCAGGCAACGCACCCACCGTGCCCGCTTCGCCCGCGCCTTTGACGCCTAGCGGGTTCTGCTTGGTTGGCACGGGGTTCGATTTCACATCGAACAGCGTGAAGTCCTGCGCACGCGGCATAGCGTAATCCATGTAAGAGCCGGAGACGTTCTGTCCGCCGCCGTCGTACACAGCGCGTTCCATCACCGCTTGGCCAACCCCCTGCGCCACACCTCCATGAATCTGACCCTTCAACAACGCGGGGTTCAGCACCGTGCCGACATCATCTACGATGACATAGGCCTGAATTTCGATCTCGCCCGTGTCGGGGTCGATTTCCACCTCGCAGGCGTGGGCACCGTTGGGATAGTTGGCGACCTTGGGCGAGAACGTCGCTCGCTCATCGATGCCCGCGTCGACGCCGTCGGGTTGCTTGCCCGGCGTGTAGGAAACCTTCGCAACCTCGTCCAGCGTCATCGATCGGTCGGTTCCAGCAATAGTGAAAGTTCCGTCAGCGAATTCGATATCGTCTACACTGGCTTCCATCTGATGGGCCGCCAGCTTCTTTGCCTTGTCAATCGCCGCAAGCGCCGCCCTGTAGACGGCGGACCCACCGCACGTGGCGGAACGCGAGCCGCCGGTGCCGCCGCCGATACCCTGCATGTCGGTGTCGCCTTCTCGGACACGGATGCGACCGACAGGCACGCCTAGCTGTTCGGCGACGATCTGCTTGTAGACCGTGTCGTGCCCCTGCCCCTGGCTGATCGTTCCGGCCATCACCATGATGTTGCCTGTTTTGTCTATGCGTACCGTAGCCTCTTCCATGGAAGGGCCACCGGCACGTTCGATGGTGTTGGAGATACCGATGCCGCGGAGCTTCCCGTTGGCTTCCGATTCTGACCGCCGAGCCTCGAATCCCGCATAGTCGATCATTTCCAGCCCGTCGGTCAGGTTCTTTTCGAACTCGCCGCAGTCATAGGTAAACACCAGCCCCGTTTTGAACGGCATGGCGTCCGGGGGGATCGTGTTCTGGCGGCGCAGATCGGCGGGATCGCGCCCTAGCTTCTGCGCTGCGGCCTCGACCAGCGTTTCGATGATATAGGCTGCTTCCGGCCGTCCGGCGCCGCGATAGGGACAGGTCGGCGTTGTGTTGGTGAAGACGCCAGACACCTCGACATGGATAGTAGGCGTCCGGTAGGTGCCCGCCAGTGTGCCGAGATTGTTGATGGGCGGGCCGTTGCCGCCGGTGGTGACGAATGCACCCAGGGCAGCGAGCGTCCGCACATGCATACCGAGAAAATTGCCGTCCTTGTCCAACGCCAGCCTGGCGACGGAATAGTTGTCGCGACCCTGATAATCGCAGAGATGGGCTTCCGAGCGTTCGGCCGTCCATTTCACCGGCTTTCCGACTCGACGCGACGCCCACATCACCAGCACCTGTTCCGGGTAAACACTGCCACGCAAACCGAAGCTGCCGCCGACATCGCCAGCGATCACCCGCACGTCCTGCTCGGCAACGCCAAACACCTCCAGCGCCATCTGTTCGCGAATCTTGTGGGGATAGTGACACCCGGTATAGAGCGTATAGCGCTGATCCATCGGGTTGTAGTCGCCGAGATACGCCCTGGGCTCTATCGTGTTGGTGATGGTCCGGGTAATGGGAAAAGTCCGCTCCACCACGACCTCGGCATTTTCAAACGCGGCCCTCGTTTCTTCTGGGTAGCCGCGCTGCTCGTAGAAACATTCGTTATTGGGGCGGTGTTCCCAGACGGCCGGCGTATCGTCATCCATCGCGATCGCCGTGACCGTGTTGGCAGGTAGTTCGGCATATTCGACGTTAATGGCTTCCGCCGCATCCTTCGCCTGATCGATCGTGTCGGCGATTACCATGACGACCGCCTCGCCCACGTGACGGACGCGGCCCAGCGCCAGCGGCGGGTTCGGCGGCTGGTACTGATGTTCGTTCCAGCGCGATCCGCATTGCAGGTCTCCGTGACCGTCGGCACGGTAATCCGCCGCCGTCAGGATCGTCTGCACGCCCGGCATTGCAGCAGCCTGGTCGATGTCTATGGACTTGATATCGGCATGGGCGTGCGGCGACCGTAGCATGTAGGCGCGCAGTTGATGCGGCAGGTTGTAGTCGTCCGAATACCGCCCGCCGCCGGTCAGAAGGCGCGGGTCCTCGGTGCGCGGAATCGGCTGCCCGACGTCGAATTCACCCATCCTTGATTTTCCTTCGAATTCTAAGTTTATTGTTTTTTTATAGAGCAATCTCGATAACGGGAAAACAGGGAGGAACGGGGATGAAACTGTCAGGAAAAGCGGCCATTGTGACCGGCGCAGGCCGGAATATCGGCGAAGAAATCTCGGTCCTTTTCGCGCAGGAAGGCGCAAAGGTTGCCGTTGTCGACATGGACGAAGGTCGCGCCAACGCAGTCGCAGACCGAATCAAGGGCGATGGCGGCGAGGCAGTGGCCGTAGTCTGCGACGTGTCGGACACGGCCGACATAGGAAAAATGGTCTCGGCCACGGTCGACGCATTTGGGGCAGTGGACATCCTGGTCAACAACGTCGCAATATCCGACAACAAGGACATCTTCGAAATCACCGAGGACGAGTGGCGTAAGACAATCGACGTGACCCTGTCCACGCCATTCTACGTTACCAAGCAGGTCGCCAAGTGGATGGTGGATAATGACCGTGGTGGCAAGGTGATCAATATCGGCTCGACCTCAGGATTTAAGGGCCGTCCCAAGGCACTCGCCTACACCGCAGCCAAGGGTGGCGTTGCCAACCTGACGCAGTCCATGGCCGTTCAGCTGGCACCGTATGGCATCATCGTAAATCAGGTATCGCCGAACATGACCGGCTCGCCTGTGGGCCAGCAGATCTTCGACCGCAACCGCAAGGTCAACAATCTGGTCGGTCGGCCGGGCGAACCGGACGAACAGGCCAAAGCCGTGCTTTTCTTGGCCTCGGACGACGCTTCGTTCATCGCCGGCGCCAATTTGTTCGTCGACGGGGGCACCATGGCAATGGCGCCGTTTTCCAGCCCGGCCACACGCGCGGACGGTAAATGAGCGGTCCCTATCGCCTCGGCGTCGACGTCGGCGGCACACACACTGATCTGGTCCTACTGAACGTTGCCGACGGTTCAATCGAGATAGAAAAAGTCTCGTCAACACCCGCCAATCCGGCGGTCGGCGTGCTAGAAGGTGTCAAACGTTTCATCGCCCAAGGCAAGCAACCGGGCACGATCGATTTCTTCGCCCACGGCACGACCATCACGACCAATGCGCTCCTAGAAGGCCGCGGCGCCAATGTCGGCATGATGATTACTAGGGGCTATCGAGCGATCCAGGAGATCCAGCAGCAGGCGCGCGACGGCAACCCCTTCGACTATTTCTTCCAGCGCCCGCCGCACCTCGCGCCGCAGAGCCTGACCTTCGAGGCGGCCGGCCGGTTTGACTACGAAGGCAACGAACTGGAGCCACTGGACGAAGACGCTGTGCGCGCGGGTGCCCGAGCGCTGAGAAACAAAGGCGTCGACTCCATCGCCGTGGTCTACCTGTTTTCCTATATCAACCCGTCCCACGAACGACGCACCCGTGACATCATCCTGGAGGAATGGCCCGACGCGCACGTGTCGTTGTCATCCGACGTGCTGCCACGTATCCGCGAATGGCCGCGAATGTCGACCACGCTTCTGAATGCTTATCTCGAACCGGTGCTGGTCCATTATATCGGCGATCTGTCAGACGGACTTGACGAAGGCGGCGTCGAAACCCAACAGCGTTTCCTGATGCAGTCCAACGGCGGCGTGATGCCGTTCAAGGCGGCCGTCGCCGGAGCAAAGACGGTTCACACGCTTTTTTCTGGCCCTGCAGCAGGCGCGCAGGCCGCCGCTTATTTAGCGGCCGAGGATGCGAAAAAGGGTCTTGTAACACTCGATATGGGTGGCACCTCCTGCGACATTGCCTTTATCGAGGGCGGCACACCATTGGAAGTGACCGAGGGCGAGGTCGCCCGGCGACGACTGGACGTCCCAGCACTGGATCTCACGACCATCTCAGCCGGCGGTGGATCCATTGCCTGGGTCGACGGCGGCGGATTGCTGGCGGTCGGTCCGCAAAGTGCAGGGGCGGATCCAGGACCCGTCTGTTACGGCAAGGGCGGTGAAAACCCGACGGTGACGGATGCCGATATTGCCTGCGGCCTTCTGAACCCGGACTACTTCTTAGGCGGCGCACAATCTCTTGATGTCGATGCATCATTGAAGGCGCTGGAAGACAAATTGGGCAAACCACTCGGCATGTCCGCGCTGGAAGCCGCAGCCGGTATCCGGCGCATCGTCGACATGCGGATGGCGGATGAGGTTCGCATATTTGGCGCCAAGCGCGGTGTCGACCCGCAGGAATTCACGTTGCTGCCGTTTGGCGGAGCAGGCGCAGTGCATGCTGCGCCAGTCGCCGAAGAACTGGCCATGACCCGTATCATGGTGCCTCCACGCCCCGGTGCGTTTTCGGCGCTGGGCCTGCTGTGCACCGACGTTGTCCACGATTATATCCGCTCCGAGTTACGGCCGCTGGACCAGGTGCCGCCGGATCATGCAGAGACGATCTTCCGGGAACTGGAAGACCGCGGCCGCGCCGAACTGGAAAGCGAAGGGATGGACTCCGGCGCCGCGACCTTCGCCCGCGAACTCGACATGCGATACACCGGCCAGGGGTACGAGCTGCGCGTACCGCTCGACGGTATCGGCGGCGCGGACGGGCTCGACGATGCGGCGCTGGCGGAAGCGCGAGACCGGTTCGACGGCATCCATGCACGGATTCATGGCCACGCGGCCGAGGAAAAACCGGCCGAAGTGGTGAGTTATCGCGTCCGCGCCCGGGTGGCGGTACCGAAATACGAGCCGAACGCGGAAGCGAACGTCGCCGAAACACCGGCACCGGAAGAGGCACGGAAAGGCAGCAGGGACGTCTGGTTTACATCGGATGCCTCGACCGAAACCGCTATCTGGGACCGTAACACCCTGCCCGCAGGGTCTATCCTGTCCGGTCCCGCCATCATCGAACAGCTCGACAGCACCATCATCGTGCCAGACAGATGGATCGCCAACGTGGACGGTTATATGAACTTTATCCTGACGCGGGAGGCCTAGGGATGTTTAAAGCACAATCCAGCAACTCCCATGCCCATCATTCCCACAAAGGCGGGTGCTGCTCGGCGGGTTTAGACAGCGGCAAAGAAATTACCGCCTTCGCGGGAATG
>CEUM01010698.1_pt1 | contig 15142 bp, 22 predicted proteins | sample 356421 | NCBI WGS metagenome assembly CEUM01 (sample SAMEA2622716, study PRJEB7988) | marine metagenome | biome: marine biome (ENVO:00000447); feature: surface water layer (ENVO:00002042); material: "saline water (ENVO:00002010), including plankton (ENVO:xxxxxxxx)" | depth 5 m | reverse complement strand
AACGCCATCATCGACTTAATCATGACTTGCCCGCATCGAAATCGAGACCGATGTGGTTGCAGAAAACCTTGGCCTGGCATGCTTGTGAAAGGGAATAACATCCTTCGAAATGAAAACAAAGTCAATGGCCGCATCGACTGGGCCGGACCAAAACCTGATTCATGGAATCCATTGGATGCTATGATTGGAGATCGAAAATCCGACATGGGTGCTGGCTGGGCAGTTGGAGCAAGAACCTTCGAAGTATCTGATCGATTGGGATTGCCCCAAGTCATCGATCGTGTTCTCGATGAAAACGATACAGGTGATTTCTACGATCCGATGAGGTGGTAACATCGGTTGGCTTGGTCTCGACGATACAGATTCCCTCCAAGGAGGATGTACAACTGAAGTCTTGTATCGATTGCTTCAACATCTTCCTTCAAATGTTGATGTTGGAACGGTAAGATTGGTTCGTCTTTGGCCCTTTGCAGTACAAAGAACAAGAGGCAATGCAGCTGTTGCTGTTGAATTGAAGACCGATGATGAGGATACACTGTTGACATTCCTTGACTCATATTGGCGCGATGTCATTCAACCATTGCAAGGAGCGATCGAATCGAGTGAACATAGTTCTCGACAACAGTATCCATCCGACCCAGGTATGGTATGGTTTAGGGAAACTGTATCGGATGCTGATTTCTATAGAAGAGGGTTAAGAGAAGAAATCCAATTGGAAGAACTCCCCCCCGCACACAAATCATGGGGAGGTATTGGGCGAATTGGTGCAACGCTTGCAATTCATTGGCCCTGTGAGTCAAAAACATACGAAGCCATTGCTTGGAGAATGCCTCATGTGGCTGGTCAACGACAGTTGGATGAGAAAGCAACACTCGATATCGATCAACTTGAAGGAACATTCCTTTGTCGTGACGATCGTTTACAATCATCACTTCTTGCACCCCGAGGAAACTCTCCCGTCCTTTTTGGCATCCGTACTTGGGAAGAGAAGATTGCAAGACATGCTGCACAAACACTCATCGAAGGAAAAATGACCGAACCAGTTTCCGGTTGGATGATTTTCGAAACAAATCAAGCGACGAACGACCATTTGGATGAACCAATTGAATGCATCGTTGAACATATCGAGACAATCAAAGGAGGACACACCATCATCAAATCCGAGACACATCAGTTTGTTGCATTTCGTGAATCAGGAAATCTTGCCCTTCTTTGTCAACAACTCAAATCTGGTGATGTGATTGAATGCTTAGGCTTAATTGCACCAGATCAATCAATTCACATCGAATTTATGCGTATCAAACATCTCCAGCCTCAACGACATCGGCCTTTGTGCCCAGTATGCAACAAATCAATGGCATCAATGGGAGCAAATCAAGGCATTCGATGCAAGAAATGTGGACATAAATCAGAAGATAACTGGGAGGAACGTGAACGAAATCTACCCCAACATGTATGGATTCAGCCATCACCATCGTCTCGTCGGCACCTAGCAAAACCAATCAGCGTTGATGAAACACGCCAAAACAATATTTAGCATCGGCAAGAAAGTAAGGTCATGGCAGAAGATACTACCAAGACCGTGACAACAATTATTCTTATCCTTGCATTCTTGGGCATGATGATTTTCGTCGCTATGAAAGCAAAGAAAAATCGTGAAAACATGCTTGAAAAGCATCAACCAAAGGTAGCTGGTGATGATGAGTTAGAAGGTGGCGCACGACATCCACAACGCTTTGATGAGCCAGACGAAGAAGCTCTTGAAGAAATGGCCAAGTTGCTCGAAGAAGAATCAGATGAAGAAGCCTGATTCATTGATGGTTACGTGTTCAACCGTACCATGTTGATCAAGATGGATTCGGTTTTTTTCATCAGAATACAATCCCCAAATTTCGAAGCCTCTTTTCTCAAATTCTGATTTTGAACGTACACGGTAGGACTCATTCGCACCTGTAACGTCAGTACCTGATTTTGATATCAGGAGCAAGGTGGTTTCTGACTGTAGTCGCTTCGATAAATCCAGAACTGCTTGCATTTGCTCTTTTTCGATACGTCCAGTTGGTGAACACCAATCATCGAGAACAATCAATCCAACCCGTGGTAAACTTCTCTCGGCTTCAACAATCGCATCGACGCAACGATCCATCGCTCCTATGAGGTTCATTGCATGAAATCGACTTGACTCTACGATGTTCAGTGCTTGGAACAATTGAGAAAATCGAGTCGCATTGGGCATCTCTGGTGAAGCCCACAGCACACGTCCACCCGATTGAATCGTATTGACGGCACAGTGCAGGCCAAGCGTCGTTCCACCACATCCGCCTTCAATTGAAAGATGGATACGCTTACCGGTCAAATCAGTTGACCACCGCTCAGCCATACGTAGCCGACAGAGTCCTATGATTTGATTCCGTCCATGCACAATGCTCTTGACCTCTCCTCCCTAGCAATGGCCATGAGCGGAGAAGTTCGAAAGGGTGAGCGCATTCCACGCAGAGACCCTCCACCCTACGAAGAAGCGGATGGATTTGGCCAAGCCGTTGCACGAGACGGCTTTTTTGCCACCGCCATCAACGATACCAATCAATACGGTCCAATCGGCATGATGATTCTCCTCTTTATCGTTGCAACCATCACCGGTGCCGCAATCAAACTGCTCGAGTCGCTTTGACGGAACCAATCCTTTTCATCTGAAATTCCAAGTCTTCGGCTTGTAGAAGGCGATATATTCAAACATCAACTTGCGAAGTCTCGTCCATGAGTGATGGTTCTGTCAATGTTGAGAGCAGAACCTCATCGCAAGACAAACGTTGGACGATCATGGCAGCTCTGCTTGGAACAAATACTGCCGTCATGTTGTTTCAAGGCATTGAACAAGAAGCAAATCCATCGCCAATTCGAGAAGTCGCGTTAACGATTATCGCAGCAACGCTTCCCTTCCAAGCCATATACTTCCTGATCTATACGTTCATGTTAGAAAACAACGGGAAGTTAAGCCCCCACATGGTCAAGAAACTCACCATCGCTTCCAACATTTGCCAGATGTTCGCTTATGTTTCGCTGCTTGGTGTTGCAATGATGTGGTACAATCTCTCGATCTATGTGGGTGTAGCCTTCCTTGTCTCAACAGCCTTTGCGATGATTTTGGTACGGTACGCTATGACTACGGATGAAGAATCCCGTGACGAAATGATGGCAACTGCCAATGAGCAAGGTTCATGAAGCCTCTACTTGACCACAAGACATGGCGTTTTGCCCGCTTGATTACCGATATGGCTGCCAAGATTTCAAACACATTTGGTCTGAATCAGGACGGCATGAACGACAACTCGAAGTTGAACGTGCACTGATTTGGGCACATTGGCAACTTGGCCGTGTTTCTGAAGAGGACTACAATGCAGTCGCAGCCATCGCAAATCCTGAATCCGTTCGTAAGGAGCGTGTTTCAGAAATTGAAGCAGAAACACGTCATGATATCATGGCATTGACCAAGGCCATGGCAGAAGCAGCAGGTGAGGCAGGATGGTGCATCCACCTAGGTGCAACGTCCAATGACATCGTCGATACTGCAGTCGCTTTGCAGCTACGAGATAGTATCGTTATGCTCCGAGAACAACTCTGCATGCTCATCGACGTCTGTGCAGACGTTGCTGAGCGTGAACGAGATACGGTCATGTTGGGAAGAACGCATGGACAAGCTGCCGTCCCCATAACATTCGGTCTCAAGGCCGCTGTTTGGCTTGATGAACTACGCCGTCAACTGATTCGACTCGATGAAGCAACACCACGAATTGCTGTTGGAAAATTCCTCGGAGCGGTCGGAACGGGTGCTGCACAGGGAGAGAATGCTCGAGAATTGCAACGACTTATTCTTACACATCTTGGACTTGGTGTCCCATTAGCAACAACGCAAGTCGTCGGTCGTGACCGATATGTCGAATATGTGTCGTGGTTGGCCAATGTTGCCACATCCTGTGAAAAGATCCTCCAGGAAGTACGCAATCTGCAACGATCGGAACTTTCAGAAGCGGGCGAAGGGTTTGATGTCAAGAAGCAAGTCGGTTCATCGACAATGGCCCACAAAAAGAACCCAATCAAATCTGAGAATGCATCAGGACTCGCTCGAATCGTTCGTTCGTTTATCATTCCAACCTACGAGAACGCTTTGCTCTGGCATGAACGAGACTTAGCAAATTCGAGCAGTGAACGGTTTACACTCTCCCACGGAAGTGCCCTGTGTGAAGATGTCTTAGCAAAAACCCGCCAAGTATTGACCAATATGTGGGTTGATGCAGAGCGATGCATGGAAAACATTCGAGCACAACGTGGTTTGGTCATGGCAGAAAAGGTCATGATCGACCTGGTCGAACGAGGTATACCAAGAGATGAAGCACATGAAATTCTTCGAGAAGCCTCCTTCACAGCTGTTGCAAACAAGGAAGAACTGATTGATGTCTGTAGTCGCACACCTGCAATTTCTGCTGCATTTAGTGCTGAAGAACTTGAAGCGATGTTTGAACCAAGCAATCACATTGGTGTTTCTGGAGAAATCGTTGATGAAGCCGTTGCCCTTGCACGTGCAGCGATTCAAACCACGGAATGAATTTCAAACACACCTCGACTTGCAGTGTGATGCTTTTCGCCTTTAACGGTCAGTGACCTTGACCAGATCGGTCCACCTAAAACAAATGTCTCGTATTCTCCTCCTTCTCCATCGACGTTGAAGCGATGTTGTACAGATAATGCATGGAGATTTTCCAACGAACTTGATGTTAAGACATGGCCCAACCAATCATGATTCAAACCTTCACAAGAAACTGAGGTCAACATAATCTCAAATCCAGCATTGATCATTCCCCGTAGATGTTCGATGGGTGTTTGATGCCAGAGTGGTGTGAACGAGTGAATGTTCAATCGCTGACACATGCATTCTAACCGTTGCTTCTGGAAGTCTGAACGTAATGCACCACTGACAATGGCATCGATTTCAAGATTCGATAACGCGAATTCTAGGGCATTGATTTCATCTTCAACCGTTCCGGATGCAGAAACATTGACCCACTCGACTTGAGCAAGTTTTGCTTGTTGCTCAACCCATTGTGTTGAAGGAACTTGAAACATATGGGAATCACCATCCTGTATGTCGACTGTGACAATTGATACAATCTCCCAACCACGACACATCGCCCACCACCATGCAGCAGAGGAGTCCTTCCCTCCTGAACTTAGGACTGCGATTCGCATGTCCATCCCACGAACTTCAAGTTCAAGAGATTAAGGGAAAACAAGCCAAGTGTTCAAATGGGTCGTTCTTGTGGATAGGATAGAGTGGCTGAGCATCAGCCTCATAAAGCGTCGTGGACGAGAAGGAAATGGTGAGATAAATGCAACCAAGTGGAAGAGGATACGATCACGGAATTACAACATTTAGCCCAGACGGACGATTGTTCCAAGTCGAGTACGCTCGAGAATCGGTCAAGCGTGGTACGACCACCGCTGGATTGAAGTTCAAGGAAGGCGTTGTACTTGTTTGCGATAAGCGAATCGCATCACGACTTATCATTCCTGAATCCATTGAAAAGATGTTCAAAATCGATGAGCACATTGGTGTTGCAACCTCTGGACTTGTCGCAGATGCCCGTCAACTTGTCGCTCGAGCACGTGTTGAATCTCAGATTAACCGAATCACCTATGCAGATACTGTACCTGTCGACGTTCTTGTCAAGAAGCTCTGCGATTTCAAGCAATCATTTACGCAATACGGCGGTTCCCGTCCATTTGGTACTGCGTTGTTGATTGGTGGCGTGGATGATGAAGGCATTCATCTCTATGAGACCGACCCTTCAGGCGCCTACCAATCCTACCATGCAGGGGCAATCGGTAGCAACCGCAACACCGTCATTGAATACTTTGAGAAGAATTGGAAAAGCGGAATGACCCTGAACGCTGCCATGAAGATGGGACTTGAAGCACTGCGCTCAGCAAATGACACTGAGTTGAACAGAGATGCTGTGGAAGTTGTTGTCGTCGATGGCAATGGATACCGCATTCTCGACAGAGGAGAAGTAAACAAGCAACTTGATCGACTCAAGCCTCTTGAGGATTGAAGATTCAAGGATGTTCGTTTGACAGAGAGGTGACCACATGGTCAGTCTCGATGACGCTGTTCTCGCCCGACTTGAGAAAGGCGGTAAGCGGTACGAGGCATTGGTCGATCCAGATTTGGTCGAGCAATGGAAAGAAGATTCATCAACCATTCAACTTGATGATTTTATGGCCATGGACGAAATCTTCCATGATGCCCGTGCTGGTGAACGGCCAACGGAAGAAGCATTGATGAACACGTTCGAAACCCTTGATGTTGAAACCATCTTGAACATCATTCTTGACAAAGGTTCCATCCAATTGACCACTGCACAACGTAAAGCACGTGTTGAACACATGCGGCAACAGATCATTCACCACATCCACAGTCAGGCCATCGATCCAAAGAGCAAGTCTCCGCATCCACGCACCCGTATCGAACTGGCACTTCAAGAATCAAAATATTCTGTGGATCCATTCAAGCGACTTGAAGAACAAATCAAGGATGCGATTGCTAAACTCAAACCACTGATTCCGCTCAGTTTTGAATCGGTTCGCCTCGCATTCAGAGTTCCTGGCAGTGCGTACGGGTCGGTGAGTCAACTATTGCGAACCTATCAAAAGAAAGAAGGTTGGCTTGAAAACGGTGACTGGGCGTGTGTAATCGAGATTCCTGCGGGAATGAAAGGCGACATTATTGGCCAAGTTTTGAAGCGTTCCAACGATGCTGAAGTCAAAGAATTGTCCTCCTGAGAAAAGGGTGGCCTTTATCATGGGATGTCGAGTGGACGGACCGGAGAGAAAAGAATGTCCAAAGGTCAAGTTGGCGCCGAGCTGCGCCTCGTGACCCCAGGAATGGTCGTTGGACCATCATCTGGGAAGCGAGCAGGGTCCGGTATGATTGCCGAAAATAACGAATTCATTGCCACCCGAGTTGGCTGGCTAAACGAACAGAACAACGTGGTTTCCGTTCAACCGATCAACAGTGCATACATGCCACGTTCAGGTGATCTCATCATCGGCTTTGTTGCCGAAGTTCGAAACAACCTCTGGTTTTTCGATGTGAACGGACCGTTCCAAGCACTTCTTCCAATGTCCCTTGCGCCTTGGAAGGTTGAATTCGGAGCTGCCCGACAACACCTTGGCATCGGCGATGCTGCTCTTGCACGCATCCAAGAAGTCGATGAAACACACAACATGGTCCTGACCATGAAGGGTGTTGGACTACGACGACTCAATGAAGGAGCCGTCGTTTCAATCCCGGTTAATCTGATCGATACACTACGTGGTGACAACAATAGCACATTGAGTCGAATTCGAGATGCGACCGATTGCAGAATCATCGTTGGAGACAACGGACGAGTATGGATTCACGGAGACACTGAAGCCATGCACGTTGCTCGACAATTGATTCTAACCCTTAACCAAGAGGGACATAAGAAAACATTCCAAGGTGCTGTAGAAGCACTTGAAAACGAACGAGGTGAACACTGATGGGTGGATATGGCGACGTAAAATTACTACGAGATGATGGAAAGCGACTTGATGGTCGAGCAATCGATGAGATGCGACCGGTAACGATTGAAGCAGGTGTTCTTCCTGCCGCTGATGGATCAGCGATGGTCACGCATGGACTGAACGTTGCAGTTGCAGCGGTCTATGGACCCATGGAAGCACATCCTCGAAAGATTCAGCGACAAGATCGTGCGGTTATCGACGTACGTTACAACATGGCTCCATTCTCAACCGGTGATCGTATCCGTCCTGGATTCAATCGACGTAGCCGTGAGATCTCAAAGGTCACCGCTGAATCCCTTGAATCCGTTGTACTCGTTGAGCGATACCCTCGCTCCAAGATTCGAGTTGAAATCGAGATTCTTGCCGCAGAAGCTGGAACACGTTGTGCAGGTATTACTGCAGCATCCGTAGCTCTCGCTGATGCTGGAATTCCAATGCGTGACATGATTGTCGGTGTTGCTTCAGGTAAAATCGAAGACACCGTTGTTCTTGACCTCGACAAGGCTGAAGACAACTACGGTCAAGCCGACCTTCCAGTCGGTATTCTTCCGAACACGGGTGAAATCGCCTTCCTTCAGATGGATGGCGACCTCTCGATTGAAGAATACAATCTTGCCATGGAATACAATCACAAAGCAGCCAAAGAGATTCATGAAATCATGGTTGATGCGCTTAAGCGCCGATATGAAGGAGGTGAGAACTGATGGTTGAATTGGTTCCTTCCCTCTTGCGTCAAGAACTCGACCGTCTCGCAGCAGATGGTCAGCGAATCGACGGACGTGGACAATTCGATGGACGTGAAGTTCATCTTGAAGTCGACTGTCTGTACAATGCTGAAGGTTCTGCCAAGGTTGTTTGGGGCGATACCATCATCTATGCTGGTGTCAAGTTCGAAATTCGAACACCATGGCCAGACCGACCAACACAAGGTTCGCTGATGTGTGGTGCTGAACTTCGACCTGTTGCTCACCGCAAGTACGAGCCGGGTCCACCTTCTCCAGAATCCATTGAACTTGGTCGAGTTGTCGATCGTGGAATCCGTGAATCCGGTTGCATCGATATGGACGAATTGTGCATTGTTCCTGGTGAGAAAGTCTGGGGTGTCATGATCGACATCCACGTTCTCTCCGATGGAGGCAACATCTTCGATGCAGCGGGCCTCGCAGCCATCGCTGCTTTGCGAACAGCTGTTGTTCCAGCAGAGCGCTTCGATGTTGGTGAAGACCACACGCTCAAGGTCAACGGAACGCCAATCATGGCTTCCTTCAAGCGTGCTGGTGGACGCTTTGTTTACGACCCATCCGAAGAAGAAGAATTGGGTGGCGATGAACGTATCCACATCACATTGGGAGACGAAGGACACCTTCACTCCCTACAGAAGGGGCTAAAAGGAGTCTTCACTCCGAACGAATTTGCCGAGATTCTAGCGGTCGCCGAACAAAAGTGCAGTGAACTGAGAGAAATGGTAGCAGAAAAGGAGGGGAACTGATTGGCAAAGCGAACCCAGAAAGCAAAGGCTACAGCACGATTTGGTGCACGATATGGTGTCAGCGTTCGACGAAATGCAGGTAGTGCACTTGCAAAGAAGAATGCGAAGTATACATGTCCTGTTTGTCATTACCGCAAGGTTACCCGTCAGTCCGTTGGCATCTGGTCCTGTGGCAAATGCGGACACACCTTCGCTGGTGGTGCATGGGAGCCATTTACCCGAGCCAGTGACGCAAACTCACGTATTCTTCGACGATCTGTCGAAGGTGCTACAACCGCTGACATGGCATTCATTGCACAACAGGCTGCGCTCGACTTTGAGCGAAAGGCATCCGAAGAACCTTCTGAAGAGGAGTGAGATAATTGGCGGAAACGCCTTTTTCCCTTGTTTGCACAATTCAGCGAGCGAATGCTGCTGATATCCAAGCGATGCGTGATTCACTCGTATCAGAGACCGAAAGTGAGTCCATTGATGCGAACACATTCTCATTTCAACTTCATGAAGCAAATGCAAAAGATTTGCGAGCCATGTGGAATACTCGAATTCGTGGTTTGATTGCAGCAGATGAGATTCTACAGGCGATTGAATCCGCAGGTTCTTCAACCAAAGACGATTCGAAGGAAGCATGAGCACCGTCGAACAACTCCAAGTCGTTGTGACCGAAGTCCAAAATGCACGTCATCAGGTTGCGACTGTTCGAGCACAATTGCAAGAGCTTGAAACAACCATTACTGCTGTTGAAAAGCATCCTGAAGGCATGGCTCTACACCGACAACTCGGCGGTGTGTTGGTTGAAGTCGACAATAAAGAGGAATTGATCGAAGAGCTCAAAACGACACATTCAACGCTTTCTGAACATGCAGAAAGACTCTCAGAACATGAGGCAAAACTTGTTGCTGCATACGAAGAACTCAAGAAATCACTTGAGGGAGAATCTTGAACGAACGCCAACAAGATTTGACTGCAATGAAACAATGGCTTGATTCTGCCATTGAACGTGGTGCAGTTCCCGTTCTTACAGGTTCCAATGGTGATATGGATACGATTGGTTCAGCCATCGCATTGTCATCGATTCATCCATCACTGTTAGCGTGTGGACTTCATGTCGGCAGAGTTGCAAAACGAATGGTTGAAGATTTACAAGCACCCTATCGAAAGATCGCAGCAAAGGGAACTGCGTTTCCAGAACAAATGGGTGGAATCATCATCGTTGATGCCGCCGCTCCAGACCAAGTTGGTATTGACTTACCCGATGTGCCTCGATTGATTCTTGACCATCATGCTACGAATGGTTGGGAGATTCGAGATGGTGATATCATGATTCAATGGGATGTACGAGCAACCACTGAAATGATTGCAACATACATGCTCGAATATGCGAAGGAAGCACTCACTGAACCTGTGCGTAAAATGCTCCTTGCAGGTATGATTACCGATACTGGACGATTTCGCCATGCGAATGCAAGTTCCTTTTCGATCACAACCAAACTCCTCGAAGATTCATCAATCGATTATGCTGAATTCTGTGAACAAATCGAACGTGAGGAAACATCACCATCTGAACGTGGTAGCCTCTTGCGTGGTCTTGCTCGTTCAAAGCATCATGATGCAGGCCCTTGGAGTCTCGTTACCACCTATGCTGGAACGCTTGAAGGACGACTTGCTTCCATGCTTCTTGGAACTGGTTGCGATGTATCACTCGTTTCACGACATCGTGAAGGTGAAACACGCTTGACTGCACGAGCTACTCGTAAAGCAACGCTGAGTGGTGTCCATCTCGGCAAGATTATGCAATCGATTGCAGAACAACATGGCGGCGATGGAGGCGGTCATGATGGCGCTGCTGGATGGACTGGCAAGGTCGATCGTATTCGAGCAGAATCGGCATTTATTGCTCAACTCACATTGCAAAAAGAGGTGAAACGATGAGACCAAAAGCACCTGGATTGTTTATTTCAAAGTGGAGAGAAGAGGGACCTGTATCGCTTGAAGTCGCAGAGGAATGGCGTAAGGAATTCGGTTGGAAGGATTGGATGGCCATCATCGAGGCTGCTCTTTACCTCGATGCTGCTGAACTCATTGACCTCCTTACACCAGAACTCACACCTGCACAAAAAGCGACGTATGACTTGGTCCGCCGTCGAATGCTCGGCGATACACGGCTTGAGGAGGCCATCGACAAGGCACTGGAAATCTGTCGCACCCTTGAAACACGGGACCTTGCCCTTGAAGGACGATTGCGAATGGAGCGAGGTCTTCAGAGATTTGAAAAAGGCGATACAGTCGGTGCAGAAGAAGATTTGACTTGGGCAGAGACCCGTTTGAAGTCTGTTGCCAAAGCCAGCAGAGATCACGACTTGTCCTTGCTCAACAAAGCGGCCTATCACATGGCATCTGGTGAAGATTTGATGGCATTGCAAGTCTATGGTGACATTTCCCGCCAAGAAAATCATGCACATGAAACCCTTGCCATCTCTCGGATAGGAGCATCCCGTATTCATGCTCGTTACGGTCGTATGTTTGATGCGGCTCGTAATGCATGGAATGGCCATGCACACGCCATTCTTGCAAATCAGGTAACGATGGCGATCGAAGCAGGAAGTCTCTTCCTTGACCTATCCATTGATGAACAAGATGAAAACGCAGTTCGATTCCAACAACAAGTTGATGATTCAAAACCGAGAGATGTTGGCGATCAACTACCTGAATTGAAGGTACACCATCAAGATGTGGAAGGCGTCTTCAATTGGTGTACAGAGCATCTCAACAGAGATCTTGGAGGACATGATCGTCCAGATTTACGAGCGATGATCATGATGGCTCATCGTCTCGATCGACTCAACGAATACGATTGGCTCCTCTCGCAACCTGCTCAAGTTGAGGATTCCATGCTGGTTGCAGTTGTTCTCGGCTGTTCACTTGATGATGCACAACATCTTGCTTGGACGGAGCGGATGCAATCACTCATGCCCTGATTCTATAGAATCTACCCACGCACTCAGATCGACAACCTCTTGAACATCCCAATGCGTAAAATCTGGCAATTTCGTAAACCACTGAACGATGGAAACATGGTCATCACTGACTGTCCATGAACGTTCATTGAAGGGCAATTCCTCATCATCAACAACAACAAAGCCAACCCATCCGTTCGGATAGTACGTTTTATTCCAAGCAATCAACTCGCCAATGCCTCCAACTTCTTCTTTCATTTCTCGATGAAGTGCTTGTTCAGGCGTCTCTCCATCTTCGATATGACCGCCAGGAAATTCCCAACCACGTTCAGGATGTTGCACCATCAAAATCGATCCGGAATTCATGACAGAAGTTGCTGCACTCTTCCTTACAGCATAAGCCAAAACAAAACGGGGGTCCATGCGAACACCTACATCAATTCTCGACACTTCTCGAGATAGGATTCAGCCCATTCTTCTCCTGAGGCTACAAGACGGCGAGCCAAGAAGAACGCTTCAGAAATGTTGTTCGCTTCAATAAGCGAGTTGAGTTTTGTCTCATCGGAATGCATTGGTTCCTCTTCTTCATCTTCTGATTCAATGACAACAGACTCATCGATATCTTGACGCACACGTTGATTCAGTTGCTCCATCTGTTGCAAGAATGCTGTACGATGTTCAAGTTTAGGGCCGCTCCATGGCGTCTTTTCTCCTCCGTCCATTCGCTCGGTTAATCGGTTGAGGAATTCATCACGAACCAAAAGATGCGGCATGAGGGTTTGGACATGATCATAACACGACCATGCTGAATCGATCTCTTTTCGACGTTCGTGCAATCGTCCAAGTTGCATCCATAGTTCATGATTTCCTGGGCGATGAGCGAGAAGATGGCGGCTCAGTTCGATGAACAGGTCTTCAAATCCCTGGATTCGCAAATGTTCGATTCTTCTTCCATAGACGATATTTGCTCGTTGGTCACGGAAATCGAGATCTCGGCATCGGTCTGCAAATTCCGCAATTTCAATCAAGACTGCATCGCTTTGATCATCACCTCCACCTCGCTCAACAAGTGCTTGCCACCAATTCTCTGGCGTTAGCGGGTCTCGTTGAAATGCAGCCTCCAACAATTCAAGTCCATATTCGAGATAGTTCAAATCCTTGAGTTTCTCAAATTGTTCAGTATCGCGCCCAAGGACTGTGAAGACATCTTCAAGGACAATTCCCAAGCCATCATTGTCTTTGATTGACACCTTAATATCAGCCAGACAACGCCAATTACGCTCATCTGTAAAATCATGCAACAATGCCTGTCGTGCATTTTGTTCAGCCCATTGCATGTTGGACTCCTTTCGTTCAGGATCGGCTTTTGCCAGACGGACAAATTTCTGGGCTTGGGTTCGATATCGATTTCCAAGATTCCTACGAGGATGTTGCAAATCATCGCGGGCAGATTGACGCATGACCATTCCTACTGGACGCTCATGTACCCTTCTGGGTTATCTGAATGATGGATGGTTGCATCAAAACCAACCTTTGAAGTCAATCCATCTTCATAGCGCGAGGGATCGAGACTGGATCCTTTTTGATTTGAGAAAATATGCGTATCTCGGTCTGGTTGCCAACGCGTAACCATCGCCCATTCGACTCGCACAGGATTTGTGATGTCAATATCTTCGTCCACGATGGTTACCATCTTCATCGAACGATGTCCTGCCAAGGCCGCCTCAATTGCCTTACGCCCATCCTCTTCGGAGGTCTTTCGAATCTTGACAACTGCAGCGAGCCAACCACAACCACCCTCCGTCATGTGAACATCGATGCAGTCAACAACTTGAGCGACGGCTTCCTTAATGGTTGGTGAACGAGGAAGACCCATCAGCGTCTTGTGTTCTGCTTCACCAGGAATCAGTGCGTGGAAGATAGGATCATGACGATGCAGTACACCGTCAACTTCGATGACGGGTTCTTGTCGAACATCGTCAACCGTTCCTGTGATGTCGACGTATGGACCTTCATCATCATCATCGAGTGTAATCCTTCCCCACATTGCATATTCAGCATCAGCTGGAACTTGAATTCCATTCGGCAATTCAACCAGTTGCAATGATTTCGAGTAGAGTTTCTCATGCAGTGCTGCGGCGATGGTCAACTCATCGATCGGTTCGTCAAAAGACATTGCTCCAGCCAACAAGACGACTGGATCAGGTGCATTCACAATCGCAATGTTCACTTCATGACCCCGCTCACGAGCTTGGTCAACCATGGTCCGAAGATGGCGAGGGACCAAGCGAACAACAAGGTGCGATTTATCCCGAAGATACTGTCGGTGGAAACTCATGTTTCGTTGCCCGTTGACTTCAGCGATGATGACACTTGCCGACATATATCTACCACGGTCCTGAGGCCAGTGATACGGAATTGGAATGGATGTAAGATCAACCTCGTCTTGCATGTTATCAAAAACAGGAGCGTCTTGTGGAGAAACAATCTCTGGTGTTGCTGGATTCTTCATTGCCCAAGCGAGCGTATCGATGTAGATTTCAGGTTCAATTCCAATCGCTTCACACAAACGATCACGGGTGAGCATGTTCACCGAGATTCGTTGACCAGGTACTTCCTTGACATTTTCGAACAAAAGATTTGGATGGGAGTGTGAAGAACTCAGTTCCCAAATTTCATGAACAAGACTGACCTCTTTCGCTACAGATTCTGAATGCGACAAATGGTCACGAAAAGCCAACGTATCACGTCCTCAGAATTTCGTCTGAGTGTCTTCGAGGTATCGTGGACCTTTCTCTTCCTTTTCTTCGGCGCTTCCTGGAGACATGATGCTCATTCCGGAAAAGAGACCGATGAAGCCAACAGCATGCGACGTCAAAACATCGACATCGGATTCTACAAATCCTACCCAATGGTTGACGATGACCAAAAGCCCGAGGACCATGGTGAGCAGTGCAACGATTGGACGTAATCCTTGTGGAATCATGACCAAACTAACAACATCATGTTTATGATATTATTCTTCAAAGCAGACGGTAGATTCTACACCTCGATGAAACGGCGACTTGATATATGAAAGCAAAGTCGCCAAAACGCT
>CEUM01137303.1_pt1 | contig 15145 bp, 14 predicted proteins | sample 356421 | NCBI WGS metagenome assembly CEUM01 (sample SAMEA2622716, study PRJEB7988) | marine metagenome | biome: marine biome (ENVO:00000447); feature: surface water layer (ENVO:00002042); material: "saline water (ENVO:00002010), including plankton (ENVO:xxxxxxxx)" | depth 5 m | reverse complement strand
AAAAAAAATGGTAAGGAGGAATATATATGATTGGAATAATCATAAACTCTGTTCTAATTTCAGCCATAATTAACATCGGGTTTTTTGGTTGGTTGAGGAACTTATTTTCCAAAAAGAATCACAACCAGTGGTATGAACAACTAGCCGATCAAGAAATTCAAACTGACTGGGTTGACGGATTTATTGATGAGCCAGCATTGACAAAAAAGCAAATTCTGTCTGTAAAAAGAAACGGAGGCACAAACAAATCAAATGACGAGCCAATGATTAAGTCACCAGAATTGTCCTCTATTGCAACTTCATCTAGAGTTTCACAAAATCAAGAAGCCTCTGACCAAGACTCCGAGTACGCAATTCCGACAGTCGCTAACGAATCTAGCCGATCAGATGGTTCAATATATCCACATAAAGCCAATAGGCAAGATGAATTAGATGAAGAGCAAAAGAAGGTTCTTGAATTACAACGTTTAGGTTTTGTTTCAATAAATAGAGAGGCTCCTAAACAAAGTAAAAGGTCTCCGACGAAAAAGAAGTTCTAAAATAATAGGCAACTGAGGTTTTTACATGGCAGACGAATCTAGTGGTGTATTGGCTGTCTTGGAATCATATGGCATATGGGGCCAAGTCGGAGTTGGATTACTGGTACTAATTCTCCTTATTACCTCTGAAAAGTATGGTTTGTCAAAACTTCTTTCAAAATTAACAAGGGCAACAGATGCTACATGGGATGATAAACTACTACCTCCAGTCATGAATCGGATTTATCTTTTCACTATCTTAATGGTGACTGAATTCACCATGTGGTGGGCAGATAAGGACACTCATACGATTTATACTAATTATTTCGCATTCGCTTACATTCTTATCATAACCTCGGTTTTGAGTTCAGCGATTAAGGAAGTTCTACCAAAACTCATGCAGAGTTTCTCGAAGAAAGACTCTGTAATTGTTGGTGGTCAGTTTACGTTAGTGGTATTAGCATCAAGAATCGCAGTTTGGTTGATCGGTGCAAATTTTGCATTCGAGCAAATCGGCTATGATGTCACCGGATTCTTCGCATCCTTGGCTGTATTTTCTCTTGTCTTTGCAATCGCTGCTCAACAAACACTTGGTAACATATTGAACTCCTCAATGCTTGCTTTGGACCAGCCATTTGACATCGGAGACAGGATTGAAGTTGATGGAGTAGCAGGAAAAGTTGTTTCTTTTGGTATCCTTTCTACTAAGCTTCTGACATTGCAAGAAGAGCTAATCGTTATCCCAAACAATACGTTGGTATCTAAAACAATTACCAACTTTGCTAGAGGGGGAGGCGATGGAATCGCAACAAGGTTAACTCTACACATTGATTTTGGAGTTGCCTATGATGAGAACGTTGCGCACGTAAAACACGTTGTGGGAGACATTGCAAAATCCTGCCCCTACGTTGTTGACGACCCAAGCCCGAGAACATTTATGATGAATTTAGGAGAATTTTCCAAGGATTTCAGATTATGGGCCTGGATAGAAGATTATGCTGATGAATTTGTTGCCAGAGACTGGCTGCTAAGAGAAATGGATCGCAGATTTGATGCTGAGGGAATCGTGATTCCTTATCCAGTTGCTATCGAGTTGGATAAAGCTCAGGTTCCATTTGAATCTCATGAGCATAGCGAAAGAATGACTCGAAGAAAGGCTGCAAGACAACACATTGCAGAAATTAGGCAAGCTCAAGAGGATTTGAAGTTCCAGGAAGAAAGAGAATCTGCTCGTGTTGATTTGGAGTATCTGAAGGAACAACTAGAGCAAGGAAATCTGAGAAGACAAGAAAGAGAACTAATTGAAAGAGATATCGAAGCACTTGAAGGACTTCTTTCCAGATATGCAGAGTGATATACAATATCCTTGAATAATGGCCTTCTCAGCATCATTACTGGGGGATTAGGGTAGTCTGGATATCCTTCCGGCCTTCGGAGCCGGAGACGTGGGTTCGAATCCTGCATCCTCCGCCACTCAAATTACTATAGAGATTGGAAAGATATTGCTTAGATATCCCATATTGTTCAATTATGACGATACTCCATGGTAGAACATGGGCAGAAACCTTCCTTGCATTCCCATGGGATGTTCTGCCTGTTGTAGGGATACAACAATGCCAATTACGAGAACAGAAAGCGCAGTAATTTCTCGTAGAACTGGCATGGAAACTGAAAGCTTTGCTTGGGATAATAATGGAATTTTGACTTTATTAAATTCATCTGACACCGAAGCATGTGTTTTCTTGATAACAGAAAGTAAAGAGGTGAATGCCCCAGGAATCTGCTCCATCTATGATTTCAGACCAAAAGGATGCACGACTTATCCTGTAGTGCTTGATTCTGATGATAATGCAATCCTCGATGACGGTTGCCCATACAAGAATAAGTTTCCAGAACCTACCGAAGATGATGCTATGACCTTGCTCAATCTCGAGGAGAAATTGTTAGATGAATGATCATCCTGCCTAGTGATCGATGTACTCGCTCGAAAAATCTAGCTTTTACTGACCATCCAGATTTTCCAATCATGGAATATACTTCATCATTCGAAGCATAAGTGAATGTGAAATCGTCCTCATCGGTGACTTCTCTATCAATTAGGACAGGTGCTCCCTCGCAGGGCAAGAAAACAATCAATTGTGCATCTTCTGTTGCATTCTTCTGCAAGGATTCTAGTGTTTTGGCAACTAATTGCAAATGCTCTATGGTCCCTTGTGAATTTCTTCCATATGGTGGGTCAAAAACAACTGAAAGAATTCCTTTACCAGATAAGTGGCCAATATAATCTTCAAGATTTGTAGCATCTCCAGTTATCAAGATGTGCCTTGATTCATCAAACCTTTTGCCAACTTTCTCCAGAGCCCAAACTATGTTCTGTTTTGCTCCGTTAATCATCCATTTGTCAGAATCTATACCCAAGACTTTCCTGCCGCTGCACGCTGCTTCAATCAAAAAGCCTCCAGTTCCGCACATTAGGTCTAGAACCATTGTATCATTTTGTGGAGGACCAGATACTATGTTTACACAGGCTTTAGCTAGAATGGGATCCAAACTTACCGGTTTGAAATAAGGTCTTTCGGTTGCTTTATTGCCTGTTTGACCCTTGAATCTCGAACCAATACCAACTAACCAACCAAAGGAAATGGTCAAGGTTTCGTTGTCAATAACGACAGAAAAAATGTTATCCGGTGCATGTAAATCTATCTTAGCACCAAGTTCGAAAAAAATACCACCAATCATCTCACAAATTGATTGATGGTTGAAATCTAAGACCTTACCTCCATGATTCCATGAGAGGACTTTCATGGAGCCATGGGGTATGTCGTTAGCACCGATGAAGCTAGTTATGCATTGTTTTAGTGATTCAAGACCTTCCCATTGAGTGGTTTTTCCTGGTGTTAGAATCCCTTCAATGCCGGCACTAATCTTCAACGTCTGTTCCAAATCAGCAGAATTGCTGATCTCAGTAATTTGTATCATACGTGCGGTTATGTCTTTATTGACACACACCTCGGGTACGAGTGAAATTAATTCGGATTTGGATAGGGCGGGATGCCATCCTCTGAGAAGAGCGATGGCATCCCGCATGTTACTATCCAGTAACCCTGTGTTCTTCACCTAATCGCAACTAGTGAGATTGGTGATATGTTTGTCTGTATTAGGTTCAAGCCTTGGAAGCTAGTGCTTCTGTAGCCTTCTTAGCACCCATCCATGCAACAATACCGAAACCGATCTTGTTGATCATGTCAGCGATGTTGTATAGAACAGCCATGACTTCTGCGCCAGTTGTTCCTGCATCGATTAGTTCAGCTTGTGGGCTGAATAGGTAACCTAGTGGGTAAATGATCCATCCAACGACGATGAACCATCTTAGAGCGTTAGCAGACCACATCAATTCCTCTGGAATCTTGCTGTTGTCAACACCCTTACCGCTGGACCATGGGGTACCAGTAGCAACGATGATCATAGCCCATCCAACGCCACCTAGAACTAGACCTGCTAGTCCGTTCATGACGCCAGCTTCTCCAAGGTATCCGAAACCAATCATGACTAGAGCACCAGTGAAACAAACTCCAGTGAAGCCCATTCCCAGGAACTTTGCATCTGTGATAGCGTCCTTTCCAACAAGGGAAGGGAATTTCAGAGCCATCAATGGAACTGTGATAATCCAGTCCATGTATCTGTACTCAATTGAAACATCGCCGAGTTCCACGTATACACCACGCATGTAGTAGTAGTGGAACGCTGCAATACCAACAATCAATGCAGAAATAGTCATTGTTGTACGGTATTCAGGGGCAACGTTGTTTCTTTCAGCCATGAAAAAGACGAAGGCTGCACCCATAGAGATGTAACCAACGAAGAAGAGGAAGAACGTAATTAATTGTAGTGGTTCTCCATCATATTCAGTAGCTGGGTTGACGATTTCTGCACTGACTGTAGTAGTCAAAGCAAGCGCCAGGGTTCCGATCAAAAGCAGGCTCAGGGTTTTCGAGAATTTTTGTGTTATCATATTCCTCAAGTTTATATCATCCTCGTTTAGTATATAAAGGGAGGTTTGTGTGTTTGCTAACAAAATGGCTACTTTTATAACTTAAATTGGCGAATTCTTCTGTATTTAATACTGAAATTTCCGGATTTAGGAAAATAGTGCATACCTATCTCAATACTTCAAGTCAAAAAAGTCAAGAAACCTTGTACATGTGGAAATCATATGGGCTGTAACCTAAAGGACCTTGCAACTAGTGAGGATTGTGAACTTTCAGATTTTTCTGGAAAGAAAGTTGGTATTGATGCCTTTCTAACTGCATTTCAGTTCCTCACAACTATGAGAGACAGGTCAACAAACGGCGATGGTATGCCACTTAGAGACAATTCTGGACGCTATGTAGCCCATCTTATGGGGTTTCTACAACGTACATGCTCGTTGCTCAAAGAGGGTATAATCCCAGTTTACATATTCGATGGAAAGCCTCCTGAGTTGAAATCACATGAATTAGAGATTCGAAGATCAAGAAGAATGGAATCTGAAGAAGCATACAAACATGCACTTGAAATTGGAGACTACAAAGAAGTGCATAAGTTAGCTGCTAGGATAATGCATTATTCTCCAGAAATGGTTCAAGAAACAAAGGACATGTTAGACTTGCTAGGCGTACCTTGGATAGATGCAAAAGCCGAGGGAGAAGGACAAGCAGCTGTTATGGCTAAACTTGGGCAACTTGATGTTGTAGCCACTCAAGATTGGGATGCTCTGCTTTACGGGACCCCAATCCTAGTAAGGAATATTATGAGTCACGGGACAAAAAAATATGGAAGGGTCATAAAATCACAGAAAATAAACCTTGAAGAAATGTTAGCAAATCTAGCCATTTCTCAAGAGCAACTAGTCGATTTAGCCATCATGATAGGTACTGATTTCCACCCGGGTGTGAAAGGAATTGGTCCAAAAACAGGACTAAAACTAATCAGGGAATACGGAACCGTTGAGGCTGTTTGTGAAGCAAAAGGAAAAGAGTTGCCGGAAAGACTTGATGAAATTAGAGAGATATTCCACAATCACCCAGCAAATCAGGTTGATTCAAGTGCGATCAAGTTGGCAGATGTGAACAGAGAAGGTTTGGTTAAATTCCTTCAAGAGGATAGACAATTTTCTCAAAGGCGAATGGACTCTGCATTTGCCGATTTGAAAGCTGCAGGAAGATTGCGAGAGAGTGGACAATCAACTTTATTTTCATTCTAATATATATAGGAATTAAATTCCAAAGCCAGTATTGCTGGAAAATTCATGATAAAGCATGGGTTTTTATACCCCACCTTTCTTCTAACTATTGAACCACAGGTTAAGTAATGAGGAGATAAAATGAAATTAGGATTATTTGGAGATACATTGAGCCATTGGAATGAATTTGATGAAGTAGCAAATCAGATGTTTAAGCAATTTTGTGCACCGGTTGGAATGAAAGCACGAAGTCCAAATTGGAATGTAACTACAACCGAAAAAGGTTGGAATGTTGAGATTGAAATGCCTGGTTTGACTAAAGAGGATATTAATATCGAACTAAAAAACAACTCAATTTTAATTTCTGAAATAAAAGACGAAGAGAGCGAAACTAGGTTTAAGAATTTGAGATATACATTGCCAAAAACTGCCGATAAAGAAAGTATATCAGCAAAAATGGAAAACGGAATTTTGAATTTATCAGTTTTCAAGACTGAGATTGAAAATGATACTAGAACTATTGATATTGATTAATCATCGAGAGACCTCAATGGAGAGGCTAAGACCTGAACCCCTTTGTAATGCGTTAGAATTCCTCTAGCAATTGATTGCGGGTCTGCTAGAGCCTCAGAGATCGTATTTACAGGAGAGCAGGGAATTTGCGCAAGTAAGTCTGATAACTCCTCTCGAGTATAATCAGATACTGTATCTGCTAGTAATGACTCGATTTCATCACGGGCTGAGATTCTCCCTGGATTTGAAGCCCAGTCATCACTAGTTACATCCTCAAGGCTGAGGCTGGTCACCAACTTTGCCCACTGGTCATCATTGCCTACAGCGATTACAAACCAGCCATCCTTTGCTTGAAAAGCCCTGTATGGAACCAAGTTAGGATGTGCTGAGCCCATCCTTACTGGGTCTTTTCCACTTGCAAGAACATTGTGTACCTGATTTACCAGCAAATCGATTGCAGCATCCCAAAGAGAAACTTTGACATTCCTAACTTCTCCAGTTCTAAATTTATGAAAAAGCGCTGCCAGTATGCCATTTACTGTATGAAGTCCACAAGCCACGTCTATAACAGCAACACCAGCTTTAGCAGGAGGACCATCATTTTCTCCAGTTATGCTCATGAATCCAGATTGTGCTTGAATAGCTAAATCATAGCCTCCCTCATTTCTCCTTGGACCGTCTTCGCCGTATGCGGATATTGATGCTATAATCACATTTGAAGGAAGTTCACCAACTAATGTCTCGAGTTTACCAGGTTTGAAATTCTCGACAACCACATCAGATTCCGCGATCATCTCGCGAACCTTTTGCTTGCCTTCTTCAGATTTCAAATCAATATTTACTATCTTTTTCCTTCGGTTAACACTTAACCAATAGGCTGCCACTTTATTCCCCTCAAAGTCAGTTGCAAATGGTGGCCCCCAACTCCTTGTATCGTCACCCCACGGAGCCTCGACCTTAGTTACATCCGCACCCAAATCCGCAAGGGTTTGTGCGCAATATGGTCCGGCAAGAACTCTGCTCAAATCGAGGACTTTGATTCCCTCTAGGATTTTGCCCATGTAGTACCGAATTCATGCAAAGAGTTGAACTAATCGTCTCTTTGACGGTTTTTTGATGGAGTTTAACCTCACCGGGGAAAAGTCGAGCAAATATTTGCTTGCTTTTGGCATCTTACTCCTCTTTTGCTCAGTAATCATCAGCGACCTTGGTCTTGATTCTCATGTTTTGATGGCAGTTGAAGATGGGGCACTGCCTTGGGGTCACACGCGCAATATCGACCCTTTGGCAAGTGACCAATCTTATGCTCCACAATATTATGAGCGTGCAGATGTAATCTATGGAATGCTCGATTCTGAAATTAAACTGAAGTCGTTTGTTTTCCTTTCATCCTTGATTTTGATTTTTGTGGTGGGATATTACGGATTCAGAAAGCAAGATAATGATATGGGAAATGAGTTTGATTATTTTTCAGCTTCGATAATCGCTCTATATCCTGCATTTATCTTCGCTACTGGCAGAGGATATTTGGAAGTGCCCCTCGCTCTAATTTTCCTTCTAAGCCACTTAAATTTCTTAAAAAATTCAAGGCATGGGATATCTTCATCATATCACATCTTTATCTTAGGCGGACTTGGTGTTGGCGCAATTGCATGGATAAAAGGCATCACAGTATTGATTGGCATTGCTTGGCTTATACTGTTGATATGCATTGAATATGTTTCAAAAAAATTAGATCTAAACAAAAAGATTCAATCGATGGTAATTCTAAATGTTGCATCGATTATAGCAATAGTAGCTTTACTAACTCTTGATCATAATTCAATTGGCAACTCATTACTATTTTCTTTTGCAGCCATGATTGACATATTCATTTTCCTAGCAGTAGGTTTGTGTTTGATTGCAATTTTTACATCCAAACAGAATTTCAAAGATTGCATAACAGAAAATTATTCGGCAATGATAATTGTAAATGTCGTTGTACTAGGATGCATCTATTGGATAGCAGACCTATGGTTAACAGAAGCAAAAATTTGGGACACACCAGGAATCAAGATATTTTTCATCCTAGGGAATAATGGGAGGTACGTAACATTGATTGCCCCGTTTTTGATTATTTTAACTTCAAATTTTGCAAAATTAAAACACCTTGAAATGAATTCAAAAATAATGACTGTAAATCTGTGTCTAATCTTAATCTTATCATCCTTAGCAGGTTTTCATGGACAGAAAATGTGGACAGATGAGGCAGCTGATTCCATTGCAGAAAGCCTAGTTGACGGACAAGATTTTCTTTTGATTCACGAGCCTGACCTTGCAATGCATTGGTTGTATACTATGCATTCTGAGTTATCTGATTCACACCCAAATTCAGTTGGACACTGGCGAGCTCCAAGTTCGGGCTTTGAAGCTGAACTAAATGGTCAAGAAATCGAAAATAGAGGAAATTTATCGGGAGTTAGTTTTCTAGTAATTCAACCAGGTCTTGATATTGAAATCAATGATGATTGGCAGTTAGCAGACTCAGGAAAGTCACCTCTAATTATGGGAGCAGATGAGTGGTTAATCTATGAGAAATCCATGTAAAGGCAGATGTTAGAGACTTGGTATCCATGTACCATTTTTCCTTGAAAAATCAAGTATATGCCAGTAAAATGTGTCTATTTGGTTAGAGCTTTCAACTTCAGAAATTACCTGGTTTGAAGGAATTATTTCACCAGCATTTTTCCACGCAATTCTAGAATTGATCGAAAGGGGGAATTTGAATAAAGCCGGTCCACATACAGGCAGTCCATTTTTGCATTTCCAAGGGCGTTCTATTAGTCCTGAACTGTCGATTGCAGCCAGAGCCTGTTTGTGATTATCCTCTCCATATTTGTAATTCATAATGAATGAAGGATTGATAGAAGAATCTACGACAAAACCTGCTTTTTTGAGAGGTTCTGCCATCCATGAAGCAAAATATCCTGAAGGTGCTCTGAACCACTTCCTGTACCTAGAAGAATCAAAGTTTGTCATTAATTGATTCGATTTTTCCAACATTGCCGAAAATTTCTCAACATCTGGTTCAAAAGAGGACCAAGATCTGTGATCATAGCCATGGCAGCCAAGAGTTATCCTATCCGGAAATTCTTCTATTATATCTGAGAGCAAAGTTCTAAATTTTTCATTTTCTAACTGGGAGGATATCACGAAAATAGTTACAGGGAAATCATTAGTTTTCATCCAAAGACAAAAGCCAGCAAATCCTTGAATCAAGGTTTCTGAGGGATGATATTTCGTTAAATCAATACTTTTGCCCTTCGATCTTGATTTATGACCCTGAACGCTTGGAAGAAATTGAAAATCATCAGTATCGACACTAAGCCAAACCCGATTATTCATCATCATACCTCTATCACAAAAATATGATGTGGAACTGTGCGCTTATTCACCTCGACACCGATTAATTGAGGTATTTGATAACCATCCCATCGTTCTATTATTGACTGGGCAGTGGCAATCCCTGCCTCGTTATGTGGATGAACTATTAATTCTACACGGACGTTTTCTTCTCTTTCGTCGAGCCATTTCATGATATTATTTACTGCGTCCTTGGCTATTCCCTTCCTTTGATATTGCTTTACTACCCAATATCCCAAGTTATAATCAGTGTCGTCTAATTGTAACTCATCTCCAAGACCAATCAGACCTACGAACTCTGAATTTTTAGGCTCATGGATTGACCAGAAGTGCATATGATCTTCACCGCCAGCCCTTTCAATATCTCTCAACATTTGTCCAAATTGTTGAGGAATTTTAGTATCCTCCATCCATGGAAGTGCTGAATGAACACTTTGTGGGTCTTCATGATAGGCATCCACAAGCAATGAAAGAAGGACCGATGAGGCTGGTCTCAGTTCAAATCCTTCCTGAATAATCATTTTTGGTGTTTCCACCATTAACTCGCCCCCCTGCAATCAACTAAGATGTTCTACCGCAGTTCTAACACGCTGGTCGGTTGGATATAACCGCTCTGCTCGGTCCAGCACCTCTTTCAAAGCCTCAGCCCGTCCGACTTCTTTCATCAATAGTCCGACGTGATACAGTTTGTCCAAATTATCCCCAATGTGCGGACCAATTTGGTCCAAACAGTCCGCAGATTTTTGAATTTGACCGGATTTTACTAAACTGAATCCTTCGATTAGAATTTGGTCTAGTTGCCCATTTGTCCAGGTTTCTCTTTGTGCCCATGGCCACAAGCTTGGGTTCTCTGGTTCTGGAGCCTCACTTAGGGCTTGTTTTGGGATTTCTGGCGGGGTTATGGCAAAATCCTCATCAATGTCCGGAACAGGTGGAGGAGTCATTTCTTTGATTGAATCAGAAGGCGGGGAAGAGATAGTTTCCTCTTCGCCGATGTCCGGTATAGTAGGAGGAGTAAGTTGCTCATCAATATCTGGTATCGATGGTGGCATGATTGCTTGCGTTTGGGATTGCTCCTCAACTATTGCCTGACTCATCGAAATTTTTTCTTCTCGAGGCGGGGTTTCAGGAATCTCTATTCCGCCAACTATTTGCCCGGCATCTATATCTCGATTGGTCTCAATGTCCATATTTGGGCCACTTACTATTTTACCACCTTGTTCTGGTATGGGTTCTGGGACACTTGCAATTGGATCGAATTTCTGAAGATCTACAGATTGAGCATTTGGCCTTACATCACTCGATTCAATGGTCACTTCTTCCATTTTTTGATATTCTTTGACCTCGTTTAGTGTTGGTCCTTCGGATGCTATGAATTGGAATTGCTCCGGCGCCTCATCATCAAACGACGTTGGTTCAAACTGGTCGATGTCGACGTTGACCTCGTCTAGGCTTAGGACTGCTTCAATTGCATAATCATCGTCTTGGTTGAATTCTTCTGTTTCAGCCATTAATAGATTGTAAACTTCATTTTGCTCATCTGCAGATGGCATACTGCCTTGATCTCTCATCGGTTTTTCGAATTCAAAGTAGCACTGAGAGCATGATTTTGCATCTACAGCGTTGTCAAAACCACAAAATGGGCAAGGATTCTGCTTGGATTCAGCAGCATCCTTACGTCGTCTAAACATATACCCACCTACTTCGCCGGTGATTCGATTGAGGTTTAATAGTGGCCTTCAATCGAGTAAATAAAGTATCAAAATTTGTTTCTTGATTTGAACACATAGATATTAGGGTGAGTCGGTTATTTTCGATGCATGGCTAAGAAGGGTAAGGTCATCAAGATGAATAGCCAGTCTAGCTCAAAAACGAAAAAAATGATTAAATTAAGTGAAGAACACGCTTTCAAAGTCAAATTCGATTTATCTCAACATCATTTAGAACACTACTCAGATCTAATCAAAAGAGAATTGGCAGATGAATCTGAGTTAATTGAACAGCGCCTCAAACAATGGCCAAGAAATAAATTAATTTCAACTGGAGTTGCATTATTTGATTTATCTTGCCGAACTCAAGGAAGGATTTTTGGAGAACCAATATTGGTCTTTGAATCCAATGATAGGCAACCCTTGGGCGACCATAACTTCTCACATGGCGATATCGTGATTATCAGCAGAGGAAACCCCTTGGACCATTCCGCTATTGAAGGAATCGTTCTTGATAAAAGAAGAGGTAGACTCAGAGTTGTAGTTTCTGAAAAGCCCAAGGGTTTGAAAAAAGGTTCTTGGAGATTGGATAAAGGCGCAAATAGGGTAGCATTCGATAGAATGAACGATGCTTTAATCAGATTTCATTCTTCAGAAAATGATTACGCCACTCCTCTGCGAGATTTGCTGATTGGTCTAGTCCACGACCCAGCTCATTCTGCATCCACACCGCCCGAAATTTCTGGAAAGAAAAGCAAAAAATCGATTGATATCGATAAACTACCGCTAAATGATAGTCAGAAATTAGCGGTTTTGAATTCAATAGATAGAAAAATTTCCCTTATTCAAGGGCCGCCAGGTACAGGAAAAACGCATACATCAATTCAACTTTTGAAGGTGATTTCTCAAATGGAAAGGGGGCCTATTCTGGCCACAGCGGCCTCAAATGTGGCAGTTGATAACCTACTTGAGGGATTGATGGAGAATGGAGTTAATGCAATTCGTATTGGAAGGCCAGTAAAGGTAAGAGAGAACCTTAGAAATTCGACCTTGGACGCTAAAATGGAGGTTCATCCTCTAAAACAAGATTTGGATTTTATCGAAAAAGAATTCCAAGAGATAATGAAAAAACTCCCTTCTCTACGTGGTAAGGATAAGGGAATGGCTCACAAGGACCTTAGCAGATGTAAAAAAGATAGGATGGATATCGAGAAAGGGATGATTAAATCTATTTTGGATTCTGCTGATGTAATTTGTGCCACAACAATTGGAAGCGGACACAAAATACTGGGAAATAGAAGATTCCCTGTTGTATTAATAGATGAGGCAACTCAAGCAACCGAGCCTTCTACGCTTGTACCAATATGTCGGTCAGCAAGACAGTTGATTCTTGTTGGCGACCACGCACAATTATCTCCGACCGTGATAAGTAAAGAAGCAGAAGAAAAAGGTCTAGGCTTTTCTTTATTCGAACGTTTACATAAACTGGGGGTTGAATCTACAATGCTGAAAACTCAGTACAGGATGCATCCTACGATTAGAGAATTTCCTTCCTCGAGATTTTACGATGGTAAATTGGATGATGGTTGTACCAAGTCTGAGAGGCCACCCCCTGCAGGATTCCTTTGGCCTGATTGGGACAAGCCAGTCGCATTCATACCTCAAGAAGGAGAAGATACCGCAGATTTTGAAGGGAATTCTAGATGCAATAGAGACGAGGCAGGTATTGTTTTACAGGTTGCAAGAGGATTACTAGAAACTGGGGATTTATCCGCTAAGGACATAGGTATTATTACTCCGTATAACGGGCAAGTGAGGCTGCTTAGAAGCCTATTTGAGGAGAGTGAAGAAAGTAATTCTATGGAAGAAAGTTTTCTTGATATCGAAATAAAGAGTGTTGATGGTTATCAAGGAAGAGAAAAGGAAGTCATAATTTTCTCATGCGTGAGGTCAAATTCTGAAGGCAATATTGGATTCTTAAAGGATAGAAGGAGGCTAAATGTGGCGATAACAAGACCAAAAAGAGGGTTGATCATCACCGGAAACCCAACCACGCTCAAACATGATCCTGTTTGGGCTTCGTGGATTGATTGGATAGAAGAATCGGGATTAATGGCATGGCACATTAGTTGATTACATCATAGCACACCTTGAAAATATGGATGCCTAGGCAATAACATGTCCGACAGTGTTGTGAGCATCCATTCAGCATCGGGGACTCTGGCTAAACAAGTGATTCAACAAGCTCCAGAAGGAATGCTCATAGCCCCTGTATGGAAGCGAATTGCAGCCTTTATGCTCGACACCCTTCTGATAACCATTGTGCTATCATTCATCACTCAATTGCGAGGTGGGCAACCGATTACTGCCGTGTTATTGCAATTCAGTTATTTTTCAGAAGGACCAAGGTATATTGCATTCTATTTGATGAACTGGGTGATCTTTTTTGTTTCATTTTGGCTCTATTTCAAATACACTGGTAGGGCTTATTCTCGCAGTTATGGGCAGAGAGCTTTCAGGATTGCTATTGTTCACGATAACGGAACTGTACTCGAACAACACCATTGGGGCAATAGAGCATTTGACAAGTTAAAGTATCTAATTCCAATAATTGGTTGGTTGATTTTTGGACTAAGAGATGCCTACAAAGCCCAGAGCAAGGATGCTGAATACAGGACCAGTGTTGATATTAAGAATCACACAGTCGCTGCGGTTGACTGGTCACTTCCTAGCGAAACAAGGTTCAAACTAAAATGATAAACAACTGCTACTAAGCAATGAATCAGTTGCTTCACAAAATTAGCATTGAATTGAAGTATTTGTTCCGAGTGCGTGGGCATAGGGATAGCGATGGTAAAGGAATATACTTCTTCTTCCGGCTCATTGAGTGCTAGACTAACCGATGTTTCGATGGAAATTGACGATGATGATGAAGATGTCATTCTTGTAATTCTAGAACTTTCAAACGAATCAGCCGTTCCTTTAGGAGGAGTGGATGTTCAAATTAAATCTTCAAGCGGTGCAATATTCAAGCCAAGAGAAGAAATTACCTCACTTAGTCCAGGCTCTACTCGAGCATTTTCATTTGAATTCAGGCTTGACACTGGAACATGGACATTTAGTGGCAATGCAAGCGGGATGAAAGTGGACATGGGACCGTTTGATGCTGCGTTTGAATATACGGCACCTTCTCAGAGAAGGTTGTCATCGGCAGTAGGTTCTTCGCTATTCACTGGAGCATTCGAAGATCACTTCTCTGATTACGGGAATGTGAAAGAGACAGAATTAATCAATCCTGATGATATTCAAGTGACACAATACACAATTGAAAGCGCTAGCGGGGGGAATCAAACAATTACCAAAACCGATGAGTTATCCGATGAACCAGAAGCAAGAGTACCTCCTTGGATGCAGAACAAACAAGAGAACATCCCCCCTGCTACTGGAATACTCAATCAACCGGTTAGGAATTTAGAGCCTCAAAATTCAGCTGATTTGCTTAAACTGCCGCTCTCATCACCTAGAACAGAAACTACCGCTGAAGATGAATCAAGTTCGGTAACCACCTCTGAGGATGTACTTGAAACCAATCCACAAAACGACATTCTACTGCAAACAAATCAACCTGCAGTAGAAGAAACCGTAAGCGCTCCAACACCTCCAGCAATGCCAACAGCACCGATTTCCTCCGCACCTACCCCACCTAGTCTGCCATCCAAATCACCTGACGACGCATCTTCTAGACCCTCGAATGGGCCGGCTTCTGGCCCGCCTACTGGACC
>CEUM01014597.1_pt1 | contig 15156 bp, 12 predicted proteins | sample 356421 | NCBI WGS metagenome assembly CEUM01 (sample SAMEA2622716, study PRJEB7988) | marine metagenome | biome: marine biome (ENVO:00000447); feature: surface water layer (ENVO:00002042); material: "saline water (ENVO:00002010), including plankton (ENVO:xxxxxxxx)" | depth 5 m | reverse complement strand
GTATTCCCCAATGACTTACTCATTTTTTGAGAACCACAAGTTCCGTGAATAATAGGCAAGAGCATGGCCACTTGTGGCCTTAAACCTGCATTTCTTTGATAATCTCTTCCCATCAAAACATTAAATTTTTGATCTGTTCCACCCAATTCAACATCGGCTTTAATATAAATTGAATCAATCCCCTGAAGCATTGGATAGAAAAGCTCATGAAGGGAAAGGGATTGGTTTTGGTCGAGACGGTCTCTAAACGTCTCATGAGAAAGGAGCTTGCTAACTGTTGTCTGGGATGCCCAACCAATAATATCTCTTAAAGTAACTTCCTCAAACCATTCCGTTTGATAACAAATCTCCGTTCTCTTTTCATCCAAAACGGTCATGACTTGGTCCATATAACTTTTAACATTTTGTTCAATTTGCTCTCTTGTTAAAGGAGGCCGTGACTCCGTCTTCCCAGTTGGGTCACCAATACCAGCTGTATAATCTCCAATAATCACAACGCCAATGTGACCTAGGTCTTGGAACTGCCTCATTTTTCTAAAAGGAACTGTATGACCGAGGTGTATATCTGCAGAGGTCGGGTCGATACCGCATTTAACTCTAAGTGGCTTGTTGTTTTTAATTGAAGACTTAAGCATTTCAAAAAATTCATCTTTTGGTGTGATCTCTACAGCACCAAACTCCAACCTTTTAAGTTGTCTCAGCGCTTCTTCAACAACCTTTGGATCCTCTTCATTCTCTGTTTGCTTCTCTTGATCTACGCTCACTTTTCCTTCCACTTTTTCTGCTACTAACAAGCACCCTTATCTATATTCATTAGTTTTACACGTGTGATCATAGCCTAAGCATAATTTAATGAAAACTTTTTTTTCCTCTTTTAAGGTCTAACTATAAGTCTTTTCTTTTCAGAACTTTGTCCTCATGGTAACGATACTTTCTTGTTATTCATGGATGTTTTGCTGGAGCCCTTTTGAAAAAAGATTTCTCAATCAGAGTGTACAAGCAATATTTTAATTTTTCCTCTTCCCATTTTCTTATTTTTGAAAATGGCGAAAGGGAGCCTCTTCATGGTCATAATTATAGAGTCCAAATTAAAGGTAATGCTCCTCTCCAAACATCAGATATGGTTTTTGACTTTCTTGATATAAAGCCTATTGTCAGAGAAGTTTGTGACTCTCTGGATCATCGACTCCTATTACCTGGGGAAAACCCATCGCTCAAAATAGAACAATCTGAAAAGCAAATCTTATGTTTGACTCCTGACAACAGCCAATTTATCTTTCCTATACAGGATGTCATTATTTTACCCATCTCAAACACAAGTTCAGAGAGGTTGGCCATTTACATTTCATATGAAATTAGGAAGAAAGTAAAAGAAAGGTTTTCCTTTACTTTTCCCAAGCTAGAAGTTGAAGTGGAAGAAACGCCCGGACAATCTGCAGTATATGTCCTTGAGGAGAATGATTGATGGAGTTTTTATCCCTAAAGCCTGGGAGAAGTGTGGAAGGAGACGAAATACCTTGCTTCCGCTCAGAAAATAAAGCAAGCAATTATGTATACCTGGTCGCAGGAACACATGGGGATGAAGTGGAAGGTGTCTACGTCCTTCAGCAGCTTTTTGACTGGCTTAAAGAAGATGAAGATGTAAATTTACCATTTATTATTTTACCGATATTGAATGTCGACGGCTATAGAGCAAGCACAAGGGTCAACTCACACGGGGTCGACCTTAACAGAAATTACCCCACTAAAAACTGGTCCTCCGAAGCTAGGGAAAAAAAATACTTTCCTGGAGAAAAAGCTCTCAGTGAGCCTGAGAATCAATTTCTTGAAAAGCTCTTCCAAAAGTATCCTCCAAGAATAATTATTAGCTTCCACTCTTGGAAACCGATGTTAAACTTTAACGGAGATTGTGAAAAAGTTGCTCAATTTTTAGAGTCTTATAATTCCTACCCAGTGGTAGCTGAAATTGAAGGCCACCCAACTCCCGGGTCTCTTGGTGAGTATGGACCAGAAAAATACAAGGCCCCAGTTCTTACATTTGAATGCCCGTTATTATCAGAGGATGTATCACTTAGAAAGATTTGGGAGGAAAATCAACAAGGATTGAAAGAACTTCTCTTATCTAACCTTCTCGAAAGCAAGTAACCTACTACAAAAAAAAGGAGCTCCCCATAAGGAACTCCTCTCAAAAAAACTCATTATTTATTGATTGTTAGGCTTTGGTATATTTTATAACTTCTACAGGGCAAGCTTCTGCAGCTTCTACGATTCTTAATCCATCATTCATAGGAGCGTCAGGGCGTATAAGACAAGTCTCTTCCGTAACCTCAAAGACCTCCGGATAGATGCCTTCACAAGCATCACAAACGATACAACCTGGATCAATCCAGACCTTAGAAACGGCAAAGTTTTCCACGGAGGCTGCTGCCTGTCCCCCTGCTGCAGCAAATTCACCAGCAAACTCAGGGTTTGTGGCGATTTTTAATTTTTTATTTGATTCTGGAATGGGATCAGCTATGAAGCTTCTCTTTGTCTGAAAATAGATTGGCTGCTTCTTCTCATCCTTATGCTTAGTTTGGAACTCTTCTGCTGTTTGAGATGCCTCACTTAACTTCCGAAGGAACCCATGCCCCTTCATATCAAATTGGTGAAAAATTCCATTTTTTGTTGAGGAAATTTCGATCTGAACTAAAGCAGAATTGAGGCCCTTTGCCTTCATAAAACTGCTAAACCCCTTACCAAAATCCATATCCATAGCGAAGCTCTTGCCCTGTGGGGTGAATTGTTTAGTCACTTCAACCTGCGTCGGCTCACCAAAAGGATTAAATAGCCTAAGCTTAATTTGATCAAACTTGGCAGGTTCCTTCTCATCATTCCACCGGAACCCAAAGGCGAAGCCACTTTCTCCAAGCCCCGTTTTAAGAAGCTCTACTTTAGGACCTCCAAAGAAGAATTCCATGGCCCCTGAAAGAAGACTCAAGCCTCCAAGAGAAACCAACAAACCTAGGGCCAAAATTATGGCTATCACCATAGAAATAAGTACGACATTCACGCAAAACTCCTCACAAACCCAAACTGTATTGTAATAACTATCTTGTCCTAATCGATTAACACCAATTATAACAGACAAAACAACGATTTTCCATACGGAAACCAATAGATATTATCTATCAATTAATTTTGTTTTAACTCTAGTAAAGGGATTTTTAAAGTTGCTCCGAATTAAAAATGAGACTTTGTGGGCAAATTAAAATAGGGCGAAAAAAAACCTTTTTCTTCTCTCGATAAACCTAAGAGTTTGCCCTCTTGATTAGTAATCCATATTGGCTCAACAATCTTTCCTTGGTCAAAAGACTCTTTTGCCCAACTAGCAACTCGGTTTCTACAAATTTGTTTTCCATTTATATAACCCAAGTCATTCGGTGGACTTAAAATTGCCTTCTTAAAAGGAAGAATTTCATCCATTCTCAAAAGGCAATGAGGTGACCAATCCAAAGTTGTTCTAAACCTCTCTCCTTTAGGTAACCAGCCTTTCTCATTTAAGGCATCTTTGATGGAAATCTTCCCTATTGACTCCCTAGTTAACGCCGCAAGAGTTCCAACCTCACCTAAACAATCTGCAATATCTTCAAACAAAGTACGTATGTAAGTACCAGAGCTTACTTGAACCCTAAAAAGAAAATAAGGGGCCTTTGCCGGAAGGACCTCTAACTTATAAATTTCCCTAAGAACAGGGTCTTTTTTAATGATTGCCCCCTCACGTGCCCACTTATAGAGGGCCTTTCCTTTATACTTCACAGCTGAAAATGAGGGCGGTGTTTGATAGTAATTTCCCAAAAACTTAGTCTTTAAATTATCGTTAATATCTTTTAACTCTTTCAAGGATTCAATTGAGAAAGAAGATCTCTTCTCACGAATCACGCACCCTGTGTAATCACCAGTGTCCGTTTGAGAACCAAACCGTCCCAAGGCCAGGTATGTTTTTGGAAGGTACTTGTGAACAAAATCATTTATTTTTGAAGCACCTCCAATGCCTAAAAGGAGAACCCCAGAGGCAAAGGGATCAAGAGTCCCAAAATGACCAATTTTGGTTTTTTTTGGCAGCATATGCTTAAAGCGATTTACAACATGCGCTGAAGTCACTCCACTTGGTTTGTAAACATTTAAAACAAAAGGCCCTTCGGGAACAGAACGGAGCATGGTCATAATCTCTTCAAAAAATAAAAAAAATAAGAGGTCCAAAGTTCATTTTTACTTGGTAGACTTAGGACTCTTAGTGGCCACCCTTATCATTGTTAGAACTTAGAAGGTCATCTATTTTCTTTTCGGATTCAAACTGAGAGTCATAATAGAACTCAATGGCTGGAGTATGCCTTGCCTTAAGCCTTGAAGCAAGAAGACCTCTAACTTTTCCTACAGCATTATCAAGCGCTTTTTTTGCGTCACCTCTTTTTGAGGAGTCAAAAGTATCCCAATAAACTTTCGCAACAGAGTAGTCACTATTTAACTCAACCTTGGTTATTGAAACAAAAGTTAGCCTAGAGTCTTTAATTTCACTTCTAAAAATAAGGTTTATTTCTTTAATAAGCCCTTCTTGATATTTTTCCTTTTTAAATGCTTTTTGCTTTGCCATTTTAAACCTCTACAAAAGCTTTCCTCAAAGAGACAAAGGAGATGAGAGACCTTCGGCTTTAGAAGAAGAAGCATGACCTTCTTCCTTTTCAACATCCTCAAGCTTTCTCTTTCTTTCAACCATCATATATGCTTCGAATAAGTCCGCAACTTTTATGTCATTATAGTTCTCAAGACCAATTCCACACTCAAATCCATTTTTGACTTCCTTAACATCGTCTTTAAATCTTTTTAAAGATGACATTTTTCCATCAAACAGAATTTTTCCATTTCTAAGAAGGCGAATATGACATCCTTCCATAATCTTTCCATCAATGACCATAGAGCCAGCAATCGTCCCAATCTTAGGAATAACGAAAGTATCTTTAACTTCTGCTCTTCCGATATATTTTTCCTCAAACTCGGGGTCAAGAAGACCTTCAAGCGCAAGCTTTATATCATTAATAAGCTCATAAATTATAGAATATGTTTTGACATCAACCTTTAGGTCTTCAGACAATTTTCTCGCAGTCGTTAGAGGTCTCATATTAAAACCTAGAATAACAGCTCCAGCAGACTCAGCTAAATTAACGTCTGAGTCATTGATTGGGCCGACACCACCACCTACAACTTTAACTGCAACTTCTTTGTTAGATAAGGAAAGTAAAGCCTCCTTAATTGCTTCATAGGACCCTTGGACATCTGATCTAATAATCAAATTAAGCTCTTTCTTTTCAGCCCCTTCTGCAGGACCCATTGAAAAGAAGTCTTCAAGAGATACTGTTGGCCCACTGTCTGCAGAGGAAGTTTCTTTCCGCTCATTGACTCTGTTTTGAACAACCTTTTTAGCTTCTCTTTCATTTTTAACAACGTTAAGCATGTCTCCTGGAGTTGGAGGGTTATCAAGGCCAAAGATTTGAACCGGTGTAGAAGGACCTGCTTTGGGCAAAACCTCTCCAAGATGATTAATCATGCTACGGGCCCGACCAAAGCTTTCACCAACAACTATACTATCACCTTTTTTGAGTGTTCCTTTCTGAACGAGAACTGTAGCGACCGGGCCACGCCCAGGCTCAATTTTTGATTCAATAACGATTCCTTCAGCCTTACCTTTAGGTTCTGCACGAAGCTCCTGCATTTCTGCGAGTAGAGAAATTGACTCTAGTAGTGAATCAACACCATCTCCCTTTAAAGCGGAAATAGGGACAAACATTGTGTCTCCACCCCAATCTTCAGGAGTTATGCCAAACTCTGCCAAGTCGTTTTTGACTCGATCAGGGTTCGCAGCTTCTTTATCCATTTTATTTATAGCAACAATTATTGGAACACCTGCATTCTGACAAAAGCGTATAGACTCTTTTGTCTGAGGCATAATGCTATCATCAGCGGCAACGACGAGGACAACAATATCTGTAACATTTGCGCCCCTTTGTCTCATTGAAGCAAACGCAGCATGACCTGGTGTATCCAAGAAGGTTAAAACTTTATCCTGAACATTAACGGAATATGCACCAATATGCTGTGTAATTCCACCAGCCTCACCATCAGCGACTTTAGCATCTCTTATATGATCCAAAAGAGTTGTTTTCCCGTGGTCAACGTGACCCATAATTGTAATAATTGGATTTCTAAGAGGCAGCTTACTTTTCTGATCTTCATCAAGCAACTCGCGGCCTAGGACTTTATCCTCATTAAAGGCTTTGTTTTCAACTCTAAAATTATATAAGCCAGCAATTTCCTCAGCTAACTTAACACCAACATAATCACCTGGCTTAATAAGCAAGTTTAACTCAAGGGCCTTATTAACAAGGTCATCAAATTTAATGTTTAATTTTTTAGCCAGCTCTTCCAGGTAAACACCTTTATATAAATGGATCACTCTTTTAGACTCTTTGACAGTTGTAATTTGGGTTTTCCCACTCAGTCCATGAAAAATTTTCTTACGCTTAACTTGTGTATAAAGTGGTCTTCCTAAAGAACCCAAAGCTCCATAGGACTTTAACTCTGAATCCGCTCGAGATTGAGTTAATGTCTGGGCCCTATTAATTGTCGTTTTTTTGGTCGACATCATTGAAGCAAGACCACCAAGCCTTTTCTTGGACTCGCCGGCGGCTTCTGACCTCTTGCCAGAAGAAAGTTCAACTTCTGGATCAGCAGGGCTTTTAAGTTCTTTTCCAGCCTTTGCCGAATCTGATCGAGATGAGGTCTCTTCACCACTTTCAGCCTTTCTTGCAGGTGGAGTGTAGATAGGCGTAAACCTATGCACCTTCTCTTTATAATACTCCTTACCATCTTCAGGCTCTTCTCTCTTCTCAGTTTTTTCTTCTCTTACTTTTTCAGAAACTTGCTTTTTTATAGATTCTAAAGCTTTCTCTGGTCTTGATACAACTCTTAAACCTAAACTTGGTCTAGCATCAGTTTCTGGTTTTCTGTCTTCATTTTGTTTTGAAGGCGAACCATCTTCAACAATAGAGGCTTCCTCTGAGTTAAGGCCTTCAGCCATTGTTCCATCACTAGAAATAGTACTTTGCTCTGCCGCTTTAACAGCTTCCTCTGTATTTTTTTCGTCCACTTTAACGCTAACAAACGAGTCAGAATACTGTTCAGGAGCATCCTCTGAGCTAGCAGTACCTTCTATAGGTTTTGATTTAGCTGAAGCAGCCGTCTTTTTCCTAATAAGAGTTCTTTTTCTGGCAACAGCTTTTTTTCCACCATCCTCATCACCAACTTTTTCTTCTGAGGCAACTTTCACGGCGGCTTTCTTATCTTCAACTTTGGTTGTTTTTTTGGTCGCAGTCTTTTTAGCCGCAACCTTCTTTTTAGCAACCTTTTTCTTAACTACTTTTTTCTTTTTCTTTGATGCCGTTGTACTTTTCGCTTTGTAAAGTTCATCTACTTTAGCCAAGTCTTCATCTGACAAACTTGTCATATGATTTCTAACGGAAAAACCTTTAACCTTTAACTCCTCAACCAGGTCAAGAGGTCCAATTCCCATTTCTTTGGCCAATTCAAAAATCTTTTTAGGCATCAATTCACTCCCTAACGAAAACCATTAACCGTTTCTTTATAACGGTAGAAACTCTTCACAATAGCTACTTAATCTTAAATGCAGCCAATTCTTCTCTAAGCCTTTTTTCAGCATCAGAAAATTTATCTTTTCCAGCTTTTTCTTCCTCAGCTCCTGATTCGAGAAGCCCTTTATAAGCAGGCACTGCAGAAGCTGAGACGAGGTCTTCATCTTCTTCAACAGCTAATTCAATGCTTCCTTCTTCAATCGCTTTAAGCGTGCTCTTTAGAATTGCTTCAGCTTCACTTTCTTCAACTCCAAGAAGTTCAACTAAATCCTGGTTCTTCATGCCACTAAGGTCTCCAACTGACATAATCCCTTCTTGAACAAGAACCTGAGACCAAGCTTCTGTAACACCCTCAACTTGAAGAAGGTTTTCAGTTGCTTTCTTAAATTTTTCCTGGAGTTTAGATTTAGATAAAATATTAATTCTTAAACCTGTTAACATCGCCGCTAAACGAACATTTTGTCCTCTGCGCCCGATGGCCAGAGAAAGCTGGTCTTCTTCAACGATAACATCCATTGAATTGTTCTCGTTATCTAGCATAATATTTGAAATATCAGCAGGAGCAAGAGCCGCTCTTGAAAACCCCTCGATTTCTTCAGACCATTTCACAATATCAATTTTCTCGCCTTGGAGTTCGTTGACGACGTTTTGAACCCGACTACCCTTCATCCCAACACATGCTCCAACTGGATCAATTTCTTTATCAGTTGAAATGACAGCAATCTTTGCCCTTTGACCTGGTTCTCTCGCAGCAGATTTTATTTCGATTGTCCCATCCTGAATTTCAGGAACTTCTATTTCAAAAAGCTTCACAAGGAACATAGGTGAGGTTCTAGAAAGCCTTATTTCTGGCCCTCTATTCGTCATAACAACCTCTGTAAGGAACGCCTGAATTCTATCCCCTGGTTTGAAGTTCTCTCCAGGAATGATTTCCCTCTTTGAGAGAATTGCATCAGCTTTACCCAAGTCCACAATTATATTGCCACGTTCATAACGCCTTGCAATGCCTGTTATGAGCTCACCTTCTCTGTGCTTAAACTCAGAGAAAAGAATCTCTCTCTCAGCATCTCTTACTTTCTGAAAAATTATTTGCCTTGCAGTCTGAACATCAACACGAGTAAAGTTAGGATTTTCAATTCTAACGCCCAGCTGGTCGCCGATCTCAACATCCTCATCAAGTTCTTTGGCCTTACTGACCTCTATTTCAATAATATCGTCTCTGACTTTTTCAACAACATTTTTATATTGATATATTTCAATATCTCCATCTTCTTCATTATACCGAGTTTCATACTCTCCCTGTATTCCATATTTCTTTCGAGCCGTTACAAGGAAAGCTTGCTCAATGGCCTTGATAACAATTTGCTTGTCTATCCCTCTGTCCTTCCCTAGCGTTTCGATAACCTTTCCTATTTCTGAAAAGCTCATAAATTATTCCTCTCAATTGAAATTTTTTATCTTTATCTTCTTTCTCTCTTTAAACTTTCTCTCACCTAAACCTAAAACTCGGGCTCCTGATTGGCTTTTTTAATATCAGAAAAACCTAGGGAAAAGGTAAACTCATCACGATAATTTAAAGTCAGTCCATCATCATTCAGTGAAACGAGTTTCGCAACAACTTTCTTCTCTCCTTTCAACGACTTAGGTAAATCCGGAAAAAACTCAAAAGCAAGCCTCTTGATAAGAACAATCTTAATACTTTTACCAAGAACTCTTTCAAAGTGAACCCTAGTCCTCAAAGACCTATCAATACCAGGAGAGGAAACTTGCAAGGTAAGATTCTCTGGCATCCAATCAGACTCCTCAACATAAGGAGTCAAAGCCTTGTCTACCCTTACACAGTCTTCAATAACGGCAGTATCAGTTCCTTCATTGTATATAAAGATGCGCCACTCTCCGTTACCGGGAAAGTAATCCATATCATAAAGCTGTAAGCCTTCCTCAGCCACAACCTTTACCGACAAATCAAAAAATCTCTTTTCTAATCCCTGCCTTTCTTCTCTTAATACCATTATCTTCCAAATATTTCTTATTTACAGACTTAATAAAAAAAAAGGGCGGTTTTTAAAAAAAAGATCCGCCCTAAGAAAAAGTCTAAATTTCTATAGAACCACCTAACCCTTTACCAAGCATTTAATAAAAAATCAATTTTAAAGAAAAAATAAGGCCTTAAATCACATCTAAGGGTAGATTATTCAAGGAATTTGCCCATTTTCACGGCGCTACGCCCAGCACCGTAATAATTCAAGGCCTTGTGGAGTTTTCCAAATCCCAGACTTTCATAAGTTCTAATCGCTGAAACATTATTGTCCTCTACTTCTAAGTAGAAACGAAAAAAACCATTTTTTACAAAAAAAGCTAGTGAGGATTGAAGAAAAAACTTTCCGAGCGCCTTTCCCCTCCAATCAGGTATAATCAAAACTTTAAGTAGGTGAACAAGTCCCTCTAACTCGCTAATTTTCCATAGACTAAAAGCAATGCAGTCCGAGTTTCTATCCTCTAAAGTTATTAAAATATGAGAATCTGCATTTTCAACCAAGTCGAGCCAAGCTTTTTTTGACCAGGGGAAAGGAAAAAACAAATTGTCTAATTCAGCAATGACTTCAATTTCTTTAGAGTGAACTGGCCAAAACGATGAAGGGAACAAGCGGCTTTTACTGTAAAAAGAACAACTTAAACCTAGATCTTGCTCTCCTTCAAAAGTAGGTTTCATGTGAAATCCTCTTGTCCAAAGAAGCTACAAATAGTTTTATGGCCTCGACAATTTGAAGGTTCTTATTTCTTTTAAAAGCCTCTTTTAACGCCTTTTCATTCAAAAACTTATTTTTCTTCTTAAAAATTTCATATTGACTCACATCAGAAGCCTGGCTTTGTGGATCAAAGCGGTCTCTCAGAAAAGACTCTGTTAACATTAAATCCTTTTTCTTCTCACTCTTTCCTAAACTACCATAAACTCTTTTTTGGCATCGTCTATCAAGGCTTCGCTTGAAAAGAGGCTTGCTAAGCTCTTTCTGTCTTTCTTTTATATAGATTGAAGTTTTAATAACCCTTATAAGCTTTCCTAAAAAGTCTTCCTCTTTTTGATTTAAGCTTTGAACACTCTTAATTTTAGGCATTGTCAGCAAGACGCCCTTGTTTAAGCCCACACCCTGTAATGCTAAGGAGTTAGATGAGAGGCACCTAAAAAAGCGTATCTCTTTGATGATCGGAGCCAAGTCAGACAGAAAAAAAATACGCCCCTTAATCTTAAAAACGGCTTCTTCTTTTACAAGCAGCTTTTTACGATACACATTTGCTTCAGGTGATTCTTGAGAGTTAAGAGGGGTAAAACTGAAAAAAATAAAAAAAAGGACTAAGTTGAATATGGAATTTCTCATCACCATCCCCTTAAAATTAAAAAGGTCATCCATAACTTTTAAGAAGTTTAAGCCTTTATATTGGTGAACTAAGGTCTACGTTACCTATAGATTTGTAATTTGATGTCTTTTGCTCCATATAAAAACGAATTTTAGCAAGAGGATTAAAGGTGTAGCCATCTTTCCCTCTCAAAATGTATTTTCTTTTTGAGTCCTTCTTATCATCGGAACACTTCGGCTCTATCAGCTTTCTCAAGCGGCTAACACTTGTATAAATCAACTTATCGTGAATAAGAGGGTTATACTCATCTTTCCATATCGCTTTAGCCAAGCCTTCTTTGTCGTAGTAAATGCCGGAGTTTTTTGCAAGTAAGAACAAAATCTCAAGAAGAACGAAACGGTGTTTAAAATCTATGACTCCAAGAGACTGTTCATGAACCTTCCTATTCGTTCTATCAAGAAAGATGTCTACGTTACTGTCATTAATATCCTGAACTTCATTTTTAACAAGACCTTCTAATCTTTTGAAAACACGGGGGTCTGAAAAGCTCTGGGCCAGATTACAAAATAAGAGGGACTTATCAAACTGCCCCATCATCTTGTATGCCATACCTTTTCCTAGAAGAACGTAGCCATGAAGATTCCAGCACTTTTTATCTAAAAGGTTTGCTGTAGCATTATCGAAGGCAGCTAAGGCTTCCTCAAACCTATCCATTTCAAAATAAATTTTGCCAAGGTAAAACTCCATTGCCCCTGCTAAATAAAACTTGTTTATTATTTTTAACAATTGTTTTAGTTGTTGCAGGTAATTGATCGCAGTTTCATAGTCTTTTGTTTGATAATAGTTCGTTGCTAGCGCCAAAAGACATTTCGCAAGTAGCTCTGGCTCATTTTCCTGCTTTGACTTTTGATAGGAAATTAAAAAGGCTTCTCTAGCTTCATCAAAAGCTCCACCATAATTTTTAACAAGGCCAAAATTAAAGTAATACTCAGCATTTAAGGAGTCCAACCTAACTTTTAGGTCTAAAACGACCTCTTCAGCTTTGGTGATCCACTTCTCAGCTTCAAAGTTTTCAAGTCTTTCCGAGCATATTCTGATTAAGAAACCCAAAATCTTGAGTTTGGAAAAATGCTCTTCACCTTCATTGAAATATGCTAAGGATTTTTTAAAGTTTTCTTCGGACTGAGACAAGTCAGCCTTGTCGTAATGAATTTTGCCTAGTTGATAAAAAGCCCTTGCATAGTCATAAGGCTCATAACTTTGGTTTATAGCAATACTATCGAGGGTAGAACCTTCTCCTATTAAGAAAGGGAGGGAAGTTGATGGTTCTATACCATACTGATTCGTTTCATTCCCCATTTCTAAAGCTCCATTTTCGCCGGATTAAACTTAAAAGCACTCCGCATTCAGAACATTTATCGGATTTCCCTTAAATCCTGAGCGTATGTATAGCACGTAGCCTTTATAAAGCCAAACTTTCTGGCCAATACTGAAAAAAATATTCGCTAACTCATTGATTTATAAATTTACCGTTGGTAGTCTGTGCGGCCAAAAGTAGAAGCAATTGGGCTCCCAAATGAGGTGTGATCCTCTACTTAATGGGAACTTCAAACAAACACATTTGAATATCTTAAAAAGGAAATTGTCTTATGGCCAAATACGATCTAGACACACTGAGGCATTCAACAGCGCACCTAATGGCCCAAGCGATTTCTCGACTCTTCCCTGAGCACCATGTTCAATTTGGAGTCGGCCCCGTTATTGACAATGGGTTTTATTACGATGTGGAAACTGATTATAGGATTAAAGACGAAGACCTTCCTAAGATAGAAGCAAAAATGCTTGAAATTATTGAGGAAAAACTTCCCATAGAGAGGAAAGTCTTATCTAAAGATGAAGCTCTCGATTATTTTGAAAAAGAGAAGCAACATCTGAAAGTCGAGCTTATAAGTGGGTTTGACCCAGAAGAAGAAATTTCATGCTATAGCCAAGGTGAATTCATAGACCTTTGTCGAGGACCACACGTTGAAACGACTGGTGATTTACCCAAATATTTCAAACTTCTTCATACAGCTGGAGCTTACTGGAAAGGAAGTTCAGACCGCCAAATGCTCCAAAGAATCTATGCCGCCTGCTTTAATGACAAAAAAGCTCTCAAAAAACACTTAAACTTCCTCGAGGAAGCCAAGAAGCGGGACCACAGAAAACTGGGAAAAGAACTGGAGCTTTTCCACTTCGAACCTGTTGCACCAGGATCGCCTTTCTTTCTTCCTAAAGGTGCCTTTATTTACAATGAGCTAGTCGAATTCATGAGACGTATTTACAAAAGATATAACTACAAAGAGGTTATAACGCCTCAAGTTTTATCAAGTGACCTTTGGCACACGAGTGGGCACTACGCTAATTACAAAGATGACATGTTTTTCACAAATATTGAAAAGGGTGAATTTGCTGTCAAACCCATGAATTGTCCTTGTCACATGCTCATGTTCAAGCACTTCCGCTATAGCTATAGGGACTTACCTCTTCGCTATGCTGACTTTGGAAGGCTCCATAGAAATGAAAAGTCGGGAACACTTGCAGGCCTCACAAGAGTAAGAACGTTCTGCCAAGACGACGCACATATCTTCATTCCTCTTGAAGACATTCAAGAAGAGATATTGACTCTTCTTGATATGTTTTTTGTCGTTTATAAACACTTCGGCTTTACCGACATAAAAATAAACCTTTCAACAAGGCCAGAAAAAAAGGTCGGTGATGACGCAACTTGGGATAAAGCTGAAAACGCTTTAAAAGAGGCCCTTGAAAAAAGTGGCCACCCATTTGCCATTAAAGAAGGTGATGGAGCGTTCTACGGCCCTAAAATTGATGTAGAGATTTCAGATGCTCTTCAACGTTACTATCAATTAGGAACCATCCAACTAGATTTTCAACTTCCTGACCGCTTTGGACTTAAGTTTACAAATAAAAAAGGTGAGGAAGAAAGGCCTGTTGTTATTCACAGGGCACTCTTGGGTTCACTAGAAAGATTCTTTGGAATTTACCTTGAGCACACAGGTGGTGCTTACCCCTTCTGGCTCTCTCCAACTCAAGTAACTATAGTTCCAATTAATAATGAGAACCATCTTGAGTATTGCCAAAAAGTGGCCAAAGACTTAACTAATGAGGGGATAAGGGTTCACATTGACGATAGAAATGAATCTATGGGCTTTAAGACTAGGCAAATTCAAAAGTCAAAGACTCCTTTCATGATGGTGTTTGGAGATAAAGAAATAGAGGAAGAAACTGTCAGCCTAAGGGCCTATGGCCAAAAGGGCTCTCAAAAGCTGACACTTAAAGAAGCTTTTGAAAAATTTAAAACCCTGGATGAAGAAAAAACTCCTAAGGAATTAAGGGAGAGCTAAATGGAAAAAAAAAATATAGTACTTCTTTGTGGAGGTGGCTTTAGTGAGCACGATATCTCACTAGTTTCAGCTGCTTTTTTAAAAGACCAACTTTCTTCTCTTAAAACCTATAACCTCTTTTTTGTAGAAATCACAAAAGAGGGACAATGGATTCATGAAGAAACTGGTCCTTGTGAAATTGGCTTAGATGGTAAACTGAAACTCTTAAAAGAAAATAAAGAAGTTCCGGTCGATTATACAATTCCTTGCCTTCATGGACCTCCTGGCGAAAATGGTGATATCCAAAGTTTTTTTGAGCTGGCGAATATAAGTTACTTGGGTGCTGGCCCTGAAGCTAGTCAAAATTGTTTTAATAAAATATCGACAAAACTATGGTTTAACGCTCATTCAATTCCAAATACTCCTTTTGTTTTTCTTAAAAACTCCTCTAAAAAACAAGTTGAGTCGGCCCAAGAAGCCTTTGATCAATGGGGCTCCGTGTACGTTAAGGCCTCTTCTCAAGGCTCATCCATTGGCTGTTACTTTGTAAAAGACAAAAAAGATCTTGAGAGCAAGATAAAAGAAGCCTTCAAACTTTCTCCCTATGTTTTATTAGAAAAACCAATCGTGGGAAGAGAATTAGAAATTTCAGTTTATGAATGGGAAGGAAAACTGATTGCTACAGATCCTGCGGAAATAGAAACACCTTCCTCCTCTTTTTACTCTTTTGA
>CEUM01130658.1_pt1 | contig 15158 bp, 12 predicted proteins | sample 356421 | NCBI WGS metagenome assembly CEUM01 (sample SAMEA2622716, study PRJEB7988) | marine metagenome | biome: marine biome (ENVO:00000447); feature: surface water layer (ENVO:00002042); material: "saline water (ENVO:00002010), including plankton (ENVO:xxxxxxxx)" | depth 5 m | reverse complement strand
AGGTCTTTCTCTGCTTGTAATAAAAATTCATCACCAAATTCGCTTTGTATTCTTAGCCTTCTTTCATTTGCTTCTTCAATTGCAATTGCCAGGTTTTCATCAAGAGCAATAAACTTCTCAATTTCTTCGTTCTTTAGTCCCTCGCAAATTCTTGGTCCGGAGTTCGCTTTGATTTCGTCAAGAAGTTCAATAGCACTGTGCATGAACATATCCAATGAAACTAGGGTTTTGAACATTCTCAAAATTTGAGTAAATAATGGCTTTCAGTGAATCGTTTATAATTCTCCATTATGCACTTGATTTCGTAAAAAATCCTTGAAAATCGTAAAGTCAGGGATTCATTGTGTGAACAAATCCCTGCGATTTATTCATAGGGGGTTTGCCTTTGGGTAATTTCATGAGCGACCTATACGGACTAACTCTTGAACCAATGCCAAACAAACTAGTCAACTACGGTGTCACAGACAACGGAATAGCAGTAATCGAACTTGCCAGCAACTCCGCTGGTGCTCCTCTTGAAGGAGACGAGATGGGTCCTAACACCTACACACACGGTATGATGAGGGACATTGATGAAGCAGTTGTAAAAGCAAGATTTGACGACTCTGTAACGGCAATAGTAATCACCGGTCACGGTGAAAAATTCTTCAGCGCAGGCGCATCAATTCAAATGTTGAATTCAGTATCTCCTGGATTCAAGTACAATTTCTGCCTGCACGCAAACGAAACCCTGTCTAGATTGGAACAAACTCCAAAGATAGTAATTTGTGCTATCAACGGTCACGCTGTTGGTGGAGGACTGGAAATTGCAATGGCTGCAGATATCAGAATTGCTAGAAAAAATTCTGGAAAGGTTGGACTGCCAGAGATTAACCTCGGAGTACTTGCTGGTACTGGAGGAACTGCAAGACTAACAAGACTAATCGGTAAAGCAAAGGCACTTGAGATGATGGTTACAGGTGAACTTATGTCTTTTGAGGACGCTCTAAACTGCAACCTGCTAAACCACATCTGGGAAGGATCTGCACAAGATTTCAGAAGAGATATTTTGGATTGGGTAAGCGCTCAATTCACATTACCTAACAAGGCAGTCAAGGCTGTTGGAAACATCAAGAGATCTTGCCAAACTGGTCCGGAGATACCATTCGAGTACCACCTTGCTCTAGAGAGAGAATTGCAAGCAGCTCTGTTCAATTCCAGCGACGCAAAGGAAGGAATTGCTGCATATGTCGAGCGCAGAGTGGCAAATTTCACTGGCGAATGAACAAAACAAGCATTTTTGTTGACAGGCTAAACCGTCTGGGGTAGAAATGTCACAGTATGAGGAGCCCGGATACTCATTAGTTGCTTCATTTGATAACTTTGAAATCAGAAGTTATGAAACGAGTATAATGGCAATAACTCAACGAAGTAGTTCAAATTATCAAGGCTCGAGTGGTGGTTTTCAGATAATCGCAAACTACATTTTTGGAGGAAATAAATCCTCTCAGAGAATAGCGATGACTGCTCCTGTTCATATTTGGAATGAGAGTTCAGGTACCCCCAAGTTAGCTTTCACTATGCCTTCTCAATATTCACTAAATGAACTTCCCCAGCCAAATGATTCCCGAGTAAAACTTTGCGTAAATGAGGGATCATTAATTGCGGTTTTCAAATTTAGTGGATTTGCTGGAAATGCAAAAACTCAGCGCTTGATTTCAAAGTTTGAATCAATCCTGAGTGATCAAGGCATAGAAATTGTGGGGGATGCAAAATTGGCCATCTATGATAATCCGTGGTCTACTCTTCCTTTTGCAAGAAGAAATGAGATTCAAATCCCTGTAAATTTCGAGGATTAAATCATCCTTGATAGATTGCTAGCGCCTCATCAACTGTTGCGCCCTCGCATATGATTGCGTGGCAAGCAGCATTCATTCTAACAGCTTCATCAGTTTCCTTTTGGTGAATGTTTCTGCCCGTAGCAGCTCCCTTGCAGCCTGATATGTTGATTTGTTCCCACAATCTCTGGAGGAAATCTCTAGGTGGAAGGGAACCTCCTCCTGAGCAGATAATTCCACATCTGCCCGCTGCTTCAACAGCAATCCTCAGGGATTCCGGTTGGGTCATTCCTTCAAATGGTGCAGGATAATTCACCTTTGCAAAATCAGCACCTATGCAAGCGGCAACGCCAGCAGCACCGCTGATTAATTGCGGGTCCTTTTCGTTGGATACAGCTTGTCCTCTTGGGTACATCCAAACAACGGCAATCATTCCTTGGTCGTGTGCTTCTCTGATGAAGGTAGCCGCTTCTGTTAGCATTTCATTCTCGAATTCGCTTCCCAGGTAAACCGTATATCCTATTCCAACAACGTTGATTCCGTTGCTAACAAGTGACATGACGTCATCCATGTTCCACATTGCTAGGCTGACTGGATCTTTTTGTGCAGTCTTGACAACATTGGTCTTTGAATTGAGTTTGACTAAATACGGAACATCTGGTGCATCTCTTGCATAGTGGGAAATCAATCCGCATTGTCCAGCTAGTACCCCGATGTGTCCTTCTTCATATGCTCTTAGTCCTATTTCGAATAGGTGGCCTGGGTCGTTAGAAGTAAGCGGAATTTCTTTATTGCCGTCATAAAAATCATCATTCAAGTGTTCAATTTTTTGATCACAAGCAAATAGGTTCATCATTCCAGTACCTTGAGTGGCTTGATTCATATTTTCAATGTACGTTTCGATTAATTCGTTTGGAACGTCTGCGGGAACAAATACTTCAGTCATCTTTCCACCATCTTCTTCGAGTCAAGTCTAGTCTTTGAAATCATCGGGGATGTTTTCTCTTGCATATCTTGAGTAAACTAAAGTCAATTAAAACATTCAAATTTACAATATTTTAGTGCCTGGAGAAGTTATACACTACGGCCTAAAATTGTTCGAGTAGACCAGTGATGTAAATATCACAGAGTGCTGGTTCCTGCAGAAAAGCTTCCATCATCTTCTTGGATGATTGGTGAGCCTGATGTCCAGTCTGGGACGTTGTCTGATATCCAAGATTTTGTAGCCCATTCACAGATATCATATCCGCCAGATAAGATTCCAGATCTCTTAATGTAACCTACCTTGACAATATCTTTGTCCTTAGATAGTACATTTCCAAGTTGTTGAGATGTTGTACCGTGTCTCATGGTTGAGTTGATATGTTCTAAAATCTCAGCGGTGTTTCTTGGTCTGTCTCCCAAAAATTTCTTGATTTTCTCTCGAATTCTTACTGTTTTCATGTTATTCCTTCTCCTGTCACGAGACTTTCCGAGGTTGTTCGTAGGTCTCTGAGAGGGAGGAGCGAGGGGGGTGATATAACCTTTCCTGCGAATATTGTTTCCAACTTACACAAAGTTCCAAGATTTACATATAAATTGATGTTATTTTTTTACTTAATTGTAAAAAAGCCTTAATCTCCATAGGAAATATATAACTAAATGTAACTAAATCTATACTTTTTTAGAAATATTTAGAAAGGAGAGCCTTTCAAGTAACAAAATAGGGAGATTGGTTCCAATGTCGGTGATTAGGAGCACTCATGAGAGGAGGATTCTCGATTGGTTGGCTGACTCCAGCGGGACAGTTTCTGAGGTTGCTGGAGCTCTAAAAATGCGAGTTCCTCATGCTTCTGCAGCGTTCAAAAAGCTGAGACAAAAGGGCTACGTGGTCCGAGATCTTGATGCTAATATCCGCGGTGCAATCCACAGACTTACAGAAAGTGGTACTGAGAAATTAATGGGTGATGCCCTAAGCAGAGCGATCAAATTCTGCGAAGAAATACCTAAGGATATGGATGGAGTAATTCTTGCTAGAGAAGGCAAACAATTACTTCTTGGTTATACAAAACACAAGCACAATGGTCTGATTTCTCTACCAAAGTACTCCTTTTCTAATGAGTCTTCAGACCTCTATGACTCCAGTGGAACAGAAGGGGCGGGTTGGGTTGTAACAAGAGGAGGCGGAATGTTATGGTACAATCTTGATACTCTGGAGAAGGTTGAACCCTTGGAAAGGAATTCCCAATCAATTGTGAACTGGTCTGATAATTCTAGAACCATTGGTATTGTAAGGGCAAGGATGATTGGAGAAGAATCAGAAATCATGATGCCGGTAGGAACTTGGTTTGAACAACCGATGAGTCTTCCTGAACTGCCGGAATTGATATCAGATCCAGAGTATATAATCGGCACTAGTGGATTGGATGATGTCGAGGTAAGTATTCCCATGAATACCCAAATTTGCATTAAATCTAAAGTGAACAAGGAAATTCTGCTCAACCAAATTTCGAATAAAACATTTTCTCTGACACTCTTACCAAAGGCAAGTGCTCCCCATGCTAGACCTATTGGTTGTGTTTATCACTGGTTGAGAAAACAACATCCAAGAATTGGTCAGAAAAAGATATCAGAGTATTTCCAAAATCTTTCAAAGTTATTACTACAGGGAGATTTGTCAAAAGTAAGTGCGAATTACAGGAAAAAACTCCTTGCTGATTTTGGCACATCATATTGGATAGATGACACAGAGGTCGGTCAAGGGATAACATTGAACGGCTTGAGTGTTGATGGAGGTGAATGTGTATGGAGGTGGGCGATTAACTCCTCTTTTTCAGATATTTCCGGTGAATGGCCTTGGGAAAATAGGCCTGACCTCAAATCGTTGATTTTGTCTAGCGGGAAATTAAGGGCAATTGTTGTTGAATCTGCAGTAGAAAATGATGAACAGGTAAATTGTACGATTACAGACGGTTCAGATTTAGGCTATGTAATGCTTACTTTCCTGGGAGACAACCAAATTCCAGTCAGTCTGAAAAAAGAGAGGAGCCAGGAAAAAATCGAATCAGGATTTTCAAAAATACCCGCTAATGCAATTGAATTGATTACACTGCCAAGTGAGCGATTTACAGGAATCGCTATCGATATGGACGAGAAAAGAAAACTATCTCAGGCTTTAACAAAATACCCGCTTGGTGATTCAAAATGGTCGAATGAGAATGAGGGGATGTATCCATTAGCATCATGGATTGCCTCGCCTCCAAGTGAGCGACAGTTGAGGTGGCAGAGAATCAAACATCGTTTACCAGAAAACTGGGCAGGCTTGTTGGATATTGACATCACGGATACCGTTGTCTTGCTAGAATCGATTGAAAGATCAGAATCGGTATGGAAAAACATGGTCAAGCAAGAATTATCCCAAAGATTTACTTTTAATCCTGATGAGATGAGCGGGCTAATCGATCATTTGGAAAACTCATCTTATTCGTCAATTCTTTCTACTTCTATCCTACTTGCTAGTTCTGGATTAGGCAAAGATTGGGATGATTTAATTTCTAAATCAGTAGAAGTATGGGTAAAACAACCAAGAGATACTTTCCCTGTGCTCGAATCATTATTTTCTAATTCAGATATTTTGCAGAAAAGAAGTCAAATCTTTTCCCAGGTTAAGAAAACAGCCTCCACACAAAATACAAATTCTCAGCTTTGGGTTTGGTATGATTATATTTCAAAAGTTGAAAACGATGTGCCGCTCCTAGCCAATGAAGCACGAAAAGTCATGGAGATTCTTCCAGAAACTTGGTGGTCAAATAACGCTAAAGATTGGTTGCTTATGCAATTAGGAGCAACTCAAGGTAGAAGGTGGCTAGCCGCAAATGCCATCAATTGGCCAGTACAGATATTTCGTCAAAAAGGCGAGCGGGTTTCTTTACCAGGATTGAAATTGGAACATCTCGGTCATGATTTGACAAAAGATATGCTGCTTGATTGCCTTTTAGTTCCTGAGGGGATAGGTCAAGATTACATTATGGATTTGTTTGAATGTGTTCAAACTATTGAGGATGGTATGCCTATACATTCAGGAAGAAGTCATCCACTAGTTGGTTTGTTAGGAAGACCAGTCCAATCATGGCCAAGATATGATAGAATGGTATTCTCCTCAGGCAATGAGGATACTACAGATTTACTGTTAGGAATTAGGTACAAAAATCGATTTACAAATTAGAAGTGTTGAAAAGCACTAGGCTTCAGGACAGACTACCGTACACGCAACATCAGGCGGAGCTACTGTGAAATTTGCAATGAAGTCTGATACCATTGATACGGTGCGCAATCGAAGACCGAAGTGACCGAAAGGGATGATCTTTGGTGCAAATGCGCTAACCAATGGTCGAGTAAGGGTCCTTGAATGACGCAAGAATGACCTCGAGACAACCCCTTGACTGTACAGTGTCCCTGCGCAAAGGGTCAGGCTCTCGAGAGGAATTGATGAAAAGAGCCGTTCGTGCGGGGGTACAGTCCATTTTTTTCGGGATTTTTTGATATTCTCAAGCGAATCGTTCAAAGAATCATTTCATTTCAGACCTCCATGGATGAAATTTCCTACAAGCACAAAATCTGTCTTGTAGGGGGTACTTTTGACAGGTTTCATTCAGGTCATAAACTACTTTTGGAGTCAGGTCTAAGGGATTCAAAAAAACTGATGATTTATGTCACAAATGATCAATTGGCACAAGGGAAATCTCCACTGGTGCAGTCTTATGAGGATAGAGTAGAATCAATATGGGAATGGGTAGATGAATCAGGTCACGATCCATCTAGATTCTTTGTTGGTGCTCTCAATGATAATTTTGGCCCAGCCCCTGATATGGAAGATGCGGGTGCCATTTTAGCTACACCTGAGACAGAAGTTGGTTGCGTCCAAATCAATCAAATGAGAGTCAATAAAGGCTTTCAAGAACTTGAGATAATCATGGTTCCTCATTTATTGGATGCGAATCAGGGCATAATCTCTAGTTCAAGAATAAGGGCTGGATTGATAGATCAAGATGGAAATATGTGGCTTGATGATGACTGGTATAACAACGATTTGGTGATGACTGAAATGGTATTGGATGAGCTCAAGAATCCAATGGGTGAATTATTTGAGGGACCAGAAAATCTACCAGAGGTAGCTATGCAGAAAGCATTGGATTCTTTTTCAGGACCCCAAGCGATGTTGATTGCAGTGGGAGATGTAACCGTCAAAACTCTATTGGATCTTAAATTCACACCAGATATTGCCCTAATCGATGGAGTGACGAAAAGGGAGGAGTTGCCAGATTCTGAACAGGTAGAAACATCGGTTTTTGCAAACGTAATTCATGCAATCAATCCGGCTGGAAGGTTGACGCCAGAATTAGGTGATGCTATAGCTGAGGCAATGGGCGAAGATGAATCAACGGTAATCGTAGTTGAGGGAGAGGAAGATTTGGCACCCCTACTCGTTCATCTCATGGCCCCAATAACCTCGACAGTGATTTATGGGCAGCCGAAGGTGGGAGTTGTTGTTCAACATACTTCTTTGGAAGTCAAAGAAAGATGCAGGAACATATTATCTTGTTTTGAGGTGGAATGATGCAGCCTCATGTTACAGTCACTGTTTGTGTCAGGGATGGTGAGCATTGGATTGATGATTGTCTCAAATCATTGATCAATCAAGATTACGAGAATTTGGACATTATTGCTGTTGATGATGGCTCCACTGATTCTTCGCTTGAGAAGCTAAAAAAATTCGAAAATAATGATGATGAATCAGGAAAAAGTGTGATGATTCTATCTCAATCAGCAAGAGGGCTATCCGCTGCAAGACAACTTGCAGTGGATAATGCTAAAGGAGAATGGGTAGCAATTACCGACATTGATGTTAGGCCTGAAATAGATTGGATTACAAAGCTAGTAGAGCGTGTTCTGCATAATAATGATGAAAATATAGGTGCAGTCACCGGCAGAACGATATTTGAAACCACTCCAAATGTAGTGAGCAAATTAAGGTCGGTAGAAATTCAACAAAAATACAAAAATCGACCTTTGAAAACAAATCTTGCAAACGGTCCATGTTCGATGTTTTTGAAAGAAGCAGTTACGGAAGTAGATGGTTTTGACCCAAGTTGGTATCATGCAGAGGACATGGAGTTGAGCCTTAAATTGATAAATTCTGGATACACCATAATCTATAATCCAGAGGCAGTTGTTAAGCACGTTCCTGAAGAAGGGCTCAAACTCTTTTTGGCAAAAAGAAGGAGAGATTCAAGGGCACACACCAGAATTATGCGCAACTGGCCAAAATCCAGGAGAAATAATACTTCATTTGATTTCTTAGGAGTTTCTGGTGCCGTACTGATGATAATTCCCACCTTTGTTCTTTATTTGATTGGATTGGGATTAACTTTGCATTTTGACCCGCAATTTAGTGATCGAAGTTCATTACTATTTTTCGCCCCGGGTGTTTTACTGAATTTCAGTTACGTTCATTTCACATCCTTCAGAAAGTTGGTTAGAACATTAACCAATGACGCAGGCACCAGGAAATATCCGATGATTAAGTTGATTTTATTCAACTGGTCATTGTCTCTATGGATTGGTTTATTCCTAGGATTGACTGATGCTATTAGAGGTAAAAATGGGCACAGGAGATTTTTCTCTAAGTGAAAATCATTCCGCAGGATTCTTGCTTGCATAATCCAGAGCAAAACCGAATGCAAGCAGTGCTATTGAGACTGCATAGACACCAGGGTCAATCCAAGTTGTGAATTGAATACCCCATGAGATGTAAAACATTAGACCGATTAGTATGCACCATGCACCTGCAGTTCTCTGCATGCCACCTTCTTTCAGTGAGACCAGAGATGGCCACAGGTCGTTTTTGATCATGGATTGGAAAAAACCGCCAACTCCGCCTTCAGAGGTGCTGAACTTCTTCATTGCTAGAGCAAATATTCCTCCGCACATTATGATAAATACAGCATCGCTTGCAACGAAGCCAGGATTATCTGATAGTGGGTGGAATGCATTATTTGTCCAGTTAATTGTAAGCATACCTGCCCAAGATACTTTTTGAGTAGGGTGAATCATTCCCAAAAGGTTCAGAATTGCTAGGACGAGTCCCCACAATCCAATTCCAAAGTAGAACTTTGCAAGCCCCATTGATGGGTTCATTATTGAGTTCATTAGACCGGATTGACTAACTGACTCGGTTTCGGACATATTCACCGCCACCTTCATGCCCATTATAAGCGCACCGAATACATCCGGATAATTCACAATCTACCTTGATGGTTATACTTCTTTTTGAATAACTCTTCAAAGACCTCATCAGATTGACTTAGAACTTCGATAGGGTCTACATTTGCTGGAATGCATGAGTTGATTTCTTTAGTGGCTCCCCCTCTTCCTTTGAAGACCTTTTTTGCGTTAATTAAACCGAGCATGTCAAGGTTTGAAATCAGTCCTGAAACATGTCTTTGGGTTACAGGCGCTTGGTTGTTGAATCTGCATGCTTGTTTGTATATATCATATACAGAACCAGTCTTGATGTTCTTCATTCCAAATCTTTCATTGAGTAAAATTGCTGAAAGGACAAGTTTTTGCTGAGCAGGCAAAGATTGGATCGTTGGAATGATTTGGTCTGCTTCAATTTGGTTATGTGCGGTTCTAACATGATGCTGTAGAATAAACTCAGAGTTGTCTCTTTCAGCCATTTCTGCTGAAACTCTGAGTAAGTCAAGAGCGCATCTTGCATCTCCTTGTTCCTGGGCAGCGATAGCCGAGCATAATTCAATTACTCCTTCTTTGATAATTCCTTGCTTTAGACCTGCACTTGCTCTATTTTTCAAAATGTCTTGAAGTTGGCCAGCTGAATAAGGCTTGAATAAAACATCGAGTTGTCCTAGTCTTGACCTTACTCTTGGGTCTAGGTAATCTGTGAATTTCAGGTCGTTTGAAATCCCGATGACGCATGCTCTTGAATTTTTTAGGGTTGAGTTCATGTTTGTCAGGTTGTACAATATGTCATCTCCTGCTTTCTTGACAAGGTGGTCGATTTCGTCAAGCACGATGATGAAAACTCCGCCTTTGTTATCCATTCTTTTACTCAATTCGAACAGAACCCTGTCATTTGGCCATCCCGTAAATGGAATTTCGATTTCATCTTGTTGCAGTAAACTATTGCCCATGTTTGCAAGTACTCTGTACTGAGTATCGATTTGTCTGCAATTTACTATTAGGGTGGATACGTTTTTACCAATCGATTGACCTTTTTCCTCTAACTGTGAGCACACAAAATTGGTAGTTGCGGTTTTTCCTTGTCCAGTCAAGCCATACAGGATCATGTTGGAAGGAATTTGTCCATGAAGAGCTTCTACAAGATTGTAGGATAAAGATTGGATTTCTTGATCTCTGTGAGGTAGAGATTCAGGGGTGTAGGAGTGGCGCAAGATTTCCTTGTTTAGGAATAGCGAATTCTTTGACTTGAACCCGTCAAAGATGTTTTCGCCCACTTTATTCACTCTCCCTATATATTTGTTGGATTTGCCGGATTCTAATCCAGCGTTGCCATAATTTAGGCGAGTCCGAGTACCCCTCATAAATATGTCCACAGAAAAAAATCAAACGAATATTATTACAAAGTAATCGAGGATTTATTAGTGTATTTATAATACTCAAAAACCCTTTATTTACAGGTCAAAAAATAACACCTTTTCAGTAAATGTTTTTTCGCCAGAAATCCTTGAATTCCCAAGAATCTCCATCTTCGGAATGAATAACATTTTCAGGATGTTCAGGTAGAATTGAGGTCACAGTTTCCGGATAGGCAGAATCCATATCGACAAAGGTGTGGGTAATTGCAAATTTCACGTTGGGATGTTTTTCGGATATACTGGTAATGTGCGATGGTTTGTGATGCTCTTCGCTTGGAACCCATTCAGGCACGCCCATTTCGAGAATGAAAAGACAATCATCCTCGATGTTTTCATACAATGAATCACATGGACCCGAATCTCCTGAGTGAATCAAAATCCCTCCGTTTGGAGTTGTAAACTTGTATCCATGCGGATCCACAGCGTCATTGTGTTTTACTGGGAATCTAGTGTATTTCCACTCTGAGAAACTTCCTTGATTGTCATAACAGAATTCAATTTTTTCAAACATGTCATCGAGTGAGCCGGGGTAAGCAATTCTACAAATATTTTCAAGCACTGGTCTTGCAGATTTATTGCAAATTATTTTCAAATTTTTTAGCCCCTCCCTATCAGAAATATATTTTCTTTCAAGTAGGATAAATGGCAATCCAAAGATGTGATCTCCATGCATATGAGTGAAAATAATGGTCTCTAAATCAGCTGGAGATATCCCATATTTCCTCATGCTTGAAAGAGCAGTTGGAGGAGCATCGATGAGGTGTTTCCTATCTAGGATGGCAAGCGAGTGGTTCCTGCCGTGAGGCAGGAATGCATTCCCTGTACCGAGGAACATCACACCGTGGGCCATATACATCCCAGTGGACAGCACATGATTTAATCAGCGGTGGAAAAAATCGGTGAATTTGGACGATTAATAGAATATAACGGCAACATAATTATTGCCTCACAGCGTATAGGATGACTATGAAGAAGAGTTTTGTCGCTATTGGATTTTGTTTCCTCATGTTCACCTTTTCGTTATCAGGTTGTCTCAGTGGAGAGGATGGGTCACAAGGTGAGCAAGGACCACCGGGTGTTGCTGGAATAGATGGTGAGGATGGCTCATCGCTTCACATAGTTTCAACTCCAGATGAACTTTCTAATTGTACCTCAGATATCGAAAACCAAATTTTCTTTGTAACAAATGAGTCAGCATTTTTTGTTTGTATCCTTCCTGACTGGCAAATAATTGACCTCAAAGGGCCTGCTGGAGAAAATGGTACGGATGGTTTGGATGGTCAGGATGGTGAGCCTGGAGATGATGGAGTTGATGGAATAGATGGGCAAACTGGACAAACAGGTCAATCAGCAACGGCAATAACACTTCCAGAACCGCATGGAGATAATTGCCCAAATGGTGGATTAAGACTAATTGTAGGGGTGGATCAAAACTCCGATGGGGCGCTTGCTGAGGAAGAGATTTCGCAGATAAGTTTCGTATGCAATGGCATGAATGGTGATGGGAATGGCGAACTAGTTGAAACTCCAATAAGCATGCTAACTATTGTTCAGTCACCTGATGAAGACAGACAATGTACTGGCGGGGGGAGAGTAATCCTACAAGGTTTAGACAACGGAGACGGCTCAGGAATTGAGAGAAACGGTATCTTAGAAAGTGGAGAAATAGATTACCAAACAATTTTCTGCAGTGTCGCTATTGTCGAGCTAGAATTAGACACCATCGTAGGAAATCAATCCTCCTCACCTGGAGCTTATGGAACGTTGAATCTTGTTATCGATTCAGTGATATATTTCTGTGGCTATACCGAGGACTATGGATTCGAATTATGGGCATATGATACAGTCAACGAAACTTCTTGGATGATTTCTGACATAAACCCGGGAGTGAATAGCAGTTATCCGGGCTATTACATGCAACTTGTTCATCAGGATGTAATCTACTTTGATGCACAAGATGCGGTTGTGGGTCGTGAATTATTTGCATATAGTTTGCTAAATCATAGCACTTGGTTAGTTGCTGATTTAGAGCCGGGAGCACCTGGAAGTGGTCCAGGCGAAGACATGGCAATTTCCTATGGTGATGCTATCTTCTTCACAGCAATTGTTACGCCATACTGGACAGAAATGTGGGGTTATAATCCAGTTAATGGTAGTCTTTGGCTGGTTGCCGATATTATGCCAGTAAGTTCTGCTAATCCGGGGTGGTTAATGCACCATATACATGATGGCGTGCTATATTTCACTGCAAGAGATCTTGGAAATGTTCATGATTTATGGGGCTACAACCAGTATAATGGAACAGTTTGGAAAATAATTAACATTGGACCAAATCCTTGGACTCATCCTGGCCTTGAAATGAGTCACGTAGTTGGAGATTGCATTTACTTTGATGCAGATGATACCGCTATGGGCAGAGAGTTGTGGGCCTACAACACATCAAACGGAACAACTTGGTTGGTCGCAGATATTAGCCAGAACGGAGCAAGCGATCCGGGTAAACATCTTTCTCTGGTTGTTGATGATACAATCTATTTTGATACAAATTTGCAGGAGATATGGGCTCATACAACTACTAATCATTCTACTTGGAAAGTTGTGTCTCACAGCCTTTCAAGTGTTGGCGAGAATTTTACAGAATTTACAAACAACCAAGTCATCTTCTTTACTGCTGATGATGGAATTCATGGGATTGAACTTTGGTCTTATGACCTAAAATCAGGTGATTTGTCGATGGTATCTGACATTGCCGATGGACAATCCAGCAGCTTGCCAGGTTATTACATGAGTGAATTACATGGAAATATGCTGATTTTGGATGCTACTACACCAGAGCACGGAACAGAACTCTATTCTCTTGACACGCAATCAGGTATCTTTTACCTGCTAATGGATATCAATTCAGACATTATTGAGAATACAACGCAAGGTGCATCAAGTGGTCCTGGTGTAAGATTTAGTTTCGTTATTGACGGCGAGATGTACTTTGACGCTTACGATCCTGACTACGGTAGAGAAATCTGGAAACTTTGGATTGAGCATGAAATTGTATACAATTGAGATGCTGAAATTTACACCCTGCATTTTTCGTATGTTTGTGTGAAGAGAATGATGATAAACACCCCTCAAGTGGGCGGAGTGTCGCTGATGCGACAGGTGTTCAAATGGCAGACTGGTCTTCCAAAAATCCCTACATGTCAACAATTACAGAGAACTACATTCTGAATGGAGAAGGTTCTAGAAAAGAAACTAGGCACATAGCATTCGATTTAGGCGACTCAGGTTTAACCTACAAAGTAGGAGACGCTCTTGGTATTATGGCACAAAATCCCCCTCACATCGTTGATGAATTGATTGAAGTTCAAGGCTGGGATGCAGATGAGATGGTAATCACTCACAATGGAGAAAAGCGGCTATGGGATGCTTTGAAGTGTGATTTTGAAGTTCACATGGCAAACAAGAAATTCGTTGCTAGCTTGGCTGATAAAGTAGTATCTGGTCAGTTGAGAATTAAATCTACTGTAATGAGAAGAGTAAGAAATGGGCAAGAAATTGATGAAGAATTACCTCAAGGTGAGGCAAAGGATGACCCAGTTTCAACTGTCGAGAAAATCAACTCCAGCAAAGAAGAGGTAGAGGACTACCTTTGGACAAGGGACTACATCGATATCATGAGGGAATTCGATGTGAAATACTCTGCTCAAGAATTCATGGAAATAGCGGACAGGCTAAAGCCTCGTTTGTATTCAATTTCCTCATCCTTGGATGCACATCCAGGCTTGGTTGAACTCACAGTTGGTATTGTCAGATTCGAGTACAATAACAGACCTAGAGGCGGACTATGTACGCTTTACCTTGCAGATGAGATTGGTAACAAAGAAATTGGAGTCTTTATGTCTCCAACAAAATCATTCGTTCTGCCAGAAGACAAGTCAATCGATATCATGATGGTCGGTCCAGGAACTGGTATTGCTCCATTCAGAGCATTCATGGAACAAAGAGTCTATGATGGCGCAACAGGAAGAAACTGGCTATTCTTTGGTGACCAATCTGAGAAGACAGAATATTACTACAAGGAAGCAATCGAGGATTGGGTCAAGAACGGAGATTTATACAAATTTACAACTGCATGGTCCAGAGACCAAGCAGAGAAGATCTACGTCCAAGACAGACTAAGGGAAAATGGTCCAGAAGTTTGGGAATGGTTTGATAGTGGTGCATATTTCTACATCTGTGGTGACAAATCCAGAATGGCAAAGGATGTGCACACAGCGCTAATTGACATTGTTGAAGAGCACGGAAAGATGTCTAGAGATGATGCGGTTCATTACGTTGAGAAGAAGATGATGCGTGAAGAGAAGAGATACCTTCGTGACGTATATTGATTCTCTTCTGCTCTACAGATTTCATCTGTGCGAGCGTGAAGAAAAGCGCTATCTCAGAGATGTATACTGATTTTCCTCTGCACACCAAATTCCAATAGACACACAGCACGGTGTATCCTTGACCTATTTGAACAATTCATTAATTCCATGTATTGATGATTTCCTCAGCAATTGCTTTTGCCATAAATGGTGGAACTGCATTACCGATTTGTCTGTATTGTGAAGTAAAAGAAACCTCTCCAAAGTCAAAACTATCAGGGAATGATTGGATTCTTGCTGCTTCTTGAGGAGTGATTGTT
>CEUM01025636.1_pt1 | contig 15192 bp, 10 predicted proteins | sample 356421 | NCBI WGS metagenome assembly CEUM01 (sample SAMEA2622716, study PRJEB7988) | marine metagenome | biome: marine biome (ENVO:00000447); feature: surface water layer (ENVO:00002042); material: "saline water (ENVO:00002010), including plankton (ENVO:xxxxxxxx)" | depth 5 m | reverse complement strand
CCGTTGGCTCGCCACGTCCACCTCTCCTCATCCACCGCGCACCTGCATCTGTGTCCGGACGAATCGGTGACCTCAAGGCTCTCGGGCCGCGGGGTGGAACGAGGCGCGGGCATGACGACGGTCTTCGACGCGCTCCATCCCGCCCTCAAGGCGGCGGTTGATGGCCGCGGTTGGAGCCCAACGCCGGTTCAGGACCTTGCGCTGCCCGCCCTTGCCAGTGGCGATGAGGGCGTGGTCGTGGCACCCACTGGCTCGGGCAAAACCATGGCGGCCGTGCTTCCTCTGCTGCACCGCTGCCTTGACGAGGATTGGGACCCCTTGGCCATCCTCTACATCACGCCGCTGCGTGCGTTGAACCGGGACGTCGACCGCCGCCTCATCGACCTCGCCGAATCCGTTGGACTTCGGGTCGGCCTGCGGCACGGGGACACCTCTCAATCGGAGCGCCAACGGCAGGTGAAGCGCCCACCGCACCTGCTGGTTACCACGCCCGAGACCTTCCAGTTGATGTTCACCGGTCATCGGCTTCGGGCCTTGCTGCGCACCGTTCAGGCCGTGGTGGTCGACGAAGTGCACGACCTTGCCGCGAGCGAACGTGGCTGGCAGCTCTCCGTTGGGCTGTCACGCTTGGACCATTTGTGCGGGCGGCGCGTGCAGCGCATCGGGCTCTCCGCCACGGTCGGCAACCCGACTGACGTGGCCGAGTGGCTCGCTCCCGGCCGTGGCAAAGCGATGGTGGCCGTGGCTCCCCGCGAGACGGAACTGACGGTTGAATCCGAGCCTCCTGAAGCCGAGGACGAGATCGGGGCGGTAGAACACGCGCTGTCCACGCGTGCGCACGCCACCTTCCGTCGCCTCATCCGACAAGTCGAGCAGACGCCACAAGCCTTGGTGTTCGTGAACAGCCGTTCCGACGCCGAAACCGTCGGACAGCGCCTGCAAACGATGGCGCCACACCTCCGCATCGGTGTGCACCATGGAAGCCTGGCTCAGGACACGCGGCAGGCCATGGAGGACAACCTTCGCTCGGGCGAACTCGATGCCTTGGTGTGCACCTCGAGCCTTGAGTTGGGCATTGACGTTGGCAGCGTTCAACGCGTGATACAGGTCAATTCGCCTCGCTCCGTGGACCGTATGCTGCAGCGTGTTGGGCGCGCAGATCACCGGCTTGGAGGACTTGGACGCGGACACCTGTTGGTCTGGGATGTGGACGAGTTGAGCGAAGCGGCGGTCACGGCGCGCCGTGCCATGGAAGCCGCCATCGAACCGGTGACGTGGCGGACGCGACCTTGGAGCATCGCAGCGAATCAACTCGTGCTGATGGCCCATGCCCACAAAGCGGTCCCGTTGCATGAGGCCACGTCCGTGTTGGCGGACGTCCCACAATTCCCCGGTTGGACCCAAGAGGACACCCTCAACGTGCTGCGGGTCCTCGAAGACGGCTGGTTGGTCCGCGTGGTGGAAGACCCCACCAAGGTTCCATGGTGGCGCTGGCCGGCCCCCGTGTGGGCTGAATCCGTTCAGATGTTGGAGAAGAAAGGCCATGCCGTCCCTGAGCGTCCAGAGTGGAACACGCCCGACGAGGAGCTTCCGGATGATGTGCTCGCGCTGCAGGCCCCCGTGCCAAAACGCTACGCGAAGGGATGGTACGGCACGGCGGGGCGGACCAGGACCTGGGTCAGCAACCACCTGTCCATGATTCCAGACAAGCACGCCTACCGCGTTCGGGATGCGGTGACGCGCCGCACGATTGGATCGGTGGACGAAGCCTTCGTGTTGACCCTCAACGACAGCGGCGAGGAGGACGACGGGCGCATCGCACGCTTCGTCATGGCCGGGATGACGTGGCGCATCGTCGATGCAGACCCAGAGCAAAGTGAACTCCTCGTGATTCCCACCAAGGACGTGGCACAGGCGCCCACGTGGCTCGGCGAACTTCCGCCGGTTCCGCAGGAGGTCGGTCGGGACATTGGTCGCCTGCGCCGTGCGGTGGCGGCCGATCTTGATCTGCCCTTGCCAGCGCACGAGTCGTCGTCCGCGCTCGACGTGCTCGGCCTCGGACAGGACGGGCCGGATTTGGCGGCACATCCGCTGGACGCCACCTGCCGCAGCCTGTTGGCCGAGGCGGTCATCGCCCACGTAGAAGCCACGGGAGACCTGCCGACCGAACGCCGCATGACCGTTGAGCAGCGCGACGATGCCGTGGTCCTGAATTCGTGCCATGGAACGCTCATCAACGAGGCCCTAGGGCAGTTCTTGCTGGCGATGGCGAGCACCAAAACCGGCTCCTGGGGCCGATTGGTCATCGAAGCCACCCGCATTTCGATTCAGGCCAGCGGCATTGGCCCCGAGGACGTGATTGAATGGTTGAACGACACGCCACCAGAGGCCTTGGTGGGCTTGCTGTCGGTGACCCTGCCAAATTCGAGGCAGGTTCGCTGGCGCTTCGCTGAGGTGGCGAAGACCTTCGGGATCCTCAGGCACGGCGTTGACCCCCGCAAGATCAACCTCCAGGCTTTGATTGGGCGGTACCGCGGGACCGTCGTGATGGAGGAGGTGCTTGGCAAATTGTTCCACGAACGCATGGACGTTGAAGGGGCCGCTCACGTGCTTGAGGCCATCCATGCGGGACACATCAACGTCCGGCACACCGCAGCGGGGCGTCTTGGTTTGTCCAACAGGGCCCGCAAGGACCTGTTGCTGCCCCAGTGGGACAACGAGGCGGTGCGGGAGCGCCTGCGCCTGCGCCTGATGAACGAACGCGCGGCCCTGTGTTGCCTGAATTGTGGGCAGGTGCGGCGCTTCCGCGTGGCGCGGCACCCTGAGATCGCCGACATCGGTCGGTGCCGAGCGTGCGGCGGTCGGATGTTGGCTTGCGCAAGGGAGGGCATGTTGTCGATGCTCGAAGGATGGGTCAAGAGCGAGGATGAGAAAGACCGGGGTCGCATGGAGAAGAACGCGCAAATCGTCGCCAACCGAGGCATGGAAGCCGTTCTGGCCTTGATGGGCAGGGGCGTTGGCGAAGCAACCGCACAACGCATCCTCAGAAAGGTCCAACGCGGCGACATGGACCGGTTGTTGGAAGCGGTGCACGAGGCAGAAATTGAGTACGCTCGCACGCGCCGTTTCTGGAGTTGATCATTGGAATTCGACGTTTCGAAGTTTGATGCCTGCTTCTTTCATCATGTTGGTGGAACGGGTGAAATCCTCTTCCCATCGCTCGGGTACGTTGTCCTTGCCAGCATACACGACTTCCACAATGCCTGCTTGGATCAACGATCGTGCACAGCGTGTGCAGGGAGGCCACGTCACGTAAGCCGTGCAGTCCTTCAGCGATACGCCAACGCGGGCCGCATGCATGATTGCGTTCTCCTCAGCATGGCAAATGAGGGGGTATTTTTCTTCGCGGTCCGCAAGCCTGTCGTCTGAATCCTCGATCCCACGTGGAAACCCATTGAACCCGGTCGAACGAATTTCGCGGTCTGCACCGACGACCACACAGCCGACCTTTGTGGACGGATCTTTGCTCCACATACTGATGTGATTCGCCAATTCAAGGAACCGGACGTCCCACTTTGAAGCCATCTTGACCGGCTGTGGTTCATGCACCTTCCCTTTGAGTTTTTGCGGCCCAAATCTCAGGCTGCTGTCTTGGAAGGGTCGTCCTGTTGACGATGGGTGTCGAGCGCCTCATCCATGCTGAGGGAACAGGCTGAGGTCGTCGTCCGTGTCCACACCAAGTTCGGCGAGCACGTTGCCGGCAAGGTAGAGCGAACCAAGCACCAAGGTCGGCATTGGATGAGCTTTCATGTGGCGGATGACGTCCGCGACGGTGGCATAGCATTCCACGCCATGGAGGCTCGACCATGCTTCCTCACGGAGCACTTCGGGGGCCACTCCGGGCATGCGACCTCCCTCGGGCGCTACCAGCAGCACGTGGTCTGGATGGCTCAAACGGCAACGCTCCAGCAACGGGGCCAGCATGGCGCCCATGTCAGACTGAGGTGAAGTCCCGAAAAGCAAGCGCCACGCGCCCGCCCCAACGCACCGTTGGAAGTCCATCCACAAGCCCGGCAAGGCTCGCTCCAGCCCAGAGGGGTTGTGCGCGGCATCGATCAACATCGGGCCGCAACCCGATGCCTCATGTTCCACCCATTGTCCACGTGCTGGCCAGCGCACCCGGCTGGCGAGCTCATCGAGTCCTTCCGTGGGCCACCCGAGCACCTGACAGGTGGCATGCGCCAAGTGCGAGGCTTCCTTGCGGACATCGGTGCCTTCAGGGACGGGGACGACGATGACCTCGCTTGCAGGTCCAGATTCGTCGAGGTCGTAGGATCCCGCACGCTGCGCCGTCTGCCGTGCAGCGTCAAGCACCACATCGCTCTCTGGGTCACGAAGGAGAAGCGGTTTCCCCGGCCGAGCGATGGCGGCCTTCTCTGCCATGATCTCGCTACGCGTGTTGCCAAGCACGTTCGCGTGTTCCACGCTGACGGACGTCACCACGGCAAGGTCAGCGTTGGTGACCCGCGTGGCGTCGAGGCGGCCGCCGAGGCCGGTTTCTTGCACCATCACGTCGGCCTTCACAAGATCGCATACGGCCCACGCGATCAGCATGGTCGTCTCGAAGTATGTCGGCTCCACGTTGAGGGCCTCCGCGCAGCTTTTCACGCGAAGAAGTGCCTCATCGAAGCGTTCAGCGCTCACGGGCCTTCCGTTGATGCGCACGCGTTCTTCGATGCGCGCCACATGGGGCGAGGTGAACAGCACGGTGGTGTGCCCCATGTCCTGTGCTTTGGCGGCCATGACGGCGCAGAGGGTCCCTTTTCCGTTCGAACCGGCCACGTGAAGCACGGTTGAGGTCCGAAGGTCAGGGCGATCGAGGGCGACCAAGAGTCGACGTGTGGTGTCAAGCCCTAGCGCCATGCCGAAGGCTCGGCGGGCCTCCAGCCAAGCGCGCGCCTCGTCCACGGCCCGACGGAGGGGCGAGGGGACATCATCATGGCGCTGCTCGCACCGATGCGGTCAAATGTGCCCCCTCCCACCAAACAGCATGCCATCCTCGGAGGCGACGTCCACCGACCGCGGCGAATGGGCGTCCATGCTGGGCATGGCGGGGATGTTTGTTGGCACCATTCTGTTGGGTCTGGTCATCCGCCCCTTCTACGACGCCAACCAACTCCAAGCCTTCGGAGAATCCGGATCGACCCAAGTCAGGTACGTCATGTTGGAACTCCTGATGATTTTCATCTTCACAGCGGCCATTCTCTTTCTTGTTCGCATGGGTGCGCAGTGGGTCATCAAGTACGGTGTGATGGGCATTCTCGCCCTCGCGCTGATGTACACCACGGTTCCCTTAGCGCACGTGTTGCTGGTGGACGACCCCGGTGTTGCGCCCTTCGCGAGCGAAGATGAATCCCGTCCGGAAGGGCACATCGTCGGTGACTTCGGCCCAGATCACGCGGTCTTCGTTGAGGTGGAGTACAACGACGGCAACTGGACGAACATCATCACCTCCGTGCAGTCTGACGATTGGGCCAACGGCACGACGTCATGGACGGCCACGCATCCGCATGCGCCGTCGGACGACACGGCTCTGAACGGGGATTTGGTTCGGGCCACGCAGCACCCTGTCGGGGACGGGAAAATGACCTTGGTCAACGGGGCATACGTTTGGAGCATCAACGATGACGGAAGCCAGAACAACGGTTTCTCGTGTTTTGAAAACACGCCAGACGGACCGATGGAGATCGTGGGATGTGCTGCTGCGGTGATGTCCGGTGATGATCTGTACATCGTCGACGGTGTGGAGGTGCTTTGGCGCTATGTGGCCGTCGAGGAAGCGGGCGTGATCGCCTACAGGCAACAAGCGGCGTGGCAACTTCCCGATGACCTCAACCTGAACCGGGGCTTTGTCCACAGTGAACTTCTCGGCCCAGACCACTGGATGGTTGTCAGCGAAACCTACGCTCTTGTGATTGAACTCCAAGACACGTCCATTGGTTACGATCAGCAAGGGAACCCGTTGTCTGTGGCCGAACTGACGGTGAGCGTCGACCGTTCAGCCGACGATGCGGATGGCTTCACCACAGCGCACGTCAGCGCGTCGCCTTGGCACGTGACCGATGAGGCGCCCGATGAACGCCTGGTCTGGCTCGGCGACGAGGCAGGTGCCGTTCAAGCATGGACGTGGAACACCACCTGGACCGCCGGTGACGCTGCACCCGAAGAGGAGGAACGCCTCCGCTTGGACGACGTGGGCGGTGCCGTGAAGGACATCGTGATCAGCGACGTGGACGACAGCGGGGACGTCGAGCTCTGGGTTTTGACCGAGGAAACCCTCAGCATGTACATTGACGCCTCGCTCATCCAACTCTTCGTGATCGACGACGTGGCAGAATCCACACATCTTGCCGTCATCGGCGGCGACGATTGGCGTCTTGCCCTCGTGGAAGAAGGCACCATCAGCACGGGCGTCTTCACTGGCGACATGTTCCTTCGTGGCGACATCGTCTTCGACGGCCTTGCAACGCTCATTGGCTTGGCCGTCGGTGTGGTGATGATGGTGCTCCTCGTCGTCCATTCTGAGTGGTACGTGGTCAACACCGTCGGCGTGCTCGTCGGTGCCGGCGTCATCACCATGCTCGGTGTGACCTTCGTGCCGCCGCTGGTCATCGTGTTCATGATCGCCGCAGCCGTGTACGACGCGTGGGCCGTGTACCGCAGCCGGCACATGCTCGAACTCGCGGACACGATGATCGGCTTGCGCCTGCCGATCCTGCTGGTCGCACCTCAGAAGCGCGACTATTCCTTCATCGAGGACAGCGAGGGCTACGGCGAAGGACAGTTCTCCGAGGACCGTCCTGAACCAGCACCGAAGGCGGCCAAGCCGGCTGAATCCTCGAGCACCGCCAGCACCGGCGGAAGGGATGCGATGTTCATGGGCCTTGGCGACGTCATCTTCCCCGGCATGCTGGTGCTCTCTGCCGTCCAATACATCGGCGGTTCCGAAGGCCTGCTGGTCGGCCTGGCCACCCTCATCGGCGGATTGGCGGGCTATGCCTTCCTGATGCGGGCCGTCTCGACGGGCCGCGCGCAGGCCGGTTTGCCCTTGCTCAACGGCGGTTCCATCCTCGGCTACGTGATTGGCGGGCTCCTCTTCGTCGGAAGTGGCCTCTTCGCCTTTGGCGTCTCCTTGTGATGGCGAAGCCTGATGAGGACGGTCCCTCGCTCGTCGGCTTGGAGGCACCACCATGCTGGACATCGCGCTCTTCCGGGACGCACCAGAACGCATCCGTGCGGATCACGATCGGCGCGGTCTCCCGTACGACGCCATTGACGAGGTCATCCGCCTCGACGGCACATGGCGCGACCTGCTCAAGGCCACCGATGTGCTGCGCGCCGAGCGCAACCAAGCCGCTCGTGCGATTGGGGCGGCCAAGAAGGCCGGCGATCAAGAGGAAATGCAGCGCGTGCTCGCTGAAGTGGCCTCCATCGGTGAGCGCATCACCTCGATGGAAAAGGAGGTCGACGAGGCTTTGGCCGCTCGTGACGCGGTGCGGATGAGCATTCCGAACTTGCTTCATGAGGCGGTGCCGAGCGGCGCCGATGAATCGGGCAACACCGTGCACTCGGTCCACGGCGAGAAGCCGACGTTTGCCTTCGAGCCACGCACGCACAACGACCTCATCGAGATGAACCGCTGGGTCGACCTTGAGCGTGCGGCCAAGGTCACTGGGAGCCGATTTTACTACCTCAAAGGCGATCTCGCGCGCATGGAAATGGCGCTCTCCGCCTACGCGGTCGATTTCCTTCGCGAGCGCGGTTACACCTTCGTCCAGCCTCCCGTGATGATGAACAGGACCGCCTACGAGGGCGTGACCGATCTTGGTGACTTTGAGACCGTGATGTACGGCATCGAGCCTGACGGCTACTACATGACGGCCACCAGCGAGCATCCGCTCACGGCGATGTACATGGGCGAGACCGTGCCGGAAGAGCACCTTCCGTTGCGCTTGGTTGGTGTCTCCGATTGTTTCCGCAGGGAGGTCGGCGCGCACGGCCAGTCCGACCGCGGCATCTGGCGCGTGCACCAATTCCGCAAGGTGGAGCAAATCGTGATCAGCGATGCAGAGGGCTCGTGGGACCTGCACGAGGAGCTGCTTCAGAACTGCATCGACCTGTGGGACGCCCTCGGGCTCCACTACGAAGTGGTCAACATCTGCACCGGAGACATGGGCACCGTGGCCAGCCGCAAGTACGACCTCGAAGCGTGGTTGCCTGGCGCCAAGGCGTACAAGGAAGTCGTGTCCTGCTCCAACTGCACGGACTATCAGGCCAACCGCTTGCAGATCCGCACTGGCGTGCCCGGCCACGCCAACCAGCCCATCGCACACACGCTGAATTCCACGGCCGTGGCCACCAGCCGCGCGCTGGTCGCCATCATGGAGCAGAACCAACTTGAGGACGGGCGCGTGCGGGTGCCCGACGTGCTGCAGCCCTACATGAGCGGTCAGGACGTGCTCGAATCCTGTGCCTTCTGAGGGCTTTCACCCACCGCATAGGCTATCATCGCGGCCACGCCGGTGGCGAAAGGAAGGCTGACATACGACCACATCACCAATTCTGCTATACTCCCGTCCGGATCCATCGGAAGCGACGTCAAGAAGGTCACCAACCATGACGGGTTGAACGCGGCGTCATCGTCAACCAGGACTTCTGCATTGCCCGTGAGCGCCACCACTTGCCACGAGGCAAACCAACTCAAGGCGATAAGCACCGGAGCGACCAGCCATGGTACGAGGTAGAACATGAAGCGCTTCGTCCACTGAACCTCGATCGCGAGGAAAAGGCACCGCAACGTCATGGCTGATCCCCAGACGAACACCACATTCGCGGGAAGGCTGACCAACCAAATGCGAAGCCAGACCATCGGCTCGAATTCGCTTTGCATGTTCCATATGATCACGGTGCCTGAAGTTCCGATGATGTTCATGCTGAGGATGAACAGCACGTACACGCCTGGACGTGTTTTCATGTCGTCGCGCAGCGCGGCAAAACTCAACCAGTGGTGGTCAGAATGATCGTTCATGTCCCTGTCATCCATAGGCCTCACGTCCCCATTGCATGGCTGTTGGCGACGAGCATGAGGGCGACGACCATGCCAATGAAGGCGATGAGTGGGAGAATAATCCCGGCCCAACCCAACCAGAGGCTCGCCGTGATTTTCTGCCTGTCCGAATGACCCGGCATGGACTGAACCACCTTCCTCTCTTTGTAGGCGAAGACGAGGCCGACGATGGACAGCACGATACCGAGGCCCCCAGCAAGGAAGGTCAACACAAGACCACCGATGCTGAATCCGAGTGCCACGTTTGCGTTCGTCTTGGGAGGTATCATCGGCGGGCTCATCATCATTGGACTTGGTTGTCCGACGAGCGATGGTCCATCAGCACCGCCCGGTTGCATGAAGTTGCTCAGGGCTGGAGAGGATTAATTCCAGGGGTTAGGCGGTGTCGTTCGTGCTGGTTTCGGGGAGGGAGAGATCTGCACCGTCCATGTTCCACGTCAGGGCCATGCCTGCTGCGAAGCCGAGTGGACCGAGCAGCAGGCAAAAGAGCAACACAGGGAAGGACACGGCCCTAGGCCGACCCGCCACGAGCATGCGACGCCAAATGTGGCGACCGGCGAGCGTGTCGAGCGCGAGGATGTGAATCCAGGCGAGCACGACCATGTCCGGGTCTTCGAACAACTCCATCACGACCGCAGGGGTCGGCATTTGCGTCCCGAGGGTCATGAGCAGGTCGGGCAAGACGGGCAGTGCCAGCACAAGGTAGGGGACGAGCAGGGGCAAGAAAGTCAGCTTCAGGTCCCCGATGTAGCGCTTGGTGAGGTCATGGTCCGGGAGGAACCACATCATGCCCCAGACGGGGACAATCAGGGCGTTGGCCAGCCAGAACATCGCTTCAGCGAGCGGGGTCATGCTGACGCCTCGTTGAGGGAGCGCATGAGGGCGGCGGCGTCCTCAAGCACGGAGTCATTCGACCAGTAGGTCTTGGAGGTCCACACGAGGTGCCCTTCGCCGTCCAGCACCTGCAGGGTCGGCGTGACGGGCCCCTCGAAGGCGTCCACCAAATCGACCGTGGTGGCTTCGCCGGTGTCGGCATCCACCACGGTGTCGCCGTCGCTGGGCAGCAACAGGGGCCAAGTGGCCTCGGTGCTGGTGTTGGCCGTGCCATACCGGTCGATGACTTCGTCCGCATCCTCAAACGACGGGTAGCGGTGGACGCTGACGACGCGCAAATCGGTGTAGTTGCCTTCCTCGCGAGCAGTCGCGATCATTTCCGTCCAATCGTGGCAGCCGCTGCATCCGGCAGCAACCCAGACGAGCAGCGTGGCGTTTCCGTCCGCGCTGGCCACGACGTCGAGGACCTCGCTTTCGTCCACGCTGCGTCCTGCGGTGGGGGCCACGATGGTCATGCGTTCAGGCGTCTCATTGCTGGGCGTCGTGGGCTCCATCGGTTCGCCAAGCATGGGTTCAGGCGCCACGCATCCTGCAAGGGAGGTGCTCAGCAGCAACACGACAAGGACAAGCGCGCGCATGGTGGTGTCCTCGTCTCGATGGCTTTGAACCGGTGTTCGGGACTCAGGCCTCTTCGGCTTCACCCAGTTTGGCCTTCGCCATCGCCGCTTCAACGTGCAGGAAGCGGCGGTAGAAGGCGGGCAGGATCACCAGGCTTGCGAGCAACGCGAGGGTGATGGCGACCACAAAGGCCTGACCAAACAAGCGGAGCGGCAGCAGGCTCGAGAGGTTGAGCACGCTGAATCCACCGGCGGTGGTCAGCGCGGCACCAAACATCGCCCGTCCGGTCGTTGAGATGGAGCGTTCCACCCACATCTGCTCGGTGGCGAAGGGATCGTGTTCGGCTTCCTCCTCCATGCGGATGGAGATGTGCACCGCATAGTCCACGCCAAGACCAAGGGCCAAGGCTCCAATGGTGACGGTTTGAGGGTTGATGTCGTAACCGGTGAAGCCCATGATGCCGTACACCCAGGCGACGACCATCATCAGCGGAACCCAGGAAACCACGCCACGCGACAGGCCGCGCACGAAGTTTCGCTGGCGCGTGCTGTGGATGCCGATGAGCATGACGAGGATGACACCAGCGACGATGCCCGTCGAGAGGATGGAGGCGGTGGCCACGTCGGCTGTGGTTTGCGCGTTCACAAGGCTTCGGCCGGCGAGCGAAAGTTCCTGCGAGCCTTGGAGGCCTGCCTCGGCGTCGTCCAAGGCTTCAGCGGTGTTCTCGGCGAAGGCCACAACTTCGTCCCACGCGGCGGTTTCAGCTTGGAAGGAAATCACCGTCTGCAGCCCATCGCCCGCAAGGGTGGCCGCGGTCACCTCTCGGCCGGTCTGGTTGTTGAGGGCCCAGGTGGACAGGGCCTCCCATGCACCGTCTGTGCCAGCGTCCACGTCGTCGAGCAATGCGTCAAGATCCGAATCTTGGGCACGTTGTGTGTCCAAGGTGGACCACAGGCCCGAGATTGAGGACGTGCCGTCCGTGGCCTCCACCACGGCGAGCGCGGCGTTCCACGCAGCCCTGCCCTCATCGCTGAAGACGGTGCCTTCAACCACGACCCAGATCGGCGCAGGGCTCTGCGCAAATTCGTCCGAAAGCAGGATGAAATCCGCGACGACGGGCACTTCGGGGTTGAGTTGCTCCCGTTCGTCAAAGGCCACTTCAAGTTGCATGAAGCCAACGCCCATGGGCAAGAGCAGCAACACCGCGATGCCTGCCACTTTGAGCGGGTCGTCGGACAAACGAGCCAGCGCCTTTGACCAGCGGCCAGGCTCGGTCTTGACCGCCTTCTCGAGGTCCATGCGCTTGGGCGGCAGGGTCAGCATCAGGGCCGGAAGGGCAGAGATGCTCAGCAGGTAAATCATCAGCAAACCGATGGCGATGACGGTGCCGAAGACTTGGAGGAACACGAGCGAAGACAGCCGGAACGAGAGGAAACCGATCACGTCGGTGAAGATGGCGATGGCCAAGGCCACCGAGGTCATGATGGCGCCGTGTCGTACGGCACGGCGTCGCAGTTCGAGGTCAAGATCGCGCACCGTTTCCGCGTCAGGTGGAGCACCGTCCCGATATTCCTCTCGGATGCGGGCCACGACGTGCAACCCGTAATCCACACCGATGGCCAACAACAGGACTGGAATTGAGTTCATTGCGGCGTTAAAGGTCATCTCAATGCCCGCAAACTGCAGCCAGCCTGACAGGCCGTAGGTGGCACCGATCGCCAGCACGGCCAAGACCATGACGTATGCCGTGTCGCGCACGCTTCGGAAGTTGAACCAGAGGATGATGCAGAGCAAGACGAAGGCCGAGGAGGTCAGGATGCCAATCTCTGCTCCAAGGCTGGCGTTGGCGCCTTCGGTGAACTGAGCGAACGAGAAGGTCCGCACGACGTCGCCGTCTTGCTTGACGAGGTCGTCCTCAAGCGCAACAACATGCTCCATGATGATCGCGTTCACTTCGTCTGAGGTGTCGACACCCCATGCAGCGGGCTCGCCGTCGATGACCAGGGTGATGAGCACCGGGCCATCGCTCTCCCAAGGGGATGCGCGGTCCTCGCTGGGCAGGCAGGACAGGATGAGGTCACGGAAATCGACGCTTTGGAGGCCAAGCACGGGGCCAAGCGCGCCGCTGGTCATGCCCACGACCGGGCCGACCTCTGCTGCGCGTGTTGGATGGAGGCCAGGAAGAGCTGCCACACGTCCCATCAGCCCGTTGACCTCGTCGGTCAGGTTGGCGCCCGAATCCATGCGGGTCAGCCATGCAGCGGGGTCAGCCGAGCTCCAGTTCAGAAGCCGGTCCGCCGTCACGGCTTCGACGCTCGGCACACCCGCCGCCGCCGTCATCAGGCCACCGATGGCGGTGGAGAGGTTCGCGTCGTCGCTGATCTCCACCGCGAGAACGGCAGCTGACAGGTTGGTCAACCACCCCTCAGCGGTGGCTTCGTCCTGCAGGGCCATCCACTGCATGGCGTGGCCTGCCGGTCCGCTGTTGGCTTGTGTCCCAAACAAGGGCACGTGGTTCGGGGCAAGATCAGGCTGCGCAAGCAGGGCAGCCTCGTGACGTGCCAGACGTTCCCAGGTGGCCTCGTCCTGCATGTCCCCGGATTCGATGGTCTCAATCAAGCGGACGAAATCCACGGTTGCACGGTATTCGTCCTCAATTTCGTAGAGCAGGTCGACGCTTGGGTCGTCGGGAAAGAATCCGTCCTCGCTGCTGTCAAACACGAGGTGCTGCGCACCCGACGACAGGGCCATGATGACCACGAACACGCAGGCGAGCGTGGCTTTGGGCCGATGGGTGGACACTTCGGTCAAACGTCGCAACAGCGCAAACATACGCCGACGCGAAGGTTTGCACTTTTCAAGCGACGTGTTCTATCAGACCTGGCGAGGTGGTTCACTTCACCCCTGAGCCTCTTCCGACTCGAGTGATGCGTCAAAGGCTGGGAGTTGGCTGGACGCCAACTTCAGAAGGCCAACGATGGCAAAAATCATGGCGGCAACCAACGCGATCATCGAGCCGCTCCCGGTGTTGAGTTCCGCGGACAAGAACAAGCCCAGCAAGGTCGAAGCCAAACCGAAGGCTTGGGTCCACATCATGCAGCCTCGGAAGCTGTTCCCGACCAATTGTCCCGTGGCTGCAGGGGTGACCAGCAAGGCCGTCACCAGTAGGGCCCCAATCACCTGCACCATGCTCACCACCACCCATGCCACGGTGAGGCTGAACCACAAGCCGATGAGATGGACCGGAAGGCCTTGCACCCGTGCAGCCACGCTGTCCACGGTAATGGCCAGCAGGCCACGGTGGAAGACGGCCAACCCAGCGAGGGCAATCACACAGATGGTCACAATAAGGTCGAGGCTTTTGGTGTCAATCAGGACGAGGCTCCCGAACAAGTACCCCTCGATGTCCGTGGTGATACCTTGGCCAAACAGACGGAGCACCACCAGTCCAAAGGCCAGCATGCCGGTCAGGAAGATGGCGATGGAGGTGTCTCCCGCGACGATGTCTCTGCTTTGTAACTCGTAGATCACGATGGAGGCCACGCTGCTGAACAGCAAGGCGTACCACAACGGGGCCACGGAACCCAAGGTGACACCAACGGCCACGCCACCGAACGACACGTGAGCCAAGCCGTCGCCAATGAGCGAAAGGTTGCGCAGCATGAGGTAACTGCCGAACAGGCCTGCGACGACGGTCACAAGCACTGAAGCAATGAGCGCACGCTGGAGCATTTCCATCTCAAAAAAGGCGGGGAAGACCTCGCCGGGCATCAACACGCCAAGCGTTTCCAACACGGAAAACCTCGGATGGTTCAACAGATGGTGAAGACCGGTCCCAAGTCCCATCATGCTTCCTCCTTGGGGTCTTCGTCCCATGGGCTGCGGGGGTAGGTCGCCCCAATGGACAACGATTCGACCTGCAGAACGGCGGGGGCACTCGTGTGATCGTCGTCGAACTGAACGTTGCCGTCGATGCAAATGGCGCAATGGGTGCATTGGTGGATGGCCGTTTGGTCGTGCGTGACCATCAGCAACGTCTTGCCTTCTTCTTTGCACAACCGATCGAGAAGCCTCAGGAAGTCGTCGCGCGATGCACGATCGACGCCCGCCAGGGGTTCGTCAAGGATGAGCACGTCGGCCTCCGTGGCGAGGCCTCGGGCAACGACCGCGCGTTGCTTTTGCCCGCCGGACAGGCGGTTGACGTCCCGTTCAGCCACGTCTTCTAGGCCGACCAATTTGATGGCCTTCTCGACGCGCGCCTGCTGTTCCTTGCGCCCGTAACCAACAAGATTGAGCGCTCCAGTGATGAAGAAATTGAGTGCCCCGAGCAGCACAGTATCGATTACCGCCAACACAGGAGACCTGCCGAGCGGGTCCACATCCGTCGGTTTCATCGCACCAAGGGCCACCAATTCGCGCACGGAAATCCGCAGGTTCGTTGGGAGTTGTGCGGCGGCTTGAGAGACCCATGCGATGCGGCCTTGAGACGCCTTTGACCCGGGCGGAGCGCCGTACACCTTGACGCTGCCCGACATCGGTTCCAATTCACCGATGATGGTCATGAGCAGCGTCGACTTGCCGCTCCCGTTTGGTCCTGAAAGGCCAACGAAGTC
>CEUM01328214.1_pt1 | contig 15195 bp, 11 predicted proteins | sample 356421 | NCBI WGS metagenome assembly CEUM01 (sample SAMEA2622716, study PRJEB7988) | marine metagenome | biome: marine biome (ENVO:00000447); feature: surface water layer (ENVO:00002042); material: "saline water (ENVO:00002010), including plankton (ENVO:xxxxxxxx)" | depth 5 m | reverse complement strand
GGGCCCCTCTTTCGTTAACAGATGAAATAAAGGACTCAACTCCTTCACCCTTTTGCTTAAAAAAGCTGTCAATCTCATTTTTTAATTTTTTTGCCTCCTCTTGGCCGTTCGCAAGGGCAAAAAGAGAAGGTCCAGCTCCAGAGATGGAAAGGTTATACCCACCAAAGTCGTAGGCCCTTTTTTGAATTTCATCAAAATGAGGAATAAGCTTCTTTCTCTGCGGCTCTACAATAACGTCTTTCAGTGATTGATTCATAAGATTGTAATTATTTTCATAAAGACCTAGAAAGAATCCGCTCAAGTAAAGAGACTGTTCAGTGTGCTGATTTAACAAAATGTTTTTAGAAAGAATACTCCGGGCCTTAAATGTATCCACTCTAAAATGAGGGTGCCAAACAACGAAAGTAAAATCCTTATGAAGAGGCAATTTTTTAAAAGACAATGGATTTAAAGAAAAGATGAGGTTAAGGCCTCCCAAAAGACAAGGAAGCACATTATCAGCGTGAATACTCCCTGAAGCTTTAGCTTCTCCTTGAAGAGCAAAAGATAACAAATCCTCTTTTTTTAAAGGATTAGACAAAAGTTTATTAGCGGCCCAGACAGCTGCGCAAGCAGAAGAAGCAGACCCCCCTAAACCTGAACTAAGAGGAATTCCTTTCTTTAAACCTAGGGAAAAGCCAAACTTCAAGTTAAGCACTTCTCTCATTTTAATAAGAGGATAAGATGCTGTATTTTTAAGAGGGTCGGTGGGTAAGCCGTCGGAATCAATACCTTCAATAAATTCAAATCGAACAAGCGGCTCTTCTATTCGAGTGACTGTGACAGTGTCTCCAAAAGTAGAAACAGCAACACCTAAAAAGTCAAACCCTACCGCTAAGTTGGCAAGTGTTGCTGGAGCAAAGCAAGTTGCTCTAAGATGGCCTTCACTTTTCATCAGTCTTTTCCTAAACTATTAGTTAGTCTGATTAAATCTGAAAAGATCCCCCCCGCTGTCACTTCAGGGCCAGCTCCCGGGCCCTGAATAATAAGAGGTCTCTTATTATACCTCTTTGTTTTAAAAAGAACGATATTATCAGAGTCCTTAATTTGGCAAAATGGGTGTTCTTTAGGGTAACCCCTTAAAGAAACGAAAATCTCTCCTTTAGAATTTATTTTAGCACCATATCTTAGAAGTTCACCTTTTTTAAAAGCTCTCAACCTTTGTTCTTCAAAAACCTGATCCCCTTTTTTTAAATTTTGCATAAATTCATTAAGAGTCAAGTCTCCCTTTAAAAATTGAGGAATACAATCCTCAACCTGAACATCCTCTAGTCCAACCTTATGTCCCATTTCTCTGGCCAAAATAATGGCCTTCCTAGCTACATCAAGGCCTGAAAGATCTTCTCTAGGATCTGGCTCAGTATAACCTTTTTCTTTTGCATCGATAACAACCTTTGAAAATGGGGAGCTTTCACCAAATTGATTAAAAATATAAGAAAGAGTTCCAGAGAAAACCCCTTCAATTTCTATAACCTCATCTCCCGTTTGAATGATTTCTTTAAGAGTTGAAATAAGAGGGAGACCAGCTCCGACCGTCGCTTCATAAAAATAATAAGATTTTTTCTTATTAACAGACCTTTGTATTTCTTGATACAAAGAAAAGTCACCAGAGTTTCCCTTTTTGTTTGGTGTAATTATATGAATTCCTTTGGATAACCAACTTGGGTAAAAAGAAGCCAGCTCATTACTTGCCGTACAATCAATAAGGCATGTATGAGGAAAGTCATCTGTATGAAGGAAATCTACAAAGTCATTTAAGTTTTGATTAATAGCTTTTTCATTAAATTCATCAATCCATTGAGTTAAATCAATTTCGTCATTAGAAAGGAGCATTTTTTTACTATTACAAATTCCTCTAATTCTAAAATCAAAGTCAAAGTCTATTTTTAAATTATTTTTTTGTTCTTGGAGCTGTTTAAGAATTGCTTTACCAATAAGGCCAGGGCCTATAAGTCCTATCGAAAGGGTTTGGGGTGATAAATAAAAACCAGCGTGAACAGCTTTTATCGCCCTCTTGACTTCCTTTTGAGAAATAACAGCAGAGATATTCCTCTCTGAAGATCCCTGCGCGATTGCACGAACATTAATATTGGCCTTGCCAAGGGCCCCAAAAAAACGGGAAGCAACGCCTGGAGTTTGAATCATATTTTCCCCAACGACAGCTAAAATGCTCGATGGATCACTTGTTGTTATTGTATGAATAAAATTTTCCTTTAACTCTCTATAAAGCTCTTTCTCTAAAATATTTTTTGTTAATATTCTATCATTATAAGGAACACAAAAACATATAGAGTGCTCACTACTTGCTTGTGAAATGAGAAAAACATTAATAAGTTCACCTTGAAGGGCACCAAAAACCCTCCCTACAAGCCTTGGAATTCCAACTAAGTTTGTTCCTTCAATATTAATGACAGAAAGAGAATCTACATTGGAAAGTCCTACAATACTTGTTTTTAAAGTGTATTTATCCTTGTAAATTTTTTTTTGAATTTTTTTTTCACCGATTAAGGTACCTGGAGCCTCTGGGTTAAAAGTATTTTTAATTCTTAAAGGTATTTTTTTATCAATGATTGGCGCTAAAGTTTTAGGATGAAGGATTTTTGCTCCAAAGTAGGCCATTTCCATTGCCTCGCTATAAGAAACCTCTTTTATGGGCTTAGCACCTGGTACATAGCGAGGATCGGCACTCATAATTCCATCAACGTCACTCCAAATTGAAACTTCTTTTGCTTGTAAAAGTTGACCAAAAATTGTGGCCGAAATATCACTACCATTTCTCTTCAAGGTTGTTGGAATTCCTTTTACCGTTGAGGCAACAAATCCAGTTATAATAAGAAATTGATCATCAAAACCTTTTAACTTCTTTTGAAGCTTATTCCAAGATAGATCCCAGTCAACTTCCCTATCTGGGGAATTATCTTTAAGAAAGAGAACTTCTCTTGCATTTAACCACTGTGACTTTTTGTTTTGAGAGAGAAGAAGTTTGTTAAGTATTTGGGCAGACCAAATTTCTCCATGGCCCATAATAATTTCCATTAGGGTTTCTGATGCATAAGAGCTCATTTCAACGGTTTTTAAAAGATGAAGTAATCCAGTAAAGTCTTGTTCAAGAATTGATTTAAGTTCCTGTTTAGGAGCTTCTTCTTCAAAAAGTTCATCTATAACATCAAAATGTTTTTTTCGAAGGGATTTTATAGAGTCTCCAATTCCCAATCCATTTTTAGCCTTATTGACAGCTAAAGAAAGTGAATCAGTAACTCCATAAATAGCAGACACAACAGATGCTTTTTTAGGCGATTTTGCCTTATTTAAAATTTCACTGACCTTTGAAAAAAGCTCTCCTCTCCTTAAAGAACTCCCGCCAAATTTGTGAACCTCCCAAGTATTTCCTCTTTCTTTGACTTCCATATCCCTTTTCCTCATTTAAATTCATCTTTAAAAGTCGAAAAGTATATATTAAGTAATGAAGCTTAAAAAGAAATAAGTCTTAATATTAGTTTTACTTATCACAATGATCATTATATCTAATATTTTGAATATCCTGCCTTCTCTTAAAAAGGATAAAAAATGCTTCCTTCATCTCAAGATTTAGCTTTTTTTATTGAAATGACCAAAACGTTAAATATATCTAGATCGAGTGAGAAAATTGGGGTGACTCAATCGGCACTTAGTCAATCACTTAAAAGGCTTGAAATAAATATTGGGGTCCCCCTTTTTATTCGAACAAAAACAGGATTAAAACTAACAAAAGCTGGAGGTAAGCTTCTCAAAAGGACAAGCCTGCTTTTAGATACCTGGGAAAACTTAAAAAATGATGTTATTAGAGATACAAATGTTTTAAGGGGACGCTACACACTTGGTATGCATGAAGCAGTAGCAATGTACAGCCTTTCAAGCTTTCTTCCTCAAATTATGACACTTCACCCTGAGCTCGAGTTTAGCTTTGTCCACGAACCCTCTAGAATCCTTACAGAAAAGGTTATTTCTTTCAACTTAGATTTCGCTCTCGTGGTAAACCCTATCAAGCATCCTGATCTCATTATTAAAGAAATTTGTGTTGATTATTTTACTCTTTGGATATCTCCCCACATTAGTCCAAAAAATATAGAGCTCCCCCTTATTTACACTCCTGATCTTATACAGGCCCAAACCATAAAAAAGGGTCTCGACAAATCACCCTTTCATTTTAAAAGAAGTATTCTTACGTCAAGTATAGAAGTTGTAAAAAAGTGTACATTAGAAGAAGTAGGGGTCGGAATTCTCCCGACAAGAATAGCAAGGCTGGACCTCCCCAAAGGAGAAGCCCTTAAAATTTATGATCAAAAGGCCCCTAAATTTAAAGATAAAATTTGTCTTGTATACAGGTATGAGACACAAAATGTACCGGCTATCAAAAATTTATCTCAAACCTTGAGAAAACTTTTAAAAGCCCTTTAAACTGTTATAGCGCCCTCCGAAGCTGTTGATACATTTCGCCTATATTTTTTCAGAACACCACTTATAACTTTTTTCTCCGCTGGAACACACCATGCTTTTTTTCTTTCTTCTAAAACGCTTGTTTCCACCTTTAAGTTCATCACTCCCTTTAAAACATCTATGACAATCACATCGTCATCTTCAACAAGAGCTAAAGGACCTCCGTTGAAAGCTTCTGGAGTTATGTGACCCACGACAAAGCCATGACTTCCTCCCGAAAATCTTCCATCTGTTATAAGGGCAACGTCTTTACCAAGACCCCGTCCCATGATCGCCGAGGTTGGTGAAAGCATTTCTCTCATACCAGGCCCACCTTTTGGCCCTTCATACCTGATAACAACAACATGTCCTTTTTTAATTTTTCCAGAAATAATTGCTTTGAAGGCCATTTCTTCAGAATTAAAACACCTTGCTTTACCTTCAAAAAAGACTCCCTCTTTCCCAGAAATTTTTGCCACAGCTCCTTCGGTTGCCAAATTACCGTATAAAACAACAAGGTGGCCTTCTTTTTTTAATGGCTTTTCTACAGGATGAATTAATGTAGAGTCTAACTTTAAATCTGGAACCTCCTTTAAGTTTTCCGCCAAAGTTTTTCCGGTAACCGTCATACAATCCCCATGAAGAAGGCCTTTATTTAGCAACATTTTCATAAAAGGCGGGAGACCTCCTCTATAAATAAAATCAGCAAAGCTATAACGACCACTTGGCTTTAGATCAGCAATGACAGGTATTTTATGGGATAACCTTTTAAAATCATCAAGAGTTAGTGGTATTTCTGCTTCTTTGGCCAAGGCTAATAGGTGTAAAACAGCATTGGTTGAACCTCCCAAAGTCATAACAATCGTAATGGCATTTTCAAAGGATTTAAAAGTGATTATATCTTTTGGGCAAAGTTTTTTTTCAATGAGGTTCATGACGGCTTGACCGGCCCTATCACAATCATCAAATTTTTCTCTAGACTCTGCTAAATTCGATGAGCTCTCTGGGAGTGTCATTCCCAAAGCCGTTGCAGCAGAGGCCATAGTATTGGCCGTATACATTCCACCACAACTACCAAATCCAGGTATGGCCTTACTTTCGATCAACTCAAGTTCTTTTTGATCAATTTCATTTTTTGCAAATTTTCCAACCGCTTCAAAAACGGAGACAATATCAATCTGTTTATTTCCAGGAAGAACTCCAGGTAAAATGGATCCCCCATAAACAAAAAGAGAAGGCCTATTTAAGCGGATCATACTCATTAAACAAGCAGGAATATTTTTATCACAACCTCCAAAAGTCACAAGCCCATCGAAACCCTGAGCTTCTGTGACTGTCTCAATAGAATCAGCAATTACCTCTCTCGAAACCAATGAATAATTCATCCCTGAAGTTCCCATAGAAATTCCATCGGATACAGTTATCGTGTTGAAATGAATTCCTTTGCCCTGATGTTTTTCAACACCATCAACAACTTTTTTTGCTAAATCGTGAATATGAGCATTACAAGGGGTTACCCGACTCCATGTTGAAGCAATCCCCACCTGAGGTTTATTAAAGTCCTCTTTTTTAAAACCTAATGGGTAAAGCATCGATCTGCTCGGGGCCCTTTCGAATCCATCATAAATTTTTTTGGAATATTTTCTTTTATCATCATTTATTATTTTTTTTTTCAACTTTTTTCCCTTGAAGATTTTTTAATTTAGAGTTAGAAATATTTTTAAGGAATCGTTTTTAGAAATTATTTATGTCGAAAAAAAGAAAACGTGTCAACAAAGAGGGAAAAATGAAAATGTCCGCTTACCGCAGCCAATACTTCCATCAATACTGTCCCCAGTATTCTCAATCGTCTTTTGCCCTTAATAAGTCTTTTATTTCAGTTATTGCTCTCCCACTCCTTCTACTCTCAATTATTTAGTTCCAGACCAAAGATTGATTTCCCTTTTCTTTTTTAAAGATCATGGGGAATTACTTTTTAGGCTGGAACGAAAAATATCAGTTTAATTTATATACTTTTTTTAATTTTAGGTTTTTTAAAGGAACTTTCCTATACCTATTCTTATTGTAATGGTTAAAAGCACCATCAATAAGCCGGTCTCTCTTTTCCTTTTTCAAACCTAAATATTTTTTTATTTAAATACAATTTTTCTTGGAGGAAAAAGATGGTTAGGTTCAAGAGGATTTCTGGTTCCCAGATATTCTTCGAATGTTTAAAAAATGAAAAAGTAAAGACTATCTTTGGTTATCCTGGTGGGGCAGTCCTCCCTTTTTACGATACGCTTTATGACATTGAAGACATTGAGCATGTCCTTGTTCGTCATGAACAAGGTGCCGTTCATATGGCAGAAGGTTATGCAAAAGCAACTGGAAAAACGGGCGTAGTTTTAGTCACCTCTGGTCCAGGTGCTACGAATACGGTTACCGGAATCACGGATGCCTTTATGGATTCCATTCCGATTGTCATTTTTACTGGACAGGTTCCTCGCTCTTTCCTCGGACTAGATTCTTTCCAAGAAGCTGATGTCATTGGAGTCACAAGACCAATAACAAAGTGGAACAAATTAGTAAGGTCACCCCAGGAACTTCTAGAAGCAATCCCTAAGGCATTTAAAATCGCCAATGATGGTAGACCAGGACCAGTCCTTATCGATATTCCAAAAGATGTGGCCTTGGAGGAGTTTAACTTTGAAGGCTTTTCCAAGAAGGAAAGTACTTATAAATCTGAACCAAAAGATTTACCTAATAAGATCCAAGTGTATTCTAAAATTGTAAATGCCTTTAAAAATTCTCAAAGACCCCTCTTATATTTCGGTGGTGGAGTTATCCAAAGCGAGGCCAGTAAAGAACTTAAGGAATTTGTTGAATTAACAAATATTCCCTTTACATCCACCCTTCAAGGCCTAGGTGGACTTCCTGGAGATCACCCGAACTCTTTAGGGATGCTTGGAATGCACGGAACTTACGCTTCCAATATGGCAGTTGATCATTGCGACCTTCTTCTTGTTTTAGGAGCGAGGTTTGATGATCGGGTAACAGGAAAAACGTCCCTATTTTCCAAAAATTCCTATAAAGTTCATTTTGATATTGATCCATCAAATATGGATAAAACAATTCAGTGTGATTTCCGTGTTGAAGGAGATATTAAATATAACCTTAAATCTCTTTTACCACATCTGAGAAGGGAAAAAGATTTAAAAAAGACCGTTGAAAAACAAAATCCATGGTGGAAACAAATATCCCACTGGAAAAAAGAATGCCCTCTCTTAGTTAATAAAAAAGAGTTAGGCGCAACCTTAATTCTTTCTAAGTTAAATCAAATATTAAAAAAAAATAAAACCAAATTTAGCGTTGTTACAGATGTTGGACAAAACCAAATGTGGGCAAGTCAATACCTTCACTTTCAAAGGCCAAAAACACATATTACATCCGGTGGCCTTGGAACAATGGGATTTAGTGTTCCTGCTGCCATTGGTGCCGCTTTTGGAAAAACGGAAGAAAACTTAAAAAAATGTGAAAAAGAAGAAGAATTGGTTATTTCTATTTCTGGTGATGGTGGTTTTCAAATGAATATGCAAGAATTAATCACTGCTGCGACCTATAAAATTTCTGTTAAGTTTATTGTCCTAAACAATAGTTATCTTGGAATGGTAAGACAATGGCAGGAACTTTTTCATAAAGAGCGTTTTTCCTTTACCTCTTTAGAGGGCGCAAACCCTGACTTTTGCCTTCTAGCAGAATCAATGGGTATTCATTCGAAACGACTTGACAATTTAGACGACGTTGAAAATGCAATTCAGTGGCTTCTAAGTCCAGGAATCAAGCTTTTAGAGTGTGTTATTCCCCAAGAAGAAATGGTTTTTCCTATTATACCAAGTAACTCTTCCATAAAAGATATAATTACCGAGCGTTTTTCAAAGGAGGAAAAATGAACCCAAATTTTGAAATCAAAATTATTTTTGGAAACAGTTTTGATTCTCTCAATAAAATACTCAATACCTTCTGCGGAAAAGGCTTTACTTTAGAGACTCTAACAACTCATGTCCAATACCAAAGGAATCGTAATGAGCTAAAAATGAAAATTAAAGGGCCACAAAAACTTTTAATTATTTTATTGAAAAAAATGGCCACCTTTCCCGATGTTTTTAAAGTTTCATGGAATGAGACTTCAAGCTACCTATTTAACGAAGGACTACAAAGAGCAACACCAATAAATAATAAAAAAAAAGGAGAACTAAATGAAACTTTATTATGAGAAAGACCAAAAAGAAGACTCCCTTTACAACAAAAAGATCGCTGTTTTCGGTTTTGGAAACCAAGGGAAGGCCCACGCTTTAAACTTAAAGGACTCTGGTAAAAATGTTCGAGTTGCCTTGAGGAAAGAATCAAAAAGTTGGAACTTGGCAAAAAGTCAGGGACTTCAGGTAATGGGTTTTGAAGAAGCTGCCAAATGGGCAAACTTTATAATGATCCTTCTTCCTGATCAAGTTCAAGGGGCCGTCTACCAAAAAGCAATACGTCCCTTTCTTGAAAAAGGAGATACACTCTGTTTTGCCCACGGTCTTAATATCCACTTTAAAGAAATTGAGGCGCCTTCTTTTGTCAATGTTATTATGGTTGCGCCCAAATCTCCTGGAAAACTTGTTAGGTCTACTTTCTTAGAAGGACAAGGTGTTCCTTGTCTTGGTGCTGTTTATCAAAATTATGAAGGGTCATGGAATCAGGTTCTCAGCTACGCAGATGCTCTTGGTGGTTTAAGAGCGGGTCTTTTTCAAACAACATTCAAAGATGAAACTGAAACGGATCTTTTTGGTGAGCAGAGCGTTCTCTGTGGTGGTGTCAGTGAACTCGTTAAATGCGGCTTTGAAACTTTGGTCGAAAGTGGTTATCCCAAAGAGCTGGCCTACTTTGAATGTCTGCATGAATTAAAACTTATTGTTGACCTTTTTTATGAAGGTGGCCTTACAAAAATGAATGAAGCGGTCTCTGAAACTGCTGAATATGGTGGATATACAAGAGGAAATAAAGTCATCAACAAAGCAGAAACAAAAGAAAATATGAAATCAGTTTTAAGGGAAATTCAATCTGGTCATTTTACTGAAGAATATTTTAAGGATGCTAGAAATGGCCAAAAAGAACTTTTTAAAAGGAGGGATGAAGAAAAGTCCCATCTTATCGAAGGTGTTGGATTCGCCCTCCGCTCTAATATGAGTTGGATGAAAAGAAAGGAAAATAAAAATGAATGTAGAGTCTAAATATGTCTGGCATCAAGGAAAAATAGTTTCCTATGAAAAGGCAAATCTCCATTTTTTAAACACCTCCCTCCATTACGGTCTGAGTGTTTTCGAAGGTATCAGGTCCTATCAAACACCTAGAGGTCCGGCCATTTTTAGGCTTAAAGACCATATGGAAAGGCTTCAAGATAGTCTTAAGCTTTTGGGGGTAGAAACACCTCCTTATGATTTAAAAACGACAATGAAGTCATGCAAAGAAGTTCTTCAAGTGAATGAGCTTACCGAAGCTTATATTCGGCCGATTTTTTACATTAAAAATGGAGGATGGGGGCTTTCTTTAAAAGATACATCGTGGGATTACTCTGTGGCCGCTTGGCCATGGAATTCATACCATGGCCAAAAGGCAAAGAATGAAGGGATTAAAGGCGTCGTTTCAAGCATAACTAGAAACCACATTAACGTTTCATTAACCAAAGGAAAAATAAGTGGTCACTATGTTAACTCTGCTTTGGCAAAGGCGGAGGCCCAAAGATCAGGGGCCCAAGAAGCCATTTTACTTGATCACAATGGAACAGTAGCTGAATGTACAGGTCAAAACATTTTTATTGTTAAAAATGGAAAAATTTTGACCCCACCTGCTCACCTCATTCTTGAAGGCCTTACAAGAGAAACAGTTATTCAAATCCTTAAAGAAGAGGGAAGAACTGTCTTTGAAAAGCCGCTAACAAGAGATCAACTTTACCTAGCTGATGAAGTTTTTATTGTTGGGACTGCCAATGAAGTTTTACCCATGGTTGAAATTGATGGTCTTAAAATAAGAAATGGAAGATCTGGTGAAATTTGTCAAATGGTACAAAGTTTTTACCACGACCTTATTCACGGAAAGAGAAATCCTAATTCGCCTTTCTTGGAATATATTTTAAATGATTAAAGGACAAGTAAATGAAAAAAGATAAAATAATATTTTTTGATACGACTCTTAGAGATGGAGAACAATCTTTATCTCACTCTTTATCGCCCCTAGAAAAGGTCGATATGGCGCTGACTTTAGAGAGGCTTGGTGTTGACTATATTGAAGCGGGTTTTCCATTATCTTCCGAAGATGACTTTCGATCAGTTTACGAAATTGGCCGTCAGTTAAAATCATCCGTCCCCTGTGCCTTAGCAAGGGCACTTCCAGATGATATTGAAGCAGCTTATCATGCTCTTAAAAGAAGTCACCACTTCAGAATTCACACATTTGTGGCAACAAGTGATATTCACGTCAAAACAAAACTGAAGACATCATGGGAAAATGTTGTAGATATGGCAAAAAAAGCTGTTCGACTTGCAAGAAAATATACATCTGATGTTGAATTTTCCTGTGAAGATGCTACAAGGACCAGCTTTGAACATCTAAGAGAAATTATTGAAGTTGTTGTAAAAGAGGGAGCAACAACAATCAATATTCCAGACACGGTAGGATACTCAACGCCTTTTGAATTTGGTAACCTTATTAAAAAATTGAAAGAAAAGACTAAGGGCCTAGATAAAGTTATTCTTTCTACTCACTGTCACAATGATTTAGGTATGGCCGTGGCCAATTCACTTTCTGGAGTTGCTAATGGCGCCCGCCAGGTAGAGTGCACGATTAATGGTATTGGAGAAAGATCTGGAAATTGTTCTTTAGAAGAAATTGCAGCCATTTTGCACACAAGGAAAGATTTATTTCCCTTTGAAAACAATATAAAGCTTTCAAAAATTCATAGGACTTCAGACCTTGTAAGCCGGATTTGCAATGTCCCTATTCAACCTCATAAAGCGGTCGTTGGTGAAAATGCTTTTTCTCACTCCTCAGGCATCCATCAAGATGGTCTTTTAAAAAATAGAGAAACTTACGAAATTTTAAGTCCTGAAACGATTGGTCTTCCCGGGCACAAAATGTATATGACTCCTCGAAGTGGTAAACATGTTGTTCAACATAAACTTTCTAAACTTGGCCACAAAGAAAAAAGTTATAACCTTTCCAATATTTACAAAAAGTTTACCAAACTTGCAGATAAACAAGGGCAAGTTCATGACTATGATCTTGAAGCTCTCTTTTGGCTAGGTAATGAAGGCGAAGAGTTTTACACCCTTAAAGACTTAACAGTCACTTGCGGGACGAATAAAACTTCAAAGGCCAAAGTTGCACTGTCCTCATCAGGACATATCTACGAAAATAAAGCGTCTGGTTTAGGTCCTATCAACGCATCTTTTAAAGCGATAAAACAAATTATTAAAAAAAATATTACACTTACTGATTATAAAATTTCTTCAAAAGGTAGAGGGAGTGAATCTATTGGACAAGTTGATATCAGTATCCTTTTTGAGGGTAATACCTATCATGGCCGCTTTACAGGAAACGATATCGTAGAAGCTTCCTGTAGATCTTTTTTACAGGCCTTAAATAATGGCCATAGGGCCGAAAAAGTCTCCATGAAAAAGATTGAAAATGAAATGAATAATAAGGAGTGCTATATATAATGGAAACGAAAACTCATCATAAAATGACCCTTATCGAAAAAATATTGGCCTCCAAATCTGGTAAAAAATTTGTAAGACCTGGAGATATTATTTGGGCCAATATTGACCACCTCATGACTCACGATGTTTGCGGGCCTGGTACCTTTGCTCTTTTTAAAGAGAAGTTTGGAGAAAAGGCCAAAGTCTTTGATCGTAAAAAAGTTGTCGTTATTCCCGATCATTACATCTTTACTCAAAATAAGCATGCCCAAAGAAACCTTCAAATTTTAAGGGACTTTTCCAAAGAACAAAACCTCCCCTATTTTTACGATGCTCATAGTGAAAATTATAAAGGCGTTTGTCATGTGGCCCTCAGTGAAGAAGGTTTTTGTCTTCCGGGAACTATCCTTCTAGGAACTGACAGTCATACATGTACCGCTGGAGCATATGGGTCCTTTGCAACAGGAGTCGGCAATACAGACGCAGCTTTTGTACTTGGAACAGGGAAGCTTTGGTTTAAAGTTCCCGAAACCCTTAAATTTGTCTTTCAAGGACAAAAACCAAAACATGTTATGGCAAAAGACCTTATTCTTCAAATTATAGGAGACCTTGGTGTTGATGGAGGAACTTACAGAAGTCTTGAAGTGGGGGGTCCTGTTATTAAAGCACTGAATATGGAAGAAAGAATGAGCCTTTGCAATATGGCCATAGAATGTGGTGGGAAAAACGCTGTTATAGAAGCAGATGAAGTAACTCTAAAAGATATCGAAGGTAAGGCCAAAAGCTCTTTTCAAGTTTTTGAATCAGATTCTGATTATAAATACACTTATAAAAAGGAGTATATTGGTGAAAAACTAGAGTCACTGGTAGCAAGACCCCATTCTCCAGATAACATTATTCCTGCTTTTAAACTCGGTCATCAAGAATTAACAAGGGCCTATATTGGATCTTGCACTGGGGGTAAGCTTGAAGACTTTAAAGCCGCTGCCAAAATACTTAAAGGTCAAAAAGTTAAAATTGACACCTTTGTTGTACCGGCCACGACAAAGGTCGCAGCAGATTTAGAAAAAGAAACCTTCGATGGAAGGCCCCTCCTACAAATTTTTAAAGAAGCTGGAGCAACTATTGGAAAACCTAGTTGTGCTGCTTGTTTAGGCGGCCCGGAAGACACTTTTGGTCGGGCCAATGATGCTCAAAAAGTTATTTCAACGACAAATAGAAATTTTCCAGGACGTATGGGCAGTAAACTCGCTGAAGTTTTTTTGGCCTCTCCCTATACAGTTGCAGCAAGTAGTTTAACGGGAAGAGTGACAGACCCACGAGAATTCGTAAATTAAGGAGGCTTAAACAAATGGAAAAAATCATAAAAGGTAAGATTTATTGTCTCGGTGATAATATTGATACCGATCAAATTATTCCGGCGAAACACCTTGTTTATAAAACAAATGATCCAGAAGAAAGAAAACTTTATGGAAGGTTCGCCTTATCCGGTCTTCCTGTTGGTCATGAATACCCCTTTGTTGAAAAGAATGAAAATGAATCGGTTTACCAAATTATTTTTGCTGGTAAAAACTTCGGCTGCGGCTCTTCAAGAGAACATGCTCCTTTGGCACTTAAAGTGGCGGGGATTAAAATTGTTATCGCTCAAAGCTACGCAAGAATTTTTTATCGTAATTCAGTTGATGGCGGTTTTTTTCCTCCAATGGAAACACTAGACCCGATTTCCAAAGATCATTCTTTTAAAACTGGAGACGAAGTTTTGGTTAACCTTGAAGAAAACTTTATAGAAAAAATAAAAACTGGTGAAAAGATAAAACTAAAATCTTTGGGTTTCATTCAAGAAATTATTGAAGCCGGAGACCTCTTTACTTACGCAAAAAAAAAGGGATTAACAAATGAAAAATAAAAATACGATTGCAGTTCTTCCTGGAGATGGAATAGGACCAGAAGTTATGAAAGAAGCTCTTAAAGTTCTCGATTTCGTTAATAACAACTACCAACTAAAAATAGAGCCAAAATTGAGTGAAGTCGGTGGTCAGGCCATTGACCTCTATGGTACTGCCCTACCCGATAAAACATTAGAACTATGCCAAAAATCTAAGGCCATTCTTTTTGGTTCAGTGGGAGGCACTAAATGGGACGAGCTCCCTTCTGAAAAAAGACCCGAAAGGGCCTCTCTCCTTTTTCTAAGAAAACATTTTAAACTATTTGCCAACCTAAGACCGTGTAAAGTTTTAAATGACCTTTCCCCCTTAAAAGAGGAACGCATTCAAAAAGGTGTTGACCTCTTATGTGTAAGAGAATTAACAGGTGGTCTTTATTTTGGTGAAAAAGGAAAGAAGTTTAACAAATTTGGAGAAAAAGGTGCCTTTGATACACTTAACTACTTTGAAAAAGAAGTTAAAAGGATTGCTAACCTTGCTTTTACGCTTGCTCGAAAAAGAAAAAAGAAAGTCACCTCTATTGATAAGGCCAATGTTTTGACTTCTATGGTCTTATGGAGAGAGACCGTAGAAAGCGTCTCAAAAAAATTTAAAGATGTTAGTTTAGAGCACCTCTATGTTGACAACATGAGCATGCAACTCATGCTTGACCCATCCCCTTATGATGTTCTTCTTTGTCCTAATACTTTTGGTGACATTTTATCTGACCAATGCGCGGGACTTTCCGGTTCCCTTGGACTTCTCCCTTCAGCAAGTTTGGGTGAAAATGATTTTGGTCTTTATGAACCGGCCGGAGGAACTGCTCCGGACCTCGTTGGGAAAAATAAGGCAAACCCCCTTGCTCAAATCCATTCATTGTCCCTTCTTCTTCGTTACTCACTTAAAAAAGAGGAGGCAGCTTCTCTCATTGAAAGAGCGATAGATAGAGTTTTACAAAAAGGAATTCGAACAAGAGATCTTTTTACCTCAAAAACTCAAACTTTAGTTGGGACAAAGGAAATGGGAGATGAAGTCGTCAAAGAGATGGAGAGGCTATGTTAAAT
>CEUM01137437.1_pt1 | contig 15327 bp, 9 predicted proteins | sample 356421 | NCBI WGS metagenome assembly CEUM01 (sample SAMEA2622716, study PRJEB7988) | marine metagenome | biome: marine biome (ENVO:00000447); feature: surface water layer (ENVO:00002042); material: "saline water (ENVO:00002010), including plankton (ENVO:xxxxxxxx)" | depth 5 m | reverse complement strand
TTATTATTATTTGCAAAGATAAACATAAATCCTTTATCCTTTGCTAGTTCTTCAAGTTTGCAGAGCAATAACGAGATAGCCTGTCTACGTTGGCTACCTCGATACTGCTTATTAGAAATTACCCATTCTATCCAAGCGGTACGAGAATTAGTTTCATATAAAAATCCTGCTGCAACAGGGACTTCTCCGTCGTATACCATAAGACCGCCTGTGGCATTATCGGGTAGAAAGTCTTTGATTGGCGGAACGAACCCCCAATCCTTCCACCAACTTGATAGAAGGTTATCGTAATCCGTATCCTTAAGGCTGTGAGTGTTTAACATTAAAACAAATATACAACAAATTAAGCTTTGCTAATCATAACCTCTGTTTCTAAGGCTATTAGCTCTACTGCTTCTGTGTTGTCATTTGTTAACGTAAACGTCCCTTGATGTCCTAGAACTCCGTGAGACTCAGCTATCGCGTTCTTAGCGTTAAGAATTAGCGGATTGCTATCTGTTATTGTAGGAGCAGCTACAGTCATCTGTATAGTGATGAACCTAGTAGTGTTGGATGAGTTAGTAGATATAGCTACGCACTCACCAAATTCATGAACTGTAGCGTAACCATCCACATCCTCAGAGTAGTATATCATGTCTCCTATACTCAATCCACTAAGTCTATTGTCCATAGGGAAGAATGCTGAAGCAAGTGTTGTAGCCACAGCCACGGACGATGCCCTACCGATACCATTCATAGAACGTAAGGGTAGGTCAGCAGTACCGATAGGGTCACCGCCTGTGTTTCTCATGAAAGCTCTGAAGCTCCCTTCTTTCTCCTCGAACCAATCTGCATCTATATTACCTGTGTTTTGTATGTCTGAAACTAACTGCACATCCCAAGGGTGAGTACCCTCGATGTTAACAGTCTTAAATATCTTATTGTCAAATGGCTTGTCGTTAACCACTAGCTCGATACTAGAACTACCTGACTCTTCATAGAAGTTGTTTCTTTCAGCCTCATCTGAGTTGTGTAGGTATAACTCTCCGTTCTTGAAAGAGAAGAATCTGTTGTTCATTCCTATCATATTCTCAGGAACGAATGAGTAGAATGAAGGAAAGCCTTTAGCTTTCTGACTGTATGTTACTGTGAAATTTGCCATGTTATTCTGCGCAATCTGATAAGTTTGTTATTACTCCGTTTGTTATTTGCATTGAACCTGTGTCAATACCGTACCAACCATTGTTAGCAGGTGTAAGAGCGTAAGGGTCATTGAACACTAAGTCACCCACTGCAACGAACTCCATTGTCTGACCTCCAACAGCAACAGAACCGTTGACAGCACTGCAGTAGAATAAACCTGTAGCTGCAGCATCACATCCGTCAGCAGAACTAGCTTCAGGAGCTTGCGATGAATTGAATGAAGGCAATAAGCCAACGCAATCAACTCTGAATGTAGCAGAACTGTTAGTGAATGGTGCTCTAACCTTTAAATTAATCTCGTTGATGGTGTTACTAATCTTAGGTATAGTTATTACACCTCCACCGTGGTATGTAGAGTTAGTTAAGTTACTTCCTGCGAATGGGTTAATAGTTACTACAGTACCCTCATTTACCCAATCACCTCCTGCATAGTTGTAGTTTGGTATTGAAGCACCACCTGTATTAAAGGTAGAGCTGTCACCAATGTAAGTAACACCTCCGCTTGAAGTCGACTCTAGTAAGCCTAAATTTCTAGTGTATATATCATTGTATGTTGTGCCATTGTATTCAACGTTGAATCCCATAGCTCCACCTAGAGTATTAACGTGTACTCTTATAGCACCTATACCATCTCCTACGTATGCAGTGTAATCATACTCACCTTGCTGTGCAAGGATGTAGATGATTTTATCTTCATCACATAAAGGAGCACACTCTTCGCACACGAAGCTCTTACCTAATACACCACTAACCTGCTCTCTAACAATTCCTTGCATAGAGTAGAATCCGTCAGGAGCTAGGGTAGTTAATCCTTGGTCTGTAAATACAGCAGTAGCTAATGCAAACTGACTGCTGTTAATATATACTTGTGTTAATTGTCCCATTAATTACAACTTGTTAATTCAACTGTTATTTTATCTGATACTACACTCGGTATAGGTTCTGTAGCTGAGATAAGAGTCATTTGACCTCCTCCTCCTATAGTTACGTTTAGTGTCGCTCCACCTGCTGTTTCGTACTGTACGTTAATAGATGTTGCTGAACCGTTCACTACTTTGTAGTTACCTGTTCCTCCTGCACATGTTATGTTGCAACATGCATCGTCCTTATCCGAACCAAAAGATATCCAAGTTTGATAGTAGCTACGTAAATCGTACACCAAGTATAGGTAGTTATCACTAGGAGTTTCGCTAAGAGTGAAAGACCTTTGATGCACAACATCACCGTTCTCATCTGTAGATACTCCCGGTACTCCTAAGTCTGTAGCATTTGCTAAGATAGTATTGATATCTGCAGGAGTGAACAGAGTATTGGTCTTAAGTGCCATGAACTTGTTGTTAGCGTTTGCATCGAATCTTACATTAGATACTCCGTTATCTCTCAAGTACATAGTTACATCAGCACCAACTCCCGGTATAACACCTTCTCCTTGATTACCTGTCATTAAATCCCACTTAGATACTACAGTGTTTGAAGATGCGTCCTCAACAAGAGTAGCGTAAGTAGTAGACGTAGGAGATACGTATGAACCTTCATTCCAACTGTGCTCAGGCTGTGCAATCTTACCTGCCATAGCGTTGTCGTTAACAACAACTCTAATCACGTTAAGTACAGGAGTCTCAAGACAAGATGCTTCCCATTCTACAGTGCTATCAGAGTTAGCTGTAATAGTAAAAGTAATAGACGTATGCGCTCTAGAGTTTTTATCTATAGGAGATAACGTGTGTATACCAAATCCGAAGTTACCTAGGTCTACAACATTAGTGCCGTATTGGTATTCAACATCTATATCACCTGAACTCATAGATATTACATTGTTAGCAGCACCTAGTTCGTTACCGTATTCTACCTCAAGAGTAAATACTTCTCCTGCAGTCAACTGTAGAGACATTCTTCTACCACACTCGATAGCAGTAGATTGACCTGAACCTGAAGATTCAAGGTTAGCTAGTACGTACTCATCCATGTAAGGGTCGTAACCACCAAGCTTATAAGTCTCAGAGTCTTGAATGAACTGCTCTCTAAAGAAGTCAGCCATACCCATCTCAGATATAGGAAGTAGTTGCTCTCCTGTCATCTGTAGTACTGCACCTCTCTTAACGTCAGTGAAGTATTTAGAACCGCCAAATGAACAGTAGCTCTCAGGGTTGTTACTGATGCCGTAATCTTCCTGTCTAGCTACCTGCTGACCTAGCACCTCAGGTACAGAAGCTAACGCTCCACCTTTCACTGAGTCAGACATAGATAGCAAGTTCTTTCCTGCAAGAACTGTAGATACTTTATCTTCTTGTAATACAAGGATATCTGTTCTACGTGCATCAATAACTTCGATAGGTCCGAATGAATCTTCACATGCTTTGAAGTTCAATAAACCTCCGTTAAATTCGTTTAGTCTGTTAATGTTAGACTCATCGTTGATAACACCACTGTAAGTTAAGTCAGCAAATCTGTGAGCCTGCTTATAGTCTTGCGCCTGTGTAGATGTAACTCTGTTACCAAGCTTCATCTTTCTACCAACAATAGAATCGTTTATTCTGTAAGACTCTACACCGTTACCAAATGATATACAGTTTTGGAAAGTAAGAGTAGCCCTACCATCAGTACTGTTTGTTTGGTTTACATAGTTTGTTTCGTGGAATCCATTAACGATAGGGAACGACTGTTCGTTCTCGTACCAAATGTCCGGCATGGCAGGAGTAGCTTCTGTCTCGAATACAACACCACCGTTAGGGCTAATAATCTTTACGTATCCTTTTACGTAAGAAGACTTAGCTACAGATAATCCACAAGCCTTAGTACCTTTAATACCTAAGCGTATATCATCGTATCCTGAACCTTGCCAATCAACCCATCCCCACTTATTTGTAATCTCGCTACCGGGTATACCACCTGTTACTGCAGAACCGTCGTTGTACTCCTCAGCGTTATTGAATTGGTATGTGTTTAAAAGGTCGTTGTAATTTACCATTTGGTTTGCTACGTCAGAACCACCTGCTCCTACATCTTGAACACCGTCATCTAGTAGGTTGTAAATCTGCTCACCATTCCACCAAGACCTAAAGTTAGGGTAAGGTACAGGAGATACTTTATCTATATCTAAAGTGTAGTTACGTCTTTCACAACCTCCTTCTCCATCACCACTACCTGCTCTAGTAAAACGAACCTGCATCTTAATACGAGTACCTGCAACAATTGGTATATCCTCACCTCCTGAACGGAAAGGCCCTACGTATGCAATAGCGTATCTATCCTGCTCTCTAGTTACCCACCTAGCGTAACCCTCATCAAAAGTAGGAGAGTAAGATGTAGCTCCATCTTCTGTAGCAGAGAACGTGTCAGCTAATAACTTAATGTATACACCTGCAATAGGGTCAACAGCATTGCCTGCTGTATCTTCTGCTGTAATAAATCCTTCTTCTTGAGCTTTCTTCTCTAGTACGGTTACTTTAGTCACTACATCAAGAGGACCTCCTTTATCTGACTTAACGATAAGAACATCACCCTCCTGAACCTTAGCTGCATTCTCTCCTTCTACTAGGAAGTAAGAATACTTAGACTTAGAGTCCTTGTAGTAAATATCTGAGAAGATAGTATTGTAATCATCCTCATCCTGCTTGATAACAAACTTATAACGAGTAGCCCACTTAGGTGGCTTCTGTGTAGTAGGTATCTTAACTTTAATAAAGTTGCTAGAAGCTGACTTGTCAATAGGTACGTTCAAGCTGCTCTCTGAAGATACTAACGCTGTAGTAGAACGACCAAAGTCATCCATGTATACCATACCAACCTCGTAGTTTCTGTTAGACTTCAAGCTACCGCTGCCTCTTCTCCTGCTTATAGATAACTCAGGGAATGATACATCGAAAGATTGTAATCTAATATTAGTAGGGTTGTCAGGGTCTACGGCATATAATACTGCAGGGAACTTAATCCTTAGTATTTCTGAAGTAGCATCAGAAGGTCCTGTATAACCTGAAGAGTTAGCTTGGACGTCTATAAGAGATGTAACATCGAACTTCTCTTTACCACTATTGTCTGCATCAGGATAGCAGTAGAATGCATCAAATAAAGTAGAACCTGAACACGGGTTATCCATGTTAATAGAACTAATCGTTCCTATTCTAGATTTGAAGTCGTCGTTATCAACTAATTCTGCAAGGCTATCAAAGTCTTGCTGTAATTCATAAGAGAATGCTAGAGATACTGAAGGGTCACTTTGTAAACCTGAGCTCTTAGGTCCACCTTGTATTGCGAAAGTGAAATCTAGGAATGTACCTCTAATAAGCTCGATGTTAGAAAGGTCGAAGAATACAGTAGCATCTGCTGTGTAGGTACTACCATCATAAGAAATAATGTTATCTCCTACCTCAGAAGGAACAGACTCACCTGTAACTTCTTCTCCACCTCTGTATGGCTTGTACTCAATACGTACGTCATCATTATTCTCATCAACCATGTCGTAACCTTCTACGTAGTTACCGTAGAATAAACGATTACTCATAATAGTCTGAGCTTTAGCTGTCAATGGAACGTTATCGTACAACCTTAGAATCTCTGATTCAGGTAATACTGTGTAAAGCTTACTACCACTAAATACGTAAGTGTTAGTAGTGTTATCTGTTATACCGTCTACAGCCTTGTCAATCTTGTCTGCAACCTTAATGATATTGTCATCCATATCTTTATATAGAATGTCAATACCTACAACTGTTTTATCTCCCGTTTCGTAGTCAATCCTTACAGACTCTACAATATTAGAAGCACCAATGTTTGTAGCTGAACCACCGTCAATTTCAAATGTATCCGGAACGAATGCTGCAGGAGTGAACTGAGATGTAGCAGAGTATTCACCATCATCATACTTGTATCTGTATGCGAAGCTAATAAACTTATCCTTAAACCAATCCTCTGAATCACCACCACGTATACCTACAATGTTAGTAAGAGAAGGTGCTTCAACAGGTGGCTTCTTGATAACCATGTATTCTTCTGCGCTAACAGTATCCATGTAGCTACTCAAGAACTGTGGTCTTGGGTAAGACTTCTTAACGTTAATCTTTCTAGGTGGATTGAATCCGTCAGTAAAGAACAGCATGTCACCAACAAGGTCTATGCTATTAATCAAATGCTCCTCGCTAAAGTTTAAAACTGATTGGTCTGCATTGTTAGGGTCTTGCATACTTATAACGTGGTACGTCATAACGTCAGCCAACATGTTGTATGAAAGAATGAAGTCTGCTTTATCTGATGTGTGCGCAGAATTAAACTTAGAAGTAACGAACCAATAAATAGTTTCGTTAGCACCATCTTCAAATGAACCTATGCATGTAGCTTTAGTAGGAGACTGACCATCTATAGTAATGTCAGTTAACCTGATGTTACCTTTAGCATTTTCCACTACACCGCCTTCAGAGCCCTCTGAAGAGCTTACTCTGATGTTAGTGGCATCTACGTATTCCCCGGCAGGAATTAGTCGCTCATTGAGCGTCTTATTCATTCTACCGTTATGAAATGTTCTACTTAAATTCGCCATTACTTAATTGTGTTTCCCTGTGAACGAAGCGTCTGCAACAGACGTGAAGGATGGATGTCGCTAATACGAATGCGAGCATTACGTAGCAGAGCAGTCTTTTTCTTAAGTGCTCTACGTATAACGTATTCTTGCACACCCAACTTAGCATCAAGGATAGCGTAAGTAATGTAAGCATAGATATATTCTTCAAAGAATTTATGAACTGATATGTCTGCAGGATTACCCGTTTCATTCATACCATCTGAAATGTATTCAAGAACACAGCTATTACCTGACATCTCTGAAGTAAAGTTAATCACTCCTCTCATCTTGTCGATAACGAACTGTGGGTTACTGTTTGAGAACTGAGCGTCAGAACCTCTACCGAACTGAAGAATACGTGCTCCCTCTGCTAAGTCTAGGTTACTGTCTACCTCAGTAAGATTTGTTCCATCGAATACCAACTCGCCTGCATCATCTTGCTCGTATGATGTAGCACTAAGAATCTGTGTGTTCTGTTGCATTGGGTATAGGATACCATCCTTATTAACAGAGATTCTAACGTAGTCTACGTAGTCTCTAGGAAGGATGAAGCGTAGAGAATCCTCTACGTTAAGCTCCATTGCTCTTACCTCTTTGAATGCATCATAATGTAATTCTTGTACTGCTCTCTTAGCGTGGAATAATATAACCTGCGGTGGCACGTTATTAACTAACGATTGATTGCCTACGTAAATTAGGTTATAGTTATTAATGATATCCGCTAGAGATACATACTGATGGCTTCCCCAATTAGCGTCCGTTGGTTGTACGTTGCTGTTTAGGTAATACTGATATTCTGATAATAACATTATTGTTGTTCTGTTTTACGTTCTAATTCTTCTTGACCTGCTTGCTGCACCGCTTGTATCTCCCTGATAGACATACCTGACATCTGCAAAATCTTGTTGATTAATTCCGTCTCTTCCGCAATACCTACCTCAAAGTCTTGGAAGTCATTAGCCATACTATCGAAGATAGGCTCACCTCCTGCAACGTTAATGTAAGTCCAATTAGGAATCCTAGGGTAACGAATGTACTCAATAACAATCTCGTCCTCTGTGTAAGAATCTCCTGCAATGATTAGGTTACCTCCATCTATTGTGTAGATAGGTAGCCAAGGTCCGGGAGATAAGAAGTTAGATGATGTCATCCTACCCATCTCTATATTAGATACCTTTTGAGCTTCTGCTGTGAAGTTATACACACCTGCCTGAATTGTTTCAGTCCTAGTGCTTACAGATACAATCTTAAAGATGTCGTTACCGTCAGCGTCCGCTGCGTTAGGGAGAGTGAGAACATTACTTCCCGGAGTTGGCATGTCCATAGTAGTCTGAACAATAAACTTATCAATCTCTCCATTGATTCTAGCACGGTTGTCAGCGTGACCTGAACCTGCCATACGAGAGTTAATCTTATTGTTCTCCTTGTTAAACTGATGTACGTAGTTCTCGAATACCTCAAGCTGTGCTACCCTAGCATAGTTATTGAAATCATCGGGACTAATGTATCCGTAGTTATTCTTGTTCAGAATAGCTAGTACTGTTCTCCTTACGTTATTAATCATAACTACAAAGATACGCAAAAAAAAAGGAGGGCCGTTAAGCCCTCCAATCTTTAATCATGAGTTACTAATCTTTAAGAACCTAGTAGTTTTTCTAGACCCTCAAACTGTTCTAATCCTTCGTCAGTCTTGAAGTATCCTTTGATAGCTTCTACTGCGTCCTCACCGAACGGTACGGTAATCATACGCTTCTTGTTTGAAGGAGTGTTGAAGTATACTTCTCTTTTGTTGTTACGGAATACTAGAAGCTTGCTGTCTAATAATGCAGCAACTGTTCCATTGAACTGAAGCTCAGGGTCTGTAACGATTGTAAGGAAAGTACGTGGGTCACGCTTAGCGAATACTAGAACGTCACGCTTTAATTCTGATGTAGTCATCATGTCTACGTCAGCATCAAATAAGATACGTGCAACTGTTACTAGCATATCCGTAGATAGACTACGTGCTTCGATAAGTGCGTCAACTTCAATATCTAAATTAGCTACCTCTTCCTTAGCCGTCTTCTCATTGTTAACCTCTTCGAATTTGATACCATTCAATGGGTGTAGAGAAAGGAAGTGCTGTAGCGTTTGGTTTTCTTTTGGTACGTGTAGCAAGCCATCAACGAATACGATAGGAGCTAGTACTGCGTTACCATCCTGCTCATCCTCGAAAGGAGACTTCTGATTAGTAGCGTAACGTAGAGCACGGTTGTATCCCTGCTTCTCATCGAAATGCAATAAAGCATAACGCTTAGAGTTACGTGATGGTAGTGTGAAAGAAAGTGGTGCTTTACCACGTGTAAGCCTGTAATGCTTATCTGTGAACTTTGAGTTCTTCATTTGATTTGATTTGTTAAAAATTAATTACGTTGCAAATATACATACAAATTATTAAACAAAAATAAAAGGGCCATCCCGAAGGACAGCCCTTTCTAAACTTTGTCAGTTACTGATATTAGTCAGTGAAAAGAACGAAGTTGTTAGCACCCATAGTACAGATTGCTCTTTCGCTTAGGAAGTTAACCTCCATTGCGTCAAGGTCGCTAGTAGCAGCACCTCCTGCAGAACCTGTAATCCAAGTCTTCATCTTACGGTCTTCAGCTTGAGAAGCTCTGTAACGTACGTGAAGGAATGGACGCTTAGCGTTCTTACCAAGAACTTGGTCGTATACAGTTGTAGAACCTGCAGGTACTAATAAACCGTTTACGTTGTCAGAACCTAGGTCACCTCTCATTGAAGCGTCGTTAAGGTACTTCCAATCAGACTTGTAGAAGTCGTAACCTCTGCGGAATCCTGTGAAACCAAGGTTTAGAGCCATGTCCTTATCGTTGTCGAAAAGACCGTAGCTAGTTCCTCCTGCTCCGTAAGAGTTTTGTGCAGCCAACATATCGTCAATGTTGAATCCGAACTCACGGTTTACGAAAAGAACGTTCTCCTCGATAGCACCCTGCTTGTCAAGACGAGCTACGATATCATCGAACTCAGCAAGAGAAGTTGGGTTACCACCTGACCAAAGGTTACCTCTGTTTTCAACAGCGTGGAATACACCTTCAGTACCCTTAGCACCTGCAGCGATAGCTCCACCGTTTGCCTCAGCAGGAACAGCTTCAATCATTGCAGTCTCTAGGTAATCCTCGAAACGAAGACGAGTTTCGTGCTCGCTCTTTAAGTACCATAGGTATCCTGAAGCACCGTTCTCAGTAGCTACTTCAACCCATCCGATTTGAGCCATATCAGAACCGCTAACAGCGTACTTGTCCTTGATGATAATTGGGCTGTTTTCGAAGATGTCTACTTGAGCTTCGTTAGAACCTTCCATTCCTGCAGTACCTTTTCCGAACTCAGAACCGTAGATGAATACAGTAAGAGTATCGTCAGCAGCGAATACTTGTCCACCTGCTTCGTAGTAAGCTACGTCGATAGTCTGTGCAGAAGTGTCAACGTCAGTTACGATAGCTTTGTTGCTTCCGCTTCCACCGTTGTCAGAAATCATAACAGTCTGTCCTTTTCTGATAGCAACACCTTCAGCGATAGTATCGCTAACAGTAATTACTGCAGTATCAGAAGTAGCAGCTGAGTCAGACGCACAGTTAGTGTACTTCACGTGAAGACGACCCTGCTCTGTCCACTTGATAAGGTCAGAGTTAGAAGGAATCTCAGCACCTACAAGACGTAAGAAAGAAGATACAGAACGGTTTCCGTAACGCTCAAACTCAGCTTCGTAAGTATCAGGAAGATATTGAGACATGAAATCCATGTCTGTGATGTAGTTGCTAGCTAGAGCAACTTGTTCGTGTGAAGGCTGTAATGCAACACCTCCAACGTTTAATGAACCTGCCATTTTGTTTTGTTTTTAGTTTGTGCCCTTTCGGGCGGTTGTTTTTGTTTAACGTTTTCTAGACTTAATCTTAAGACCTCTACCATGCGATGTTGGTATAGACTTAATAGTTGTGCCACCCTTAGTTGCTACTTCCGGTGCAGTACGTGTACCCATGTTTATATTTTTGGTATTACGTAATACATTGTCAGTTGCGCTAGCTTGCCCTTGCTCGAAGAAAAACTGTGCAAACTTCTCAGGGTTCATGGCTACAGCAAGTGCCTTATGGTATCCTGCTGCATCTGAAATCATACCATTCTCATCCATAAACTTACCGATGAAGTTCATTGGAGTCGATTGAGCTGACCTCAATTCATCTGCGCTACCTGCATTGTAAGTGTAAGACTTATCACCTACAGTGAAATCAAAACCTTTGAAATCAGCGAACACTGCATCAGTTGCTTTATCGAAAGCTGCTGACTTAGCTGCGTTAGCTTCTTGTGCTGATTGCGCTTCAGCTAGAGACTTGCGGTAAGCTGCAAGAGCATCACTGTCTTCTTGAGACATTGCATTAGCTACACTCTCTGTAGGTTCTGCATACATCTTAGACTGTTCAGCGAAGTACTCCTTAGCTTTAGCCACTGCTCTTTTCTTTGCTCGCTTTATCTTACGAACCTCTTTGTCTGACATTACATCTTCATCATAAGTGTAATCTTCCATTAGGTCTGCGATGTCTTCGGCATCGAGGTCAGACTCAGTATCAGATAAGTATTCACGAAGCAAAGTATCAGGGTCTGCGTCATCGAAGTTACGATTCAATTTCATGTAATCTCCCATTCCGCGCCCTGTCTTTTCTTTATATTGTAGGTAGGCTGCAACATCTTCAGGAAGCTCATTACTATCCCCTGAACTCTCAGGCTCTGCAGTGAACTCGTCTAAAGACGATACATCTCTACCGTATTTGTTTTTTAAGAAAGAAAGAACGTCTTCTTCACTAAGTGAAGATTCTGTGTCGTTTGTGTCTGTAACAACTTCCTCAGAAGCAGGTGCTTCTTCAGTAGCTTCTACTTCAGTCTCTGTATCATTGCTAGGTGCAGGTGCATCTAGATTGATAACGGGAATCTCACCCTCTGATTTTGGAGCTTCAACTACAGGAGCTTCCTCTTGTACTTGAGTTCCTTCGTGTCGAGCTTCCGCCTCAGCGATTAACTGCTCTTCAACTTCTTGCACTGACTTTACGTCAGGTGCATCTACTGCTTTAATTTTGATTTCCATGATAGGTTATTTAATTTAATTCCACAAAGTTAAGCAAAACAAATTAAACCATTAGCGAGGGTCGAACTCGCTAAGGTCAAATCCGTCTAGGCTGTCTTCATTAGATTCGAAAGACTTAGGAGGAAGGTTGTTCTTCCTTTGGTCTATAAGCTTACTCTGTTGAGTAGACTGCTTATCAATCCTTGCGTCCTTTCTATCTTCCTTAGCAGCTTCACGCTTGCTTAGGTTTTCAGACTGCATACCTGCTAGCTGCATTTGGTATTCAAACTCTTTCTCCATTAGAGCTTTCTTAGCTTCTACCTCAGCCTGTGTCTTTTGGATAGCTAACTGTGCTTCCATCTGTACTAACTGAATCTTAGCTTCTGTCTCTTGCTGTAACTTCTGCATAGCTGCTTGTGCTGCTTGCTGTTGAGACTGTGCTTGAATCTGCGCTTGCATAGCTTGCTGCTGAGCTTGAGCTGCTTGCTCCTTCTCTGCTTTAGCCTTACGCTTAACTTTTAAAAGTTGGTTGGCAAGCTTAATGTTCTTAAGCTCACGAATATCTATGGCATCTTCTAAATGGATATCGTTCTTAGATAGAGCCATTTGAATGTTTGCTTCTAATTGTTGCTTCTGCTCTTCATCCGGTGCAACTTCAATAAAGATACCGAAGTCGTAGATGTAAAGGTCAGACATCTCCCTAAGGATAGCTACATTGTACTTACCAATCTTATTCGCAAAGTCATCAGCGAAATCAGAGAACTCTAGAATGTCTGCTACTCTGTAAGAGATAGCTTCAGCTAAAGTCTTGTACATGTATAGTCCTCCGTCAAGGATGTGACGAGTTGCTGTGTTTGAGTTAAGTGCAGCTAGTTTCTGTACACCTACTAAACTATGAGGGTCAGGAGTCGAACCGTCACGTGCTTCGTTAAGTCCGGTAACCGAGCGAATCATGCTCAGGTAGTGGTTATAATTATTTATAAGCATCTGAGTCTTCGATGCTCCTGAGTTAGATGTAAGCTGTTGGATTGGTGTCTTACCGTGGTTGAACTCTCCGTCAACTGTAGAGCTTCTACCAATTACACTACCTGTTTGGAAGTATAAACGTAGAGCGTCCTGTGGATTGTAAGCTGCACCATTACCTAGGTCTACCTCGTTTAATCCGTCAGCATCAATGTATACACCATCCGGCACTGTACGTGAGATAACCTGCTGTAGCTTAAGGTGAGTAATCTGAATTAAGTCAGCGAAAGGAATCATACGCTGTACTAGAGATTCAATCTTACCCTTGTACATACGTGGAGCTACTGCTACGTAGTTTGGCATAGCGTGCTGTGATGAAGACTTAGGACGAACCATGTTCTCCTCTAGCTTCCACGAAATTACTTTGTTAGTACCTAACACCATTACGCCTGAATACCAAACGTCAATAGTCTTAGTAATCTTTTCAAACTTACCTTCCTCCATCATCTCTGCAGGAGGATTGAAGTCTTCACCCTTCTCTACAATCTTAGTACCTCCGTTAGCTAGGTACTTCTTCTTGTAGTTGAAAGTCTTAGTTGTTTTGTAGTTGTAGTACAAAAGAGATACAGTATCTCTTTCAAATACGTCACCGTCAAAATGCTGAGCAGTGGTATGGTAGTTGTGCCAATTCTGTCCTGACTCTGCAATCTCTTGAAGCTCTGAGTTAGAAATGCTTGGGTCAATCTTTCTGATTTCAGAAATAGGTACAGTCTTTACTTCTCCCCAATAGAAACAATCCTCAAAGTTTGGAGACTCTGTGTAGCTATGTACTACAGTAGCCGGGTCAACGTATTCAATCTTTACGCCTGCACCCGGAAGGAAGCTGTGCTTAGCAACAGCCATACCTAGAACAGCAGTATCCATATCAAGACGCTTTCTAATGTCGTCATACTTGTTCTCGGCAAATACAGTAGAGATGGCTTCTTCCTCTGCAAGCTCGATAGCAGGCTTATAGTTAAGCTGCATGTATAGCTGCATTTCCTCATCGTTAGTAGGAAGCTCGTCTTGTGGGACAGTGAAAGGGTCCATACCTGTTCCTTGCTCTACAGCCTTAAGTATGTCCTTTGCAACCATCTGCCCTTCTATCATGTCTTGATATTTAGTTCTCTTTGCCTGCGACATGGCATCCTGAGCATAAGCCTTTGGTGAGAACATTCTGTTAGACATTCCGTTAACTACGATATCAACGAACTTAGGAAGGATAGGTACAGGAGTCCAATCTAGGTTTAAGTAACTAAGGTCTCCGTCTACCGCCATCTCTTGCTTATACTTAGCGACTGATTGCTCGCCTCTAGCGTATAAACGTCTTCTGTGAAATTCATCCCATTGGTTATAGAAGCGTGCACCTCCCCCATCTTTCTTGAACCATTCATACTGAATAGCTTGTCCAACCTTTAATCCAAATTCCGGTGTCGCTTTCTCGGAATCCTTAGCAAGCTGACTCGGAAATGAGCCTGCTGTGATGTTAACTTTTACGTCTTTCATTTAGAAAATTTCGCTTCTTAAACCTGAGTTATTATATCTAGCAAAGGTAACACTTATTTTCTTTTCTTTTTTGACGGGCTGATATAAATGCTTTTGACACGCCATAATCGCTAAGCCTGAGGATATTGAGGCATCGAACTTAGTTCTGTTAGAAATATCAAACTTACTCCAATCATTTAATGTTCTAATGAAAGGCATCATTCCTATCTCATCACTAGGTCTGTAGTGACCTGTATTGTCATATCCGATATGCTTTTCGATGTACGACTCAATTGCAGCTGCGTGAGCCTGCTTAACATCCTCAGATGAGTTAGGTATACCCCCTAGTTCTTTTTCTGTCTTAGAGAGCTTGTTATACACCTTATCGGGCCTGTTCATGCTGAACCCTCTGTAGCCTCTATTCTTAAAATGGTAAAGTAGTCTAGGCTTGTTATTCTCACAGAGTATCGGCATACCGTAGAATACGCAAGCCATTAGGATGTCTTCGAAGAATATCTCTGCTGTCTGAGGTCTAGCTATGTACTCTAAGAAGAACTCGTTACTAGGAGCGTTATCCATGTTAAACATAGTGAGTCCATGACATGCACCATTAGAACCACGTCCTCCTACAGTACCTGAGATATCATACGAGTCACAGCCGAATGCACCGATGTGCTCGTTACCCGGATATCTTATACCGTTCTTAATGACTACGTTATTCTGTAATCTTTTCTCAGGAGTCCACGATACTAAGAATCTTCCTGCCTTGTTAGGAGAGAAGATAACCTCAGTGTCTTTAATACCGTTCTTCCAAGAGAATGAACCTCTAGTTACATAGTGAGCTTCTAGTGCTTGGTCATTGAAGTCAATCTGTTGGTATATCTTAGTTAAGTTAAAGATAGAGTTCTTAGCTTCATCACGGAATGCGTGTTGCTCTGTACGTGGGAACTGACGGTAAAATTCGTTAAGCGCATCGGAGTCATCCTTTAAT
>CEUM01019670.1_pt1 | contig 15337 bp, 12 predicted proteins | sample 356421 | NCBI WGS metagenome assembly CEUM01 (sample SAMEA2622716, study PRJEB7988) | marine metagenome | biome: marine biome (ENVO:00000447); feature: surface water layer (ENVO:00002042); material: "saline water (ENVO:00002010), including plankton (ENVO:xxxxxxxx)" | depth 5 m | reverse complement strand
GAAAAGTCGCTTTGTTTGAAAACTTAGTGATTAGGATTCAAAAATGTCTAAGCAAGCAAATTCAAAGTTTGTCGTGGCCAAGTTTGGTGGAACTAGTGTCCGCGACTCTATTGCCATTAAGAACTGTGCTGAAATTGTTAAAAGCTTACCTGAAGTGAAAGTAGTCGTTGTTAGTGCAACTTCGCAGACAACAAACCACCTTGAAGGAGTGGCTGACTGCATTCGAATGAATCAAAAAGAGGATGCTTTAGCAGCCTATAACAAAATTGTGAAGCGTCATATAGGGATTTGTGAGGGTCTGTCTGGAGACTCTCTTCTTCGTGGGTTTATTGATGAGCTTGATTTTGAAGGTTCTAGGATTATTGAGGAAGCAGTCGAGTTAGGAAAAGGTGTTTCTCCTATGATAATGGACCAGCTCTATAGTCTGGGTGAAAGGTTCTCATCATCACTTTTCTCTTTTGCACTTCAAAGTTCTCTCGGAGAGAGCTATCGTGTTAAGTATTTGGACGCGAGAGAATTTGTAAAAACTGATAGCTCGTTTGGTAAAGCAGTTCCACAGATGGATAAGCTTAATGAGAAAGTAGGTTCATTATTTGCTCCTTTTTTAGATGAAGACCTGGAGGAGTTAAGGTTGGTGGCCGTTACTCAAGGTTTTATAGGCTCAGATGATCAAGGTCGGACAACGACTTTAGGAAGAGAAGGATCAGACTTTTCAGCAGCTCTTCTTGCATCTTCCCTTGATGCAGAATCCCTTACTATTTGGAGTGATGTAGAGGGAGTTCTTACTACCGATCCGAGAGTTTATCCTGATGCTAAGACTATTCCTGAGCTATCTTATAAAGATGCGACTAAGATCGCCAAGCTAGGGGCCAAGGTCTTATTTCCAGAAACTCTTGCTCCTGTGCAGAAGAAGAATATTCCTGTTTATGTTGGAAGCAGTCTTAAACCTAATGGCAAGGGAACCTGGATTAAAAAAGGGCCCTCAAGCCCGAGCTTTTTTTCAATTATACTCAAAAAAGGCTTTATGTTTAATGAAGCTCCTCTTGAAGGTGTAGGTGAGACCTCTGTTTTTTTTATTGAAGAAGATAGCTTATTTTCTGAGTTATCAAATATATCAGAGGAAGTTTTAAGAAAATTGAAAAGGGCCTATCAGTTCTCTTTTGTTTCCTCTTTTTCAGAAGGGGAGGAGTGTTTGACATTTAGCTCTCTTTCTAAACTTTTTGGTGAGGGGGAGTCTCCCCTTATTCCTGATGAGAGTGAGTATAATGGCGCTTTAAGATTTTTGGTTTTAGAGAAAGAGTGTCAGGATGTTCTTAAAATGCTTCACAAAATTTAAATAAAGTATTCAAAATGACATAAAAAATGAAATAAAGTATAATTTAAACTTACTTAGTTCTATATTTTAGTAAGTTGACAAGGTCCTATATTCTTGGAAAGAGGAGTTTCAATTGATCCCTTTTAAATTAAGATTCTTCGCTTTAATGATCTTTGTAACAGGTTGTGCCGGAACTCTCAAAGTGGAAAAAGAAGAAGGATTAGAGGTCTATTCTTTGATTGATAAAAAAGGTCGGGCCGTTGCCAAAGTAAGGGCATCTAAAAAGCCATTAATACAAAGCGTTAAGGAAGGGGGGTATAGAATCGAAGTGCCTTCAAAGCAAGGGGCCATAAGGTGCACTTTAAAGGAGGCTTATTCTCCGCCAAGTATTTGGATAACAAGTTTTATTGAAAAGCTTAGGCCTAAAGTTTCAAGTTTAGAAATAGTAGAAATTAATTCAGGAGTAATAAAAAAATGGCCTTATCTTTATTCAGAGGTATCTTTTCACTCGGGGAACAAAAGCACTAAAAATAACCTTTTAAAAATTTTATCTTTATCAAGCGATAATGCTGCAATTTTTTGTTTAGAAGGTACAGGAAAAGGTCATAAAAGCTTAGAGCAGGTTGCCGGAGATATAATTTCGACTTTAAAGGATAATGATAAGTCTAGATTGCCTTCTATAAGTTCACAAGTTGATATTACATCAATTAAAAATGTAAACACGGGCTTTGTTCACAGGAAGATTTTTAAAAATAAGAAAGGCAATCTTGTAAATATTGTTAGAACTTCTATGATCGTTCCTAAAAATCGTTTAAAAAATTCTATGAAAGGTTTTTTTAATACTTCCGTTGAGCTAACGGATAATAAGGGAAATTATTTAGAGGGGTCCTATATTGGGTATGAGGACTTGAAGAAAACATATAAAGTCAAACTTAAGGCGAAAGAGGATAAAAAGTACGAACTGGTGGGATTTGTTAATGGAAAGAATATTAAGAAAGTTTTGAAAATTGAAGGTCATCTGATGACAGCTGTTGAGCAAGATCGGTTTTTTTCAGAACCAAAGGAAAAATCAAATAAGCCCATAACTTTTTATGACTATGTTCCTTCCATGGACCCTCTTAAAGTTTTTAAATCCAAGCTAGTTTATAAAGGAAGTGAAAAGACTGGTCTTAATTTATACAGAGTTGAGCTAAATAAAACAAATCTTAATCTTAAAGTAGACGCGAAAGGAACGCCAATATTCTCGTCTTCAAAGTTTGGTAATTTTGTCTTAGAAAACCGAAGAGTCTTTTTAGAGAAAAAAAGTTTTTGAAATAAAGTTTTCATTAAATGAAGGTAATATTATTTAAAAATGAATAGGTTACGGTGGAAATCTTTTTATTTATCAATGATAATAATTTAAAAGATAACTAACTCTACTTATTAAGGCTAGATCTAAACATTTGTTATTAACTAAACATCTTATGTAATAGTCGCTCGTAATTGTTGGTTAATTCATTTTTTTTTATTTCTTTAAGTTAAATTCTTAAATTAAAATATCTAAAAGTTTAAAATTAAAAAAAGTTTTTTATAAAAGTTAAAGGAGCAATAGAATTTGTTTAAGTTAATCAAAATTTTAATTTTTTTTATATAAATTTTTTGATTAATTTTGTCGATATAGAGTCTCATGTAGCGGCATTTTTTCCTCAGGAGATCTAATGGGCGCGATTATTTTAAAGAATGCAACTTATATATCAGGGTTTAATCTATCCGAAGAAAACGCTGAAGTGCTAAAAAATCTTTCTAAAAAGTTTCGAGTTAGAAGCTTTAATGAAAGTGACTTTGGTGAGTTTAAAAAATCTTTTGATCAAGTCAAATATCACTTCTGTATTATTAGTCAGATTGATGAGTCAAATAAAAATGGAGATCATGAGGCCAGAAAATTTGTAGATGGCCAGAATATATCTAAAATATATTTGGATCCTAATGATCTTTGTCCAGAAATAAAAAACACCAATCAACTTATCCGTTTGGGTAAAGATGATCTAAATGGAAACGTCGAGGAAAAAGTATTAGAAAATTTAGTTACTCTTGTAGATGAAAAAATAACTAGTGGAATGAAAGACACAATTCACAAGACTATGGAGTATATCACACCTATTTTCTTTGATTGTGAGCCTGTTAACTTTGAAGAAAGAAAATTTGACCCTGATTTCTTTGACTTTTCAAATAACTCAAACTTCGATTGTTTAGTATCAATAGAAAATAATTTTGAGTGGCTTGTTGGGAGATTGGTAATTAAAATAAATAGTGATCTTTTTTCAAAAAATATACTCAAAAAGGATCAGAGTATCGATGATGTTTTGAAAGCATCTCAAGAGTATTCGAATCAAATTATGGGGATAATAAACTTTAACCTCAATAATACAGGAAAAAAGTTTAAAATTGGGTTGCCACAAAGTTACGACTTAACAACTTCAAGAGTCAACCTGGGAAAGCTTTTGATCCCGTCTATGATTCTGACAACCAGTTCAAGAGAAATTGAAATAAGTTTCGGTCATATCGAAATGGAAAACGGTACTGTTCCGGAATTAAAAGTTGAAGAATTTTCAATTCCTTCAAGCGATGTAGATTTCTTCTAAAAAAAGGATATTTTATGGAAATAAATTTGGTTCAAGAGGAGAAACTCCTAATCGACGGAATTGAAATGCCCGTGAATAAAGTCGTCCATGCGACATGGATAATGGAAATGGATTTTCAAAAGACACTTATTGAGCTTGTTGGTGGAGAGGTAAAGGGTATTGAGGAAGGTCTAAAATCTGGTAAATATAATTTTGCAAAACTCCAAATAAGTCACCATACCAATGATTGTGGACCAACCTCCTTGGGAACTGAAAGGTCAGATGTTATTGGTTATGCTCTTGTAGATAATACCTTTGTAAAAAGTCTAAATTTAGGCTCAAAAGAAGTGCTTTCTCTTGCAAGTATTGATGAGTTTCGTGGAATTATTTGGCACAACATAGAACAGAGTAAAGCTTATGAAAAGGGACTAAAAGACCTTGTTCAGAAAATAATAGATTTTTTCTCTTTTGATTTTGCAAAAGTTCAGAGAAAGCTAGGTCCAATTTCTAAAAACTTTTTGGAAGTGGAGGAGAAGAATTACGAATACATAACAATTATCGCTTTAAGACCTAATACGACAGATCACTTTAGTCTCAACTCAGCCGACTGGAAACAGCACATGGGTTTAAAATATGGGCGTTATCAATCATTTTTAACGGAAACTTTTGCTATTTGTGAAGATGAAAATATTAAAGTTTCAAATCAAAACTATGAGATTATCGATGTTAGTGAGCTTTTTAATGGAGATGGATCTAAAAAAAGTGACGAAGCTGTTTTAAGGTATTTTGGGACATCTCTAAAGAATGTTGTGCCGATGCTTAAACGAACCATCCTCAGAAGGCTGGAACGTTTAAGAAAGCAAAAGGAAGCAAGTTAGAAGTACCCTATTTACTTTAAAGGCAAAAAGTTCATGGAAAAGCTCTCTTTATCTCCATCTTTTTCATAACAAAATAAAGAAAAGGCAAATGTTTGGTTCTTTCCAAATGGAACTGGATTCATACTTCTGCAGTTTTGCGGAATGGAAAGATTGTATTTGATCGGAGAGATAAGGTCTCCTCTTCCATTTAATGTTAGAAGGTAAATATCACTTCTATTGATTTGAGTTGAATCTACGTAAAGAGCTGGAAGGGTTTTAGCTTTTTCTCCTTTTACAATCGGATAGAATGTTTCACTAAATAATGACCCAGGTAGAAAACTAAATCTATGAATTGGTCTTGATTTAACTGTAATCTTACCAGTCCTACGATCAGAAATGTGAAGACCGAGGTTTCCTTTTGTTTGAAAAAAAGTATAGTTTTTTTGGCCTTTTTTATAGGTTGCTAGAGCTCCAAAAATATGGTCCCTTTTATAGGACTGTCTATAGACGTTGCTATCTAAAAGGGTAAATGGATTATCGCTTTGAGAACCTGATAACTCAGTAAACCTTATGGTCGTTTCATTATACAAGCCTACAAAAAGGCTAGAACTTTTAAAGTTGGCTTTACCTCTAATTTCAGTAACTGGGAACAGGTCATGACCTTCTAGGTGAATGGAGTTAGTCTCTAAAGTTGAACCCTCAAAAATCGGTAGGCCTTTTAGGTTAACCAAGTGGGTCGTTGTTTCAAAGTTTTTGCCAGTAGAAATAATGCCTTTAGATACTCCATTTTTTAAATCTTTTTGAGATTGGGGAAGAACAAAGAGAAGGTTTATTTGATCATTCCACTTAAGATTAAGTTTATCTTTAATGACTTTATCCCATAGGTAGTTATCCATAATTCTTGTTTTGATTTCAAAATTATTTTTCTCAGCATTAAAGCTAGGTTTAAAAAAGTAAAAGTGCCTATTCTTAGAAAGGTCAGGAGTCATCCAAGGGTCAGGGTTTTTGTCTGCTTTAGGTATTCTTCCCTCAGCAAGAAATAAAGGAATGGCAATTTTACCAATTTTCTCAATATGATTAGGAATAAAAATGGCTTTTCTTAAGTCAAGAACAACTGTCTCTGGAACAAAAGTGTGATGAGAATATTGTTTGAAGAGAGGGTTACCAAATTGATTGAAATAAGAGTATTGAATAAACTTTTCATTCCCACTTTTTGCCAATGATCTCAAAAAGTAGTCGGGTTTTCCATCATAATTCATATCGAGTACGATGATAGAAAGGAGTTGGGTTGCATTTGGTAGAAAAAGGCTTTTTTCTACCTTAGCAAATGTTTGCCCACTTTTCTTGAACAGGATAACATTAAGGCCTTTGTCTTTATTCTCATCCTTCTGGCTTTTTGTAATGTAGTATTCAGGATAATTTTTTTGAAAATATGGATCTTGCACTGTTTTTACAAGTGGGATTAGGTTCCCATTTATGAGTCTACCGACCGGTGATTTATCAGAATTACCGCCAATTTGAAGGCGTTGAAGATCATCTCCTTTGAGGGTTCTAGAAATTTTCCAATTATTTGTAAAGTTACCTATTAAATTCTCTTTGTGATAGATTTTAACTTTTAAATCAAGAGAATTGTCACCTTCGAGGTCCGAGATAAAGCCTTTAAGAGAAATTATTTTTATTCCGCCACTTTTGAGATCTTTTATCTTGAAAAAATCTTTTTCAAGTTGAATTAAATTTTGTTGGGAATAGACCTTGATTGAAAGGTCACTAATTTCTTTCCAGAAGTTTTTTATTTTTAGGTCAAGCTTCCATTCATTTATTCTAGGATCTACTTTTATAGTTGGCTGGTCTTTAAAAATTGGTCTCACTATGGGAGATGATTTTAAATAGATTGCTTTTTCTAAATTAGGAAGTCCACCTGATACGTATTTTACAGAGTCAGTCGTATCTATTTCTCTTGAGCTTAAGAAAATTCTGGCCTTTACTTCATCGCTTGAAATATCTGGGTTGATGGCTTTTAAAGCCGCTGCAAGCCCCGCTATGTAAGGAGCAGACTGACTCGTACCATTTTTAATTTCATAACCTTTTACAGAAAAGAAGTCCGGGTCGAGTTTTTGGGGATAAGTTGATAAAATGTTGTCTCCAGGTGCAAGAATGTCAACATGGCCACCATAGTTGGAAAAGTTGGATATACGACCGTCAATACTCATTGATCCTACGCAGATAACCCCTTCGTAGGAGCAAGGAAAGATAGGGCTTTGATTATTATTATTACCAGCAGCAGCAACAATAATTATATTTTTTTCAATAGCCGCTTTGACAGCCTCTTTTAAGTAATTTGTATCAAGGATAAGCGGCCATCCAAGACTCATATTAATAACATCGACATCTTTCTTAATCGCATAAAGAATCCCTTTCGCAATACGGTCTGTAAGACTTCCATTTGGACCTCGTCCTGAGTTTCTGCCGCCTTCATTTTTTTGAAGAACTTTTATTGGAAGGATTTTAACCTTTGGAATAAAGCCGCTTATTCCCTTTTTATTACCAGTGGTCGCAGCAATAATCCCAGCAACATGAGTACCATGCCCTATATCATCATAGGGGCGGTTATCTCCGCCTTTTTTACTGGAAACATAGTTCCACCCCATGCAATCGCCGATCAAACCATTATTATCTTTATCCTCTTTCGGCCTAAAAGGTAACCCTCCTCGAGAGTTACATTCTGTCTCGCTTTTAAGGATATTGTCTTTTAGGTCCGGGTGCTCGAGGTCAAGGCCAGAATCTAAAACGGCTACAATTGTATCTCTTTTCATGAGGTTAGGAAGCTTTTTTCTGATAGACTTCCAGCCCATATCCATGCCACTTTTCCCTTCGAGAACTTCCGAATGAATATCATCTAGATCTTTTAGAACCTTTTGGCCTGAGTTGTAGAGTGACCATTGAAAGGGTAAAAAAGTATCATTCTCTAACCTTGGTGCTGCAGGGTTAATCTTAATAGATAGCGCATTAACATTGTGTATAGGTTCAATAGATTCAATAGGAAGTTTTTTTAAAAGTGTGTCCTGTATTCTATCTTTAAAAGATGAGGTTCCTTCAAATTTTAATTCATATAACCTTCTAAAATAATCATTATTAAAATTATCAAAACGTTTTAATGAAATGACTTTTAAATATTTTTCAATTTTCTTTAACTGGGTTTTTGTAGGTACCTTTTTAAAGGTAAAAAGTATGGTTTGAACCATTCTTTTTTCTTTAGTAGTAAAGGGTGTCGTCGTGCTATGTCCACTTACTGGTAAAAGAGTGGTTATTGTTAACATTGTAGTGAGGAAGAAAAAGTAAAATTGCTTAATCATTTTTTTAAGGCTCCATAAAGCATTTAAAGGCAGTCTAAACTGACCCTGACATTTATATTAAAATTGGAGGGAAAAAGGGAGACTCTTTGTATAAATTTAGAGAAAACAGCGATGATTTTTAGGACAAATATCCCTTTTTTCAACAAAACCTGTTTTATTGCGGTGCATTTTGCTGTGTACTGACTAGTTTGAAGTAAGGTGTTTCGTCTTCTGAGCCTAGGACTTCAATACATTTGTCGATTTTTTTACCTTTCATATGAATAACCAGGTTTATGTTTTGACAGATCATTTTTAAGACCATGTTGAAAGGAAAAGAATCTTTTGGAGAATAAAAACAAAAAAGCCAAGCCAATCTTAGAAGGGCATCGGGAGCTGAGTTAGCATGTATTGTGGCCATCATTCCTTCATGTCCTGTATTCATTTGAAGAAGAAAATTTAAAGCTTCCTTTGACCTTATCTCTCCCATGATCATCCTGTCGGGCTTCATTCTCAAAGCATAATTTAAATATTGGACTAGACTTTTTTTTGAGCTTTTTTCGTCAGCCAGAAAGCTTGTCGTTAAAGGGCTTTTCCTTGAAAGTTCCCTTGTTTCTTCAAATATAATTATATGCTCACTTTTGGGTATTTTATTCAAGACTGTATTTAGAAATGTTGTTTTCCCTGATCCTGTTTGACCACTAATTAGGATATTATTTTTATTTTTAATAGAAGACGTAATAAATTTTTTATCTTCTTCAGATATATCAAAGTTTGAGAGCCCTAAGGGGTCTTTTGTATGTCTTCTTAGAAATAGTTTTGAATGTTTTGAAGAAAGGCTAGAAAAATGGATAAGAGTGGCTCTGAAAGAAACACCATAGAAAGAAGTATAGAAACTGGCAAAGGGTTGTGAGTAATTCCAGTCAACTTTTTCTTTAAGGCATAGGATTTCTAGAGCAAGTTGGAGGTCAGGAATTGGCTTTATTTCCTTGGTAATAGATTTTTCAACAATGTTCATTGTTTCAATTTGAATGAATTTTGGAGAATGGACAATTATCTCTCTATGAAGTGGATTTTTAAAAAAAGGAGAAAGTTCAGAAAAATTTACTGTTTGATCAAACCAATTTCTAAAAAAATCTTTGTTTTTTGAGTCCAATTTTTGGTTAAAGTAGGATGAAAAAATTTGATCTGGCTGGAAAACTTGCCCTTGATTTAATCCCCTTTGAAAGATCTCTTTGAATTCATTAAAAGGCATAGCTTATCCTATATGGTTATATTATTTTTTTGTTAGAAGAATGACTGCTGAAATTTTTTTGTAGTGATTTATTGTTGTCGTATTTTCAAAAAAGAAACCTAAAATAGGAATTTCTTTAAGCCATGGAAAATAGTTATTTTCTTTAGATTTTGACTTTAATCCTATTTCAAATACTTTTAATGGCCTGTTTAACAATATTTTTAATCTTCCACTTTCCTCGTTTCCCGAGAAAGATTGGGAAGATTGAGATGAAGGGGCACTAAACTTAATAATATAATCAAGTAGAAAGTATCTCTTGTGAGGTTTTAGGGTGAGGTTTAAATCGAGTCCAGTAAATTTCCAATTGAACTTATGTGGCATGGAAATATCTTTTGGTATTCTTATTTTTTGGATTGGTATTTCACTTCCAACCTTTATTTTTAGTGGTGAATGGGGTTGAATTATTGATTCAGGCTCAGCGAGAATAGTCAGGTTTAAATCTCTTCCTTTAAAGTAAAAATTTTGTTGTATGAGTAGTCTATTAAAGTCATTTTTATAAAGGTCGATTAGGTTACCCGAAATACCCTCAAGACCAGCTCCAAACTCAGATCCATCTTGTTTTTCTAAGTTGAGAAGTTTTATTTTAATGAGGTAGTTCTCAAAGGAGTCCTTTTTTTTAGGAATCAGGGAGACATTAAAGTAATTTGAAATTTTTTTTATTTCTTGCTTGGAGAGTGGAGAGTCGGAAGGATAGAGGCAGAGGAGTTTAAACCCTTTTGTCTCACATTTAAGACTTTCTTTACCTTCCAAACTGAGGGCCTTCATAATTTTATTTCTTAATTCATTCTTGAGTGAATTTGATAAAGAGCCTTTAAAGAAAAAGGAATCAGGATGTTTTTTGTATAGTCTATGAATAAGCCGGAAGTGGCCAAATGTGGATAATGTGCCCTTGGTTAGAATTAATGGCCCTTTAAGTTCAGTTTGAAGATTTATGGACTGGAGTGTTTCTGCTATGCGTAATAGTCTCAAGTGCGTCTTTTTAGAGAGAACGTAAATTTTAAAGGTTCTTTTTCCCTTCTCATCCCAAGTAACGAGCTCTGTGAAACCAAGCTTTTTACCCTTTATCAAAATATTTCTTAGGACATGGGAAACCTTATAAGAAATAATATCTTTATTACCTACGGTAAAGTTTTGGAGGTTTAGAGTTTGTATTTCTCTATGTTCCCCTATAGAAATCAATAGGTTATGACTTATGTGGTTTTTTTTTAACATCATTTGAGCACCTGCAGGTGTAAGATAAAGGCTTCCGGAAATGAATAAAATTTTGACATTGAGCTTATCAATGGGTAAATAACTGAGATTAAGCAATGTAGTTAAGGATAGGTCGTTTTCCCAATCCCTGTTGTGGTAAGAGAGGAGAGAAAAAATGGTTTCAAACACAGCCGTCACTAGAAATAGAAGAAGAAATAAACTTAAAAAGATGGGCTCAAAAAGAAAGGCTGAAAACAAAAATAAGGGTACAACCCCTAAGTTTTCCATCCATCTTGATAAAGTTGAAGACAAGAAGTAACCCTCTTCTAATACAAGAAAATTCCAATTGAAAAATAGAGGACAGAAAAGATGATTCTGTCCTTTTTTTTCGTATTCTTTCTGATTTTGATAATGTTTTGTTTCCATTTGATCTGATTCCCGTTTTCTTTAGAATGATATTTCGTAAGATTCTTTTTTATCTTTTTGGACTTCCTTCTTTTTATCTCCGTTTTTTATAGGAACGTAAGGGAATCCCCATAACGTTTTTCCTAAATGGGGAATTAAAGCTTTTAAGTTTTTTGTAGGAATGGCTACGAGGTAACTCTTTTGATTATTTTCTAAAGACCAAGCTGATCCTTTGTTTTTTATTTGAGGAAGAAGGAAGGCTTTTTTCACAAGTGTTTTTTTGCTTTCATCTAGTAAGGAAAAAGGTTTAGGTCCACTTCTTGAATCATAGGGAAAGGCAAGGGTAATAAAAAGATTTAGCTCCGTAGATTTTTGGTCAAAGTACTTCTGTCCAGTTAAACGGCTACTGTTTAATGGATCTTTTTTCGTAGATGAAAGAAGACAACTTCCTAAAATCGCTAAGAAGAAATTACCCAAGAGCATAATTGACGAGTTTTTTAAGGAAAGTGGTCTTGAAAAAGGAAATCCTTTTAGACTTTCTTTCATTAGGCCATCCTTTTTTATTTATCCATTGGAAGGTTTTTTGTGATGCTGGTTTTTATATAATTGAGTCTTTTTTCCAGGACCTGACCGATTCTTTTCATTGCGAAGAGGCAGAAAATGCCTATTAAGCTAGAAATAATAATGTACTCTAAAGTGGCTTGACCTTTTCTGCCCTTTGTTTTTTCCCAGAACTTTCTTCTTAATTTTTCCAACATATTTTTGCCCCTCGCTTTATTCAAGCCTCGAAATGCCCTCAAATATGGGCTGTTTTTCTTTTTCTTTTGCAAAAAAGCTTTGAAGACTATTTGTTTGTAAGCACTTGAAACAAAAGAAAGGTCATTTTTAGAGGTTAAAAGTATTGAACTTTAAGAAAGATTTTTTGGATGATTAAACTTGATTGCATCTCATTGACTCCAATATTAAAATAAGATTATGGATGAAAAAACTAATTTTTATGTATTCGCAAAGAAAGAGATTGCTCTTATTTTCCTCTTTATGATTGTTATTGCGGTCACTTCATTTGTTCTAGGCGTTAAGGTTGGCAAGTCATACAGCTATGAAAAAGCTGGTTTTACGAAAGAGGATAGGGAAAATATTCTTATGAATTCCCGGTCTGAAGAAGTTGTCGAAGACTTGGTTAAAAAAGATAAGTCTACTGAGGAGGACAAAAAGTTAAAAAGAAAGAAAGTCCTTGACTCGACCTATGAAAAACTGGAGGAAGAATTCAATAAGCTTGATCAAGATGTTAACAAGGCAGAGCCGCCTGAAGCATCTGCTCCACAGGTGAAGCAAGATAAGGCAACTCTTCAAGCTTCAAGTCCTTCGACGAAAAAAAAAGAGGAAAAAGTTGACCCAGCGTCTATCGTAAGCGGGAGCCCGAAAGCTCTGGAAAAGAAAGCTCCTCCAGAGATGACCTATGAAGAGCCGGCACAGATGGTCGTTCCAGAAGCATCAATGAGAGACCAAGTGAGAGGAAAGTTCACTATTCAACTAGGCTCATATCAAAGCATGGTTGATGCACAGAGTTTTGCTGATGGTTTCCGCGTAAGGGGCTATAAGGTTATCGTTAATGAGGTGGAACTTAATGGGAGAGGAATTTGGTTCCGTGTCAGTCTAGGTATCTTTGATTCGGTTTCAGAGGCCAAGAGTTATGTTCTTAGAGAAAAAGTGCTCTTTAAAGGGCAGGACTATGTTATTGGTAGATTTAACTAGAGCTTTATTAAACCTTGAAAAACTTTATCCCTTTCAAAAATTTATCAAAATAGAACATCCTTTGGAGGCTTTTTTTGCCTCGCATCTAAATGTAAGAGAAATCTCCTCCCAGGTCTTCTCTAGTATCAGGATAAATTGTTAAAATTTAGAAAATAAGAAAACTGCTTCAAAATCCTCTCAGTTTACTCTAAATTGAGGAACAGAATAATTGCTAGGCAGTTAAATAAAGAGCTGCTTGAAAAAAGAGGTCAGTTATGAGTGATTTTGTGATAAACTCGGAAACTTTTGCCCTTATAATGGCCGGCGGAAAAGGGACTCGCTTTTGGCCAGAGTCGACTGAAAGCAAGCCGAAGCAGTATTTGAGTTTATTAGGTGAGAAGTCACTATTAAAGCAAACAATTGATCGTTTGGATGGATTTGCCCCCTGTGAAAATACTTTTGTTGTTACAGTCAAAGATCAAGAAGGTTTGATAAAGGACAATATGAAAGGGAGGCTTCCTACTCAGAATGTAATTTTTGAACCTTCAGGTAGAAACACAGCTCCGTGTATCTTATTGTCATTAGCAGAGCTTCTTGATAGGGGAGCATCGCCTGAAGATGCTGTTGTTATTATGCCATCGGATCATGTGATTTTGAATGAGTCGGGTTTTAAAACCACACTAGAAAAAGCAACTCATCAAGCGGTCAAGTATGACTCTATTGTTGTCATTGGTATCCAACCTCATTTTCCTCATACGGGTTATGGATATATAGAGAAAGGTGAGAAGAGGGGAGAAGAACAGCTTAACCTCTATAAAGTTCGTTCTTTCAAAGAAAAACCATCGAAGGAAAAAGCCATTGATTATTTGAAAAGCGGCTTATACTTTTGGAATGCAGGTCTTTTTATTTCTAAAATTGGTGTTTTATTGGAGGAATTTAAGACGCATGCGAACTCGAGTTATTCTTATTTTTCGGAAATTCAAAAATTGCTAAAAAACCGCGAGAGTATTGAGAAAACATATTTGAAGTTACAAAGCCAATCGATTGATTATGCTGTGATGGAAAAGTCCCAAAGGGTTATGGTCGTTCCAGCTGAGTTTGATTGGAGTGATTTGGGTTCCTGGGAAGCATTAGAAGAGGTTTTAAGCCCTGAGGATGGCAATACTTTGGTTAAAGTTGAGGGCCATTATGTTAATGAAGCTGAAGGAAATATTGTTTTTGCTCCAGGGAAGTTCGTTTCTCTTGTTGGGGTAAAAGATTTAGTCGTGGTCAGTAATGAAAAGGTTTTAATGGTCATGCCTAAATCAGATTCCCAAAAAGTTAAGGAAATTGTTGATGCTTTGAAGGTGCGTGAGGAACCTTATAGAGAGCTTTTGTAAAAGGGTTTATGTCTACCAAGGCAACCTTTCCCCTTCTAGGTTATAAAAGCAGCCTGATTGAGATAAATCTGATTTCAAAATGACTTTTAATAACTTTTGAGCTGATTCTTGAGGCTGAATAGGAGCATCTTCTCCACCCATCCGTGTTTTTACCCATCCAGGGTGGAGGTTGAGTGTTACCATATCGGGGAACTCTAAAGAAAGGTTTTTACTAAACATATTAAGTCCTGCTTTAGAAATTCTGTAATCATAAGATGAAGAGAATGCTGCATTAAATTGAATAGAGCCTAAAATACTTGAAATATTGGCGACTTTGGGATTTTCACTATTCATTAAATAGGGCAAAAGAGCTTGAGTGACCAGGATTGGTCCCAATAGGTTGACTTGAATTGAGTCATTTAAGTTTTCTCTAGAGAGTCTTTCTATCGCAGGTTCGACTTCTCTGTGGTAAACGCCTGCATTGTTTATAAGAATGTCTAAAGTAAGGTCTTTTGGGACATGTTGAACAATCTGCTCTTTAACATTTTCTTGGGTCACATCGAGTTTAATTAGATGAAGTTTTTGATGAAATTGTTTTTTTAAATCTTTGACTCCATTTACGTCCTCATTATTTAGGTTTCTAACAGTTCCGTAAACTTCCATCTTTTCCTGTAGCATGGCTTCCGCTAACGCTAACCCAATACCTCTGCTAATACCTGTAATGAAAACTTTCACTTAATAGTCCTTTTTCGTGCAAATATTTTAATAACTTTTATAATTTTCTTTCTTTAAGGAAAGCTCCTATTATTAATACTTGTCAATGCTAAACTTATTAGTCTAACGAATTTTTTACAAATATAGTAAAACAGTTAAAATTACATTATAGGCTTCAGGAACGAGCTATTTTTATAAGAGAACGCTATAAAGCATTTGATTTTTTCTAAAGGATTTGAAAAAAATGAAAACGACTTCCTTACTTTTATTCTTATTGGTCTCAGTTAGTATCGAAGCCAGTTGTCCTGGTAAAAACTCTCTTCCTTGCAAATCCTATAATCAAGAAAAAAATATCTATCAAGCAAGGTATAAAAAAAGAAATTTCATCTATGAGGGAGTCTTAAATCAAAGTTATAAAGATTTAAAGCCTTATGAAAAGCAAGGGGTCCTTTGGCAAGAAATAGTTAAATCCGAGATTTCACCTAGTACCAATCTATGGGATTCTTCCTTTATTTTAAAAGGGCTAGGAGGAAGGCACGG
>CEUM01114814.1_pt1 | contig 15403 bp, 12 predicted proteins | sample 356421 | NCBI WGS metagenome assembly CEUM01 (sample SAMEA2622716, study PRJEB7988) | marine metagenome | biome: marine biome (ENVO:00000447); feature: surface water layer (ENVO:00002042); material: "saline water (ENVO:00002010), including plankton (ENVO:xxxxxxxx)" | depth 5 m | reverse complement strand
TATGAGTATGGGGATGGAGGTTGGCGAAACGCTTATCTGCAATATGACCTTGGCGAATTCACCGGTATTGTGGATGATATCGTTTCCGTTACCTTCAATTACAATCTGTTATCCACAAGAAGTCGTGGGTGGAATTATTATGATGTAGCAGGCAAGCTGTATCATGCCGAAGATTCATCCTCGGCCACAGGCAATGCGAGTGACAAGATTTCAGGGAATCAGTGGCTCGAGACCATCATGGTCGGCGCTACGCTGGGCTGGCATTCTCTGGATGTTACCGAGTATATCGTCAATGACCTGACCATGGGATATGCATGGTCCGCCTTTGAGTTCAAGGAGCAGGGGTACGCCGAAATGTATCTGGCGGCAGGTGAAAGCGAAACCCCTTCCTATCTCCGATTTGAAACAGCATCATCTTCTTCCGTCGTTCCCGTCACTACCCCAGAACCTTCCACCTTCGCCCTGTTGAGCGTGGGGATTCTGGGAGTGATGTACTTACACAGAAGAAAGAGAAGCCTGGATTGATCGTAATAAATCTCTCGCCCCAAATGGAAAGCGGCACACTCGATGTGAGTGCGCCGCTTGGTTGTTTTGAATGGGAAAACATCATCCCTTGCCGGTAATGACAAATCCCTGTGGGGCAAGGCCTGTGGCTGACGATGTGCCTGCTATGCGTGAAAGGTAGGAGTCGCCAAGGCTTTCGATGTGGTCTTTGATGGCGTCGAAATAGTTGAAATGCGCCTGTTCATCGTCGATGATTTCCTCGAAAAGTTTGACGCTTACGGAATCACCATTCTCGCGGCATACAAGGAGGAACTGGTTGTAGGCATCAATGGCGTTATCCTCTTCCTCGGCGTCGTAGACAAATATCTTGTCGATGGGTTGCCTTTTTTCGATGGGACCGGCCTTTGATGTTGTCGGTTCTCCACCCAACTCCTTGATGCGCTCGGCAAAGTCTTCGGCGTGACGCATCTCATCGATGGCGATGAGTTTCATCTTTGCAGCCAGTTCGCCATAATCCATGTCATCCAGACTGTAATGATGGTTCATGTACTGGTGAATGGCTTGAAGCTCCATGGCTCGTGCCTTGTTCAACACTTCGATGACGTTGGCTCTGCGTTTTTCCTTGTCAGACATGAAAACCTCCTGTGGCAAATGGTATTGACGGATGATTGTTACTTTCCTGAACAGATCATTGTTCAGGAACGATTGCATATGTTGTGTGCGACAAATGAACCTTGATGTCAGGTTGATCAGTTAAGGGTCTCACCCAAAAAGCGAATCAGACGTGCCCACGATTGCCTGTCGGCCTCGGGATGGTAGCGAGTGCTGCCGATAACCGTGAAAGCATGAGGTGCACCGCTGTACGTGGTCATCTCGTGAGCGACTCCTGCTTCCTCCATTTCCACGGCCAGATTGGCAAAATCCTGCATGGTGACCGCAGTATCCGCTGTGCCGTGCAGCACCAGAACAAATCCGTTTGTATCAGCGTACCCTTGGCCTTCCGGTGTGGTCAGCCCGCCATGAAAGGAAACAAATCCTTTCATGGGCATACCGGATCGTGCCAGCTCAAGCACGGCGGCTCCTCCAAAGCAATATCCGATGGCAACCGCGTTGGTGGTGTCGGCCCCGAGTTTGTCAGCGACTTTCAATGCGCCATACATCAATGTGCGCATTCTCTCTCGGTTGGTGTAGAGAGCCTGCGTCTGACTGCGTTTGTCTTCGGTTTTTGTGGGGCGAACACCGGCCCCATACAGGTCGGCGGCAAAAGCGGCGTATCCGAGCTCATGGAGCATGTTCGCCCGGGTGATTTCATAATCGGTCAGGCCGTCCCAATCGTGAATGATGACGACCAGTGGTGCGTTATCGGCTGGCGAGGTGAAGTACCCCTCGAAAGCCTCTCCGTTGATGGTGTAGTTGACCATGCTTCCTGCCGTGGCTGGCAGTGCGCAGGAGAGCATCAGTACAAAGGCGATGATGAGTCTTTTCATTGATAGATTCCTTTGCGGCAGGTCCGCTGCTGGCGTTGGTTGGCAAGCACATAGTTTTGCGTACCAGCATAGCACACGTCAGCGGTGAATCACAATGAAAGCTCTGGCGGGAGCATTAGTTGATGATGGTTACAGGGATGTCTCGCGATTTCAGCGCCTTCGGAAAGCTGGTACGCCATTTGACACGAGAATTGGGGGTGCCGACAAGAACTGTGTGGGGTTGGTACTGGGATATGAGTGCTACGGCAGCCTGCTCTGGATCGACATTCTCCAGAATGCGCAGACTCCAACTGACATTGGCAGCCCGGCATCGCATCAGACCGTGATTGAGCTTGCGGAACAGGTTTCCTTTGAATCGCTGGGCATGCCCGCTGGGCAGGTTGTTCGGAATGATGCTGACGAACAGGAACATGGAGGGGTGCTGCACGGCCATGTCCAAAGCTACATCGAATAACGACACCGACTGATGGTCGTCGTTGATGAACACCATGATTCGATTGGCGGCCCCATGCCGTTGAGGGGACTCGATGGGGTGAAGCGCCTCTGGTGAAAATCCGCTGCTGTAGATTTTCAGCTTGTCAGCAACATCCTGCATTGTTGGCCGGTCTTCCGGTCGGCTGGCAAGACAGGCTTCTATCAGTTCATAGACAACGGCGGGCAAAGCCTCGTTCCTGGGAGGTCTGATCGGTCTGAGTCTGAACGGCAGGCAATGATACGCCAGACAATGACGGCGTGTGTATGGCTGAATACCGGTTGTCAGAATCTGCATTATGGCACCAAAGGCATGGATGTCGATGGCGAAAGGTGGTTCCGTTTCCCACGGCATCGGTGGGCAAGCCCAGGCATTTGCACGCGGTTTATACAGGGTGTCTGTCCATAGATCGTCCCATACGTTGGTCACTGCAGATCCAAAGTCCGTAAGGACAGTGTTCTTGCCACCTATAAGGATAGTATCAAGCGAGAGGTCTCGATGGGCAACACCACTGGCATGGAGTGTTGCGAGGTGCAAAGCAAGGTTTGCAGTCGCTTCGAGGCGGTGGCGAATGGGCGGAGTGCGCTCGTCTATCCAGCGTTTGAGCGTGATGCCGGTTGTTCTGGGGATGACAACGCCTCCACGCCATTCCTCTGTTGGCCAGTTGACGTTTGGCGTTTGAGGGACTGTGATGAAGCGTGATTCGTTCTGGCGACGAAGAAAGGCGTCGGTATCAAGTGAATAGAACTGTTTGAGCAGATATGGACGGGATCGGCGGCTGCCAAGGTGAAACAGGTTATGCCCTACAACTGGAAACTGGCCGGCGACCAGTATTCCATTGATGGATTCTCCCGGTTGCAATGGCGGCGGGAGAGACTCTCTGAGGGCCATATTTTCCAGAGCGCTCCACATTGACGTTCTCCTGATCGATAAGAAAAGAGGAGAAAACAGACACCGCGAAGGGCTACCAATCTCTTGGTATCACCTGATTGTAGTATAAAATATGATGATGCCTCTGCCAAGCGACAGATACACGAAAAACACCCGAGGTCGGGGGCGATGACCTCGGGTGTTGCGCTAGAAGCCGGATTGGCTTTGGATGTCCGGTTCTCTGTATTCACCGAAATCGTTGCGCTTGACGGCGGCATAAATGCCCGCAAGCAACGTGGTGATGCAAAAGGTGCCAAGCAGCACAGGGGATGTCCAATCGATGTCCAGCCACCAATCTCCGGAGGCTTCGCGCATCACGGTAAGGAATACTCCCGGCCAGTCATTGATGACGCCGAGGTATTGGTAGAGCAGGGTGAAACCCAGGGTGAGATAGGTTATTGCACCCAGTCCAACGAAAAAGTGCCTAAACATGTTCTTGTAAATTTTGGATTCTGCCATGATCAACTCCGTTTATGCTCCGTAGTAGAACCAGCCGACGCCCAGAATGAGAATGAGCAGGCATTCGAGGATGGTCAGTTTGAACATGAAACCGCAGATACGACGCTGGGTGGGATTCATCGTCAGGATGATCTTATCCATGAAGAAACGCCATGCGCGATGCTTGAGCGAGTTGCTTTCATGGAGTCGGTAGTATTCCCGAAGCGAAGGCAGCCAGTATTGCATGGTGCGTCCCGCATCTTCCTTGGTGAATGAAGCACCTTTGGGCGCATCAATGGAGTAAGACAGAGCGGTATTGGTTCCGTCTTCAGTGGAGCGTGCGGAAAGCGTCAGGCCAATTTCAGAGAAATGGGCCGAGAACGTCTTTTCATCACGATTGAACTCCGGGTCGGTGTTGAACTCGGATTCCACCAGCACATCTTCTACCGGATAGGCGCCGTCTTTGGGCTTTTCAATATGCCAGTGCGGGTTGAGACGCATGAGCGTTTTACGGTTGAGCTTCTGCCAGAACGATTCGTTCCAGGGAAGCGTTGTCTCCATCCACGTGTTGGGACGGGGCAGCTCGTCGGCCTCGGCCTGAGCGCGTTCTCTACGGTCTATGAGATCAGAAGTGCTTGTCATGGTGCCACCACCAGCGGGCAGGGCATCTGCGGGTGCAGACGCTTGTTTTCTAAACGGTCCTTGAAGCCGGGAGCCTGTACTTTCTGCCAGGCACCCATAATCACCACATCGGCGCCGACCTTTTCGGCCGCCTCAGCCAATACATCTTCGAGCTTGCCGCCTTTGCTCAGGAAATCGATTTCGATTCCATCGAAATCCTTGCGTACGCGATCCCAGACTCCTTCGATTTCCTTGGCGATTTCTCCCGCCACGTAGGAACCGAAGTTGTTGCGTGTCGTTGATGTATTGAGCCAGTCGTCGCAGGTCATGTCGCCCCAGGCCTCATTGATGATGGACAGGACGGTGACCTTTGCGCCGTATTGATCAGCCCACTGCCGGGCAAGGATTTCGGCCTTGCGTGCTCCGGGAGTTCCGTGGGTGGCGAGTAATATATGCTTCATGACGAGTATTGTTTTTTTAGTTTGCTCTCCGTGCCGAGAGGGACCACATGGTCCCTCTCGGAAACGGAGAGGATGTCGGTTATTTACTTACTAGGCAAGCCATTTGGTGAACAGGAGTACGAGGAAGGTAACTACCATGACCAGCGCGAGGGCGGTCAGGTCTTCGTTCTTCTCGGATTCGAAGACGGACAGTGCGCGTTCTTCGTTCTCTTCCTGATCGGACTTATTGATCTCGCAGTTGACATCAGGTTGTGCCATTTTCATTTCTCCTTTTAGTGAAGGACTACGTCCTTAACGAAGTACATGACAACGATGAAGGACAGGGTTGCCTTGGCTACGCCGGAGATACCACCCATAATGAGCGGCCAGCCACCGGCCTGAGCAAGAGACTTCTTGGTGATCTGCATGCCGAGACCGATAAGGCCGTAGGCGAAGAACCAGATCATGGCGTCAGTCAGGGTAACAACAGTCTTGGATGCCTTCTTAACCTGCTTGAGAGCATGCTTTACAGCGTCCTTGACTTCTGCTGTCAGGGTGATTTCTCCACCCTTGTCGCGAGCGATCATGGATTCGAGGCCAGACATGCGGCCACGAGCAGTTTCGTCGAACTTGGCTTTGTTTTCGCGGTCTTCGAAGTTACCGGCGATCTGGTGCTGCTTGACCAGGTCTGCAAAAGCTTCCTGTTCCTGAGCGTTCAGGCCGGCGATACCGGTATCAAGAGCTTTCTTCAGGGTGGTCAGTTCCTCAGGAGTTACCTCGGTGCGCTGGTTGTAGCTGAAGTCGAGGTACTTACCCTTGTAGTGGCCGGGAGGGGAGAAGAGACCCAGAGAGGACATCAGGAAGAGCAGCAGGAAGCCGAGGATGAAGATGGGGAACTTGTCGATGACAACTTCCTTGAAGGAGAGCTTCGTGCCGGACTGCTTGCCGAACCAGGTGGCGAGCACCAGGACGATGATGGGCAGGAACAGAACACGGGTGATGTTGAAGATCTCACCGACTTTCAGAGTCTTAATGTCAACAGCGTTAAAGGCGAGACAGGCAGCAGCAACCTGAGCGGAGTTCAGGATACCGGTACCGGCCCATGCGCCGAACTGGGTTGCGTTCATGCCAGCCAGCTTACCGATGGTCGGGAAGGCGAACATGCAGAGGATACCGAAGCCGAGGATGGTACCGATGGTGTAAGCCATCTCGGAGCACTTGGCCTTGACGACCGGAGCACAAGCAACGGTTGCGGATACACCACAAACACCCATACCAGCGGAGAGTACGCCAGTCATGGACTTGGGCTGTTTGAAGATTTTACCGAGGAAGAGCACGAAGAATACGGTACCGAGGACGAAGAAACCGATCATCCAGACGGAAACCATACCCAGCTTGGCAAGCTCGGCGAAAGAGTAACGGGCACCCAGGAGGATAACACCCATCTTCAGTACGAAGCGAGCGGTCTTAACACCGGATGCGGCGAAACGGGGGATGCCCCAGGTGTTGGTAATGATAATACCAACGATAATACCGAGGACAACGTAGTTCAGGTTCAGGACCTTGTAGATCTTGAAGCCGAGTACGGGGACCAGGGCGGAGGACATCATCTTGACAGTGGGCTCGGCCAACCAGCGGATGCCCATGGCCAGTGCCAGGATGAACAGAACGCCCGGGATGGTCTCCAGAACGAACGTGTCAAAATTTGTCATGGGCTTGCCCATGCGGGTTTGACGCAGCAGTGCGGTTGCGACACCAAGGCCACCACCGACGAATGACAGAGTTTCCATCATGCCAATTGCTTTGTGAACCTTGAACGTGGTCAACAGACCGGTCAGTGCTCCGGAGGCGACCAGAGCACCATAGATCAACAGCATGCCGCTGAGGATCCACAATGGAGTATTGTCGGGACGTCCGACGTCTACTTTAGCCATACCTAACCTCTCCTTTGGGTTATCTAAATAATGAACAGTCGCTCTCTTATAGGCAAGCTGCGTGCCAAACGTGAAAAAACTGTTAAGTTGCCGATTTTATTGGTTTTGGTAAAAAATAAAATTTCATATGTTGCTAACTCCGGTTTACAGGTGGTAACCTCCGGTTGGCATAAAGATGACAATTCGTCTTCTCGTTGTACCAAGACGACAAAGTACGATAGGGTCACGTGCCTTCAGCGCAGGCTGGGGAGTCAATTTACAACCGAGGGGGGCGGTGCCCCCGGAGTGAATCATGGCGTATCTGGGTCCAAAAAAGCTCCAGGCCAAATTTTTGTTTGGCTTGGGAGCTATCGTTTTATTTCTCGGGGTGTTTTTCGCGTCGGGAATGTATTTTCATTTAAGCTCGCTGCTCGATGCACAGGTGCGCGACAGGGCCGACCTTGTTTTCGGCTCCGTGTCCAGTGTGCAGTCGTATGTGCGTGAAGTGTTGCGTCCCAAGATGTTTCAGACATTGCCGGAAGATGAATTCATCATCGAAGCCATGTCATCCTCATATATATCCCGGGCAATCATGGATCGGCTTGATCTGAGCGACACGGCCTACCACTATCGGCGTGTGGCAGAGAACGCCCGTAATCCGCTTTTTGAGATCAACAGTCAGGAAGCGGACCTGTTGCAGTATTTTCGCACCAATGAGGGCAAGCACTATTGGGAGGGCTATCGTCAGATCAACGGCAAGGACTATTACATCAAGGCGCGTCCGGTCATATTCAAGGAATCATGCCTGACATGTCATGGCACACCGTCCGATGCTCCGCCGGTCCTGCTCGATCGATATGGTGCCGAGCGTGGATTCGATCATGTGGAAGACGCAACTGACGGCCTTGTGGTCGTAGGCGTGCCCGTGGACGGTGCTGTGGCCAAGATTCGCGAAGCCACCATGGGCTATGCAGCCCTGTACGGCGGCGGCATGCTGATCTTTTTCGGTCTGGTGCAGATGTTCTTTAACCGGCTGATCATGACTAACCTGCGACGTCTTATTCAGAAATTCCGCAATCTTTTTGACGTGGAACCTGAGCTGGGCGTGACTCAGAAGCTCGAACAGGAAGATGAAATCGAGGAAGTCATGCAAGGGTTGGAGGAGCTGGGCGATCACCTGCACAGCGTCCATAATCAATTGCGGGAACACTCGGTCAACCTGGAGCAGATGGTTGAAGTGAGAACGCACGAGCTGCGCGATGAGGCTGACGAACGTCGTTCGGACGTGGGCCTGTTTGTCCAGTTGCTGGATGGTCTGAACAAGAGCCATTCGCGCCGTGACATGTGGAAATATTCGCTTCCCCTCATCGTCCGTCGTTTCAACGCGGTCCAGGGTGGGTTTGTCTGCATGTTCGCCTCCCGGAGCTACTATACATGGCCGGAAGGACTGCAACGTCCAGAACTTCCTGGAAGCTGGAAGGAAATTCTCGTCGAGGTGAAGCCTTTCTATAAAGATAATAAGGCGTACATCCCGGTCGGTGCATCTGACGAATATTCCGAAGGCATCCTTTGTCTGGAATGGGAAGAAGGGAAAGGACTCAAAGAGCAGGACCGAGATGTTCTTCGAGCACTCGGGCACCAGCTCGGTATTGCCATGGAAAACCTCTCCGCGCTGAACAACCTCCTGCGTCAGAAGGGGATGTTGCAGGCCATTGTCGAAGGGATCGGCGATCCGCTGTTGCTCATGGATTCCAGTCGGAGTGTCGTTCTGGCAAACCAGGCCGCTCGTGAGCTGGCTACATCCTTTGGTGGTGCCTTGTCTGACGATGCCTGTGGACGATTGTTCCATGACGGCGGCGTGTTCGGTGAATGCCCGTTCCCGGCTTCCCTGCGACAGGGAGAACCCATGTCGCAGGTGGTGGAAACCGATGACGGCCGCAACTTTGCCCTCAACGTCTTCCCGGTGACGGGTGGCGCTGCCGGTGAGCGGCAGGGAGTCATCTACGTTCGCGATATCACGCAGGAACGGCGGATGCTCGAAACCATGCAGCAAAGCGAAAAACTGGCCACGGTCGGTCAGCTTGCCGCTGGACTGGCGCACGAAATGAACAACCCGCTGGGCGTCATCAAGTGCTATGCGGAGTTGCTCAAGGGAGCGGAGCCGGGGCAGGAGATCGGCTCTGATGCCGAGGTTATCCTGAAGCACGCCACACAGGCGCAGAACGTCTTGCAGGATCTGCTGAACTTTGCACGCCCGAAGCAGGCGGAGCTTGTCGAGCTGGATATCGGCACCGTGGTATCCAACTCCATGAGCGTGTTCCGGCTTCAGGCCCAGCAGCAAGGGGTTACGCTGCGCAAGGACTTTGCACCCAACCTGCCTCCAGTGGTTGCCAACGAGCAGTCTGTGGAGCAGATTCTCGCCAACCTCCTCAAAAACGGCCTTGATGCCGTCACTCCGGGGACTGGTATGATCACGGTGCTCATATCGCACGACATTCGAACGGATATGATCCTGCTGCGGGTCCACGACAACGGACCGGGCGTATCCGATAAAAATATCAAGTCGTTGTTCGATCCCTTCTTCTCCACCAAGGATGTGGGCAAGGGAACCGGACTGGGCTTGGCGGTGGTATATGGCCTCGTGCAGGAAATGCATGGGACCATTGATGTGAAGAATGATGATGGAGCAGTTTTCTCCATCCGTTTGCCTCGCGCAAGCGGTGATAAGGAGTAAGGGGGATATACAATGGAATCCGTAGGCGTTTTGCTGGTGGATGATGAAAAGGATTTCGCGCTGGGTCTTGCTCGTCTTCTTGAGCGCAAGTATCCGGACGAAATTTTCCTGACAGCCCATAGCGGTGAGGAGGCGCTTGGTATCCTTGAGCGGGAGCCGGTGGGCCTTATGCTGACCGACCTCAACATGCCCGGCATGGACGGTGTTGAATTGCTTCGCACGGCCAAGGAGACTTATCCCGATTTGAGTGTTGTCATGCTCACTGCATATGGAACGGTATCCACTGCGGTGGAGGCGCTCAAAAAAGGGGCCTATGACTTTCTGACCAAACCGGTGGAGTCCGACACGTTGTTCCAGGTGGTTCAGCGTGGTTTGGAGCGCAGTCGGTTGCTGGCGGAAAATGCACGATTGCAGGAGATGGTGGCGAAACAATGCGGCGGCAACGAGCTTGTTGGCGTCAGCAGTCCCATTCGTCGTCTCAAGGAAGGGGTCGCAGCCGTGGCGGAATCCGACTACACGGTACTCATCCGAGGTGAGTCGGGAACCGGTAAGGAACTGGTCGCCCGAACCATCCACAAACTGAGTCGGCGCAGGAACAAACCGTTGCTGACGGTCAATTGTCCGGCCATCCCGGATCAACTGTTGGAAAGCGAACTCTTCGGCCATGTAAAGGGCGCGTTTACCGGTGCGGACCGCGATCGCAAGGGTATCTTCATTTCCGCCAACGGCGGGACGCTGCTGCTGGATGAAATCGGGGATATTTCTCCCGGTATCCAGACCAAATTGCTTCGCGCCCTTCAGGAAGGGGAAGTTCGGCCCGTTGGTGCCAGCAAAACCCTTCCCGTTGATGTGCGCATTCTCGCATCCACCAACCAGCCCCTTGAGGAAAAGATCAAGGACGGTTCCTTCCGCGAAGACCTGTACTATCGTCTCAATGTGTTGAGCCTCAATGTCCCGGCTCTGCGAGACAGGTCTGAGGATATAGCTCTTCTCGCACGGCATTTCCTGTTGCTCTCCTGTGATGAGATGAAGGTGCCGCAAAAGAACTTCTCGCCGGAAGCACTGGCATATCTTGCCACCAAGCAGTGGCCCGGTAATGTTCGCGAGTTACAGAACTTCATTCGTCGACTGGCGGTGTTCTCTTCCGGCGAAGCGCTGGAGCTGAGCCACGTTCGTCTGGTGGAAGGGTTGAATGGTCAAGCACCTGAACGGGAGTCGCAGTTGGCTCCATACAAGGACGCAAAGGAGAAGGTCGTCGACGACTTTACCCGGACCTATGTGGAAGAGTTGCTCGCCAAATCATCGGGTAACGTGTCGGAAGCAGCCAGAAAGAGTGGGCTGTCCCGAGTCGCCCTGCAGAAGATCATCAAACGACTCGATATCGATGTGGCCTCGTTCAAGCAATAGGCTTTCGCTGATATAAAGATGAAATAAAACCGCCGCTGTTCCTTTTTGTAAGGGGCAGCGGCGGTATTTTTTTTATGTTCCTGAAAATCTAGCCGTCAACGAGGATGGCAACTACGTCCATGACATTGGTGCGCGTGGGGCCGGTCTTCAAGAGTGTATCTGTATTAGTGAAGAACTCGTAGGCGTTGTTTTCGGCCAGTGCCTGCCGAGCAAGGGCGGACTGCTCGTCCGAACGGGCGACCGTATCGGGGAAAACCAGTGCTCCTGCTGCGTCGGTTGGGCCGTCCGTGCCGTCTGTTCCCAGACTCATGACACACAGCCGTTCACGATGTTCCTGCAGTTCAGAGATTTCAATGGCAGCCGCCAGTGCAAACTCCTGATTGCGCCCGCCTTTTCCGTTGCCTTTGATGGTCACTGTTGTTTCACCACCGGCTAACAGACAGACCGGCGGGGCGATGTCATGCTTGTTCTCGCAATACTCGCCAGCCAGTCGCACCATCCTGGCCGCAACGTCCCGGGCTTCGCCTTCCATTGCATAATCCACCACAACAGGCGTGTACCCCAGTTCGCGCGCTGCCTCGGCAGCACCGTCAACGGCCATTGAGTTGCCGGCGATGATCACATTGTTGACCTGCTTGAAGCAGGCATCACCTACCTTGCATGTCTCGGGCGCCTCACCAGCGCATCCTTCGGCAATGACCTGTGTCACCTCTTCGGGGATGGCGCTGCACAGGGCATACTTGTCGAGGATAGCCTGACAGTCGAGATAGGTGGAGGCGTCCGGCGCTGTCGGGCCGGAGCCGATGACGTCGAGGTGGTCGCCGACAACATCCGAGATAATCAGGGTGACAACGGTGGACGGTTCCAGCGCCTTGGCCAACTGGCCTCCCTTGAACTCGGAGAGGTGCTTGCGGATAGCGTTGATCTCATTGATCGTGGCCCCGCATTCGAGCAGCTTTCGGGTCACGGCCTGCTTGATTTCGAGAGTCACGGGGTGACGGGGAGCAGGGACAATGGCACTTGCGCCGCCGGAGAGCAGACAGAAGACCAGATCGTTCTCGGTGACACCCTTGGCGATGGACAGCAGTTCCTTGGCTGCGCGTTCTCCGGCGAGGTCCGGTACCGGGTGATTGGATTCGAGGACCTGTGTCTTTTTCAAGTTGAGGGCGTGCTCATACTTGGTGACGACGATACCGCCGTGCAGCATGTCGCCAAGCATGTCCTCCAGAGTCTCGGCCATGGCAGCGGATGCTTTGCCCGCTCCGATGACAAAGATGCGTTCGTAGCGGGTCAGGTCATATTCATTGCGGCCGACGATCAGTCTGGTTCCGTCCAGTTGCAACGCTTTGCGCATTGCCGGGTCCGGGGAAACGGCCTGCAAAGTGCGGTCTACAATGTGATGCAGATTTTTTTTCTTATCGAGATATGCGGTCATATTTCTTGCTTGTTACCTATTGTTGCGTGGTGCAGCGGTTAATCGAACAGCTCGGGGTTGAGACAGGTCTCGGGCTTTTCCCCGCGCAGCATGGCGATGATGTTGCGAGCAGCCAGCGTGGACATATTGGTACGTGAGCTGAATGTTGCCGAACCGATGTGCGGCAGGACTACGGCATTGTCGAGCTCGGCCAGACCGGGAGCCATGGCCGGTTCGTTTTCGTATACATCCAGTCCGGCACCGGCGATCTGGCCCGTTCTGAGGGCCGTCACCAGATCAGCCTCGTTGATCACCGGCCCGCGAGCCGTGTTCACAATGTAGGCCGTATCTTTCATCATCGAAAAAGCCGAACTGTCGAATAAATGCTTGGTGTCCGGTGTCAGCGGCGTATGTAGCGAGATGAAATCCGAGCGCTTGAGCAACTCCTCAAAAGGAACAAGCTCAGCGTGCAGTTCTGCATCCAGCACGCCGTTTCTGCGGCCGGAGGAGCTGGTGTAGAGTACCTTCATGCCGAATCCGCGGGACATCAGGGCCATGGCGGTTCCGATTCTTCCGGCACCGACAATACCGAGTGTTTTGCCCATGATGTCGCCGCCGATGAACTGCATGGGGCCCCAGCCGTCCCATTTGCCGGAGCGCATGACCTTGTCCGACTCGACTACGCGGCGGGCCACTGCAAAGATGAGCGACCAGGCGCACTCGGCCGTGGCATCGGTCAGAACACCCGGGGTATTGGATACCGGGACTTTCCTTTTGGTAGCCTCGGCCACATCAATATTGTCAAATCCTACAGCATAGTTGGCGTACCCTTTGAGGTTGGTCCCCGCTTCGAAAAATTCCGAGTCGATCTTGTCGGTCAACAGACCAATGATGCCGTCATATTTGGCGGCAGCCTCAAGGAGTTTCGACTTGGGCAACGGCGCGTCTACCGGATTCACGTCCACGTCGGCCACGCGTTGTAGCAGGTCAATGCCTTCCTGAGGGATTTGTCTGGTGATAAAAACTTTGGGTCGTTCCATGGTTTCCTCGTTAGCTATAGATCAATTATCGTTGTGTGGGAGGATTCCTTCACACGAACAAAAGATAAAATACAGGAAGGATGGCTTATGAATCAACCTTGAATGAGAGATTGAATCGTTCTTTGTATGGGAAGTGATTGATGGCGGGTTGTTATGTCCTGAAAAAGTAACCGTAACACGGAGCGGCTGTTCATTCTTGTGCTTGAAGACAGTCTCTACATGGCAAGTGAATGAACTTGACTCATGGCGGTTTTTTGTTCATGTATCATCCCGCTTGAAGGTATGACGTTCTATTTATGCTCGCCATTTCGTTGGTCCGTTGATCAGTTTGTTGTTTTGATCCCATAAGTATTCGCACCCATTCCAGCCGAAACCTGTCACAGGTTTATTTTGCATTTGTATGCAGCAGAAACCATCTGCTGTCTGTTCTGCTGTTGTCTTTCAGGCATCAGCTTCATCTGAAGTCCCAAAGGATTGTTTGTGGAATCTAACCACTCGATTGTTCCTGCCTCCAAGGGCAGTGTTCAGGCTGATATCTTTTCCGGCATCACGGTTGCCCTGGCTCTCGTTCCCGAAGCGGTCGCTTTTTCTTTTGTCGCAGGCGTTTCTCCCATGGTGGGCTTGTTCGGCGCATTCATGATGTGTTTCATCACTGCTGTGCTGGGCGGTCGCCCCGGAATGATCTCCGGTGCCACGGGTGCCATGGCTGTGGTCATGGTCAGCCTTGTCATGGAAGGAAATGCCATGGGCGGACCGCAGGCAGGGGTGCAGTACCTCTTCTTTACATTGCTGCTTGTGGGCATCTTTCAGGCCCTTGCCGGAATCTTCAAGCTGGGCAAGTTCATTCGCATGGTGCCACGATCCGTCATGATGGGCTTTGTGAACGGCCTTGCCATCGTTATTTTTCTTTCCCAGCTCAAGATGTTCAAGGCCAACGGCGAATGGATGCAGGGCGAGCCGCTGTGGATCATGCTGGGGCTGGTGGCTCTGACCATGGGCATACTCACCATTGTCCCCAAAATTTACAGCAAGGCACCTGGAGCGCTCATCGCCATTGTCGCTGTCTCGGCGCTGGTCATTGGGTTCAACATCGAGACCTCGACGGTTCTTTCTTTTATTCAGGGTAATGGCGGAACAGGTATCGAGTCCGGCCTGCCTTCCTTTGCTATCCCTCAGGTTCCCTTCACTTGGGAAACACTGGTTTTTGTCACTCCTTATGCGCTGATTCTGGCGGCCATCGGGCTGATCGAATCCCTCATGACCCTCTCGCTGATCGATGAGCTGACGGATACGCACGGCCATGGCAACAGGGAGTGCGTTGCACAGGGAATCGGTAATTTCACCAATGGCCTGTTCGGCGGCATGGGCGGATGCGCCATGATCGGGCAGAGCATCATCAATATCTCCTCCGGCGGACGCGGGCGACTGTCCGGCATCGTTGCAGCAGGCGCATTGCTGTTCTTCATCCTGTTCACCTCGACCTACATCGAAATGGTACCCATCGCCGCACTGGTCGGTGTCATGTTCATCGTGGTCATCAAGACATTCGCCTGGAGTACGTTCAATATCATGAACAAGATTCCCAAGTCGGATGTCATTGTTATCGTATTGGTCACGGTCCTGACTGTGAAGTACGACCTCGCCATTGCCGTACTGTGTGGCGTGATCATCTCGGCCCTGATCTTCGCATGGGAGAATGCACTCCGAATTCGCGCCCGCAAGGTGGTGGATGAGCACGGTATCAAACACTATCAGATATACGGCCCTCTCTTCTTTGCCTCGACCACACTCTTCATGAGCAAATTCGACGTGGAAAACGATCCCGACGAGGTCATCATCGACTTTCAGGAATCGCGCATCATGGACCAGTCCGCCATTGAAACGGTCAACAAACTGACCGCCATGTACGAGCGGGCTGGCAAGTCCATCCACCTCATGCACCTCAGCAAAGACAGCGTTCGCCTCATTCGCAAGGCCGAAAAAATATGCGTGGTCAACGTCGT
>CEUM01016799.1_pt1 | contig 15403 bp, 12 predicted proteins | sample 356421 | NCBI WGS metagenome assembly CEUM01 (sample SAMEA2622716, study PRJEB7988) | marine metagenome | biome: marine biome (ENVO:00000447); feature: surface water layer (ENVO:00002042); material: "saline water (ENVO:00002010), including plankton (ENVO:xxxxxxxx)" | depth 5 m | reverse complement strand
AAGCCGCATCCACGCCTGAAGCGTCGTGGCGGGAGCGATTGATGCACCTCAGTTCGCTCATCGACCGTGGACTGCTCGGTCAGTGGGTGCAAGGAGCGACCTTGCACGGGTGGACGGTTGAAGCGGTGAGAACCGAACTTCCGTTCTTCCATCGGGAGCGCCTCCAACGGGCGACCTCGGCGGGCGAATCGGTGGAAAGCGAGCCACATGGTCCATCGGTGGTTGAGCACGTCAACATGGATTTCAGTGGTCGCGCTGATTTGGTGTTGGCGCTGGTCGACGAGCACGGGCAGGGGGCGCTGAAGGTGGTGGACCTCAAAACGCGAGGTTGTTTGGGAGCTTTCAACGTCGAAGACCCTTCCAAAGGTCACCCGCTCCAACAGGTGGGTCCAGAGGAAACCAATCCCGTTCCACAAAGCGATGATGAAGCGGCCATCCTGCACGAACACCGTTTGCAACTCACGTTGTATTCGATGGCTTTGGAGGCCATTGAAGCTCGAAAACCTGCATCCGAGCGTCGCCATATCCTGCCGCCCGCGCTGCTGTTGGGAGCCAACGGACGAATGGTGGAACTCTCGGAAGGCGCCTTTGAACAAGCAAAAGCGGACTTGTTGGCGCATTTGGACTGGCGAGCCTCGGTCCATCTTGACGCTCATCACGGCGAACCCGGGCGCCTCCCCTCCGGGTCGCTCACCTGCCAGCAATGTGCGTTTTATCGGGGCGATTTGCGCCGTTGCGCTCCTGAAGGTGAACCCTTGGGTTTCCTCAGTCGCTTCGACGATGAGCCGTGAGGACCAGGGTTCCCGCCCAACCTTCCTTGGCACCCACCTGTTCCGCCTTGATGTCGATAAAACCGGCCGCTTCCAGCCCGGCGGTCCACTCGGCGATGCTCAAGAGCGCCATGTGGACGTTCAACGACGGCCCCCAGTCGTGGCTCGACGGGTTTTCCGTGTAGTGGTCAACACCGATGACAAGTCGGCCGCCGGGATTCATCCACTCGTCGTGCATGGTATGGAGAAAGCCCAGCGGATCCTCGAGGTAGTACAAGCACTCCATCGTGTGCACCAAATCCACGGGCTCGTCCGGCTTCCAGGCCGGGAGCATGGCTTCCACATAGTCGCCCTCCGGGTCAATGGCCCGTGCTTTGGCGATCATCGACGGTGCGCCGTCCACGCCGCTGGCGTGCTGGCACAGGTCGTGTGCGGCAAGCCGACGGACGACCCAACCGTTTCCGCATCCGATGTCCATCGCCGTGAACGGACGGTTTTGCCCGTCGAGGAGACGGTCAAGCATCACGTCCACGCTGGCGCTGTGGCCGCGTTCCATGCCTTCATCTCGACCGACGTCGGCCCATTCACTGAACAAATCCGTCGCCGGGCGCAGGCTCATGCAAGATGGCCATCCGCGGCGTCTCATGAAGGTGTTCATGGCGAAAGGAAGATGCACGGCGTTGCTTTCCAAGGTCCATGCTTGACACCACCACGACGCTGGCCGATGTTCTCTACCCGCCCATTGAAGCGCACACCACCGGCATGCTCGCCGTCTCGGACGTGCACACCATTGCCTGGGAGCAAAGCGGAAACCCTGATGGCATTCCCGTCGTAGTCATTCACGGTGGTCCTGGCGGTGGAGGGCAGCCCTCCTACCGGCAGTACTTCGATCCTGAGGCGTTCAACATCGTGCAGTTTGACCAGCGAGGCTGTGGCCAATCCACGCCGTATGCTGAACTGGAGGGCAACAACACGCACGCATCGGTGAGTGATTTGGAATCCCTCCGCGAACACTTGGGCATTGAAACGTGGCACGTGTTCGGTGGCTCATGGGGCTCCACCCTGTCCCTCATCTATGCGCAGCATCACCCTCAGCGGGTCCGGAGTTTGGTCCTCCGGGGCATCTTCATGTGTCGGAAATCCGAACTACACTGGTTCTATCAGGACGGTGCCAGCCACCTCTTCCCCGACGCCTTTGCGCCCTACCGCGACCACATCCCCGAGGCGGAACAAGCCGACTTGATTCGTGCTTACTATGCCCGACTGACCAGCGATGACGTCGAGACTCGTCGTGCAGCCGCCAAGGAGTGGACGCGCTGGGAGATGGCCACCAGTCGCCTGTTTCCCGACCCGGAATACCTCGACAAGGCCGAAGACCTCGATTTCGCCGTGGCGTTTGCCCGTATCGAGTGCCACTACTTCATCAACGCTATTTTCGTTGAGGAGGCCTACATTCTCAACCATGTCGATGCCATTCAACACATCCCGACGGTCATCGTCCAGGGTCGCTACGACGTGGTCTGCCCGCCGCGCAGTGCTTGGGAACTTCACCAAGCGATGCCCCAGAGCCGACTGGTGATGGTGCCGGATGCCGGCCACTCGATGGGCGAGGTCAGCATCGCCCGTGAATTGGTGGCGGCGACCGATGCGCTTCGCTGAGGAAAACATCAGCCAAGGCGTGCGAAATTGGTGCCCTTTCGAGCGTCGGCTTGATAGGGAGGAGTGAACTCGGTGAAGATGGAGGCTTGCCCTCCGGGTGAAGACATGACGGACGGAACCATCACGCCTGAGGTCCAAATCAAGCAACTCGAGGAAGCCTTGGCCACCGAAACGGACCGTTTGCAGAAACTCTTCGCCGCTTACGAGACGCAAGAGAAAGAGCTCGTTGACGCCAAGGCCGAAATCGAGGTGCTCGAGAAGGAGATCATCGACCGTGAAATCGAGAAGGAATCGCTCGAATCCATCATCGCCGAGAAGGACGTTCGTGTTCGTGAACTTGAGATGAAGGCCACGAAGAACTCCAAGCGAGTCGAACACCTCGAGCCTGAACTTGAGAAGATGGAAGAGAAGTATTCCCGGGAAAAGGACCGTCTTGGCAAGGTCTTCGGCATCGCTGAAGAGCTGGACAACGACCTCCGACTGGCGGTCACCGAAATGAAGGCCCGCGACGACTGGTACGTGGACCACATGCAGATTTTCGAAGACTTGAACAAGGCCATCAAGGAACGCTATGAGATGATCGAGCGAGCCGTTGAATCCGAGCGAAAGTCGCAGCACATGTCCCGTGCATTCACCGAGCGTGTGGAAGAGATGGTCCAAGCGCGTTCCGAAGAAATGGCTGAAGAAGAAGCCGCCTCGGCTGAGGCTGAAGAAGCCACGGCGGCCGTTGAGGTCGTCGAAGAAGCGCCCGCTGAAGCGCCCCCTGCCGAAGCCGAAGAACCAGCTCAGGAAGAGGAGGCCCCTACCGAAGAGGCAGCCGAAGAAGAAGCGCCTGCTTCATGGGGCGACAGTCAAGACCCCTGGGCTTCGGAGTAGGTGATTGAATGGCCGGGTTGGCCCCCGGTGGGCACAGCCCCGTCCTCACGCTTTCGATGATGGGCGTCAGCGCCCTCGTCATTGGGTCCATCATCAACCCGCTCGCCGGTTTGGTGCCGCTGTTTGGCATGGGCTGCCTCATGGCCGCCGTCTTCATGGGCTACTTTTGGCGAGACCCCGACCGACCGATTCCTCGTACACCCGGTGTCTTGGTCTCTCCTGCCGACGGTCATGTCATGTTTCTGCGAAGAGAACGCGCAACCGGGCGCCGGCCCAGCAAGGAAGAGATGGACAGCGGTCGTTGCCAGTCCGACCCGTTGACGGGCGATTGGTACCCTGAACCACTGGACGACCCGCTTAGCATGGCCACCGAACAGCGATTCGAACCCGTTGCTGAAGGCGAAGAAGCGCCCACCGATGTGTGGAGGATGGCGGTCTTCATGTCGCCCCTCGACGTCCACGTCAACCGAGCTCCTGGTGCCGGGCGCATTGAACGCATTGAACACCGAACGGGCAAGGGATTGCGTCGCGGCCCCTTCCGACCCGCTTATACCAAGGAGAGCGAACACAACGAGCGGGTTCGCTCCGTTCACCGATTGGACAACGGCCACCGCATTGAGATCACGCAAATCTCAGGGGCACTCGCCCGAACCGTGGTGCCCTACCTCTACGACGAAGACACGGTCCGGCGCGGCCAACGCATCGGCATGATCCGATTGGGTTCGAGAGTGGACCTTCGGGTCCCAGCCGAGGCATACATTTCTTCAATCATCACGGCGGAGGACAAGCACAAGGAGCACCCCAAAGGCATGCACGTGATGGCAGGCAGAAGCGTGGTGTTTGAATCAAAACAGGAGGAAGAAGAATGAGCGGTTGGCGAAGAACGGTGCCTGCAGTGTTGTTGTTTTTGATCGTGAGCATGCCCGTGGTCTACTACCAGGCCGGCAACCTCGTCTACACGCAGGCAGCGGCGAGTAACCTCGAGTGTTCCGGTCATTCAGAACGCAATTCTCCGGACGAATTCAGCGTGGAACTCTGGCACGAAGACGTGAGCGTTGTCACCCACCAGAAGAACGAGACGTTGGCGACCAACCTTGAACCGTTGTTCTTTGATTCATGGGACAACATCACGGTGGAGATGCCGGAAGAATCCATCACGCTGACCGGTTGGGTGATGGAACACAACGCATCGCAGCCTTGGGTTATCCTCGTTCATGGCATTCGTTCCTGCAAAGCCAACCACGAGGTGTTGATTCCAGCGGCTTGGCTCCATCAGGCCGGGTTCAACGTCGTGCTCTTTGACATGCGTGACCACGGTGACAGCACGGTTGAGGACGGTCTGGTGTCCGCTGGGCAACGCGAGTATCGCGACATCTTAGCGGTCTGGCAGTGGATCCAAGATGAGAAGGACGTCCCGCCCGAGCGCATCGGCGCCCTGGGAATTTCCCTCGGTGCTGGGACCCTCGCCATCGCCTTTGAACAGGAACCGCAGTTCCAATCCGTGTTCCTCGACTCGCCGTTTTCCTCCATGGGCACCATCATTGAGGAAGAACTCCAGTTTGCTGGATTCCCGGTGTTCTTGACGGACGCTGCCATCTTTGCAGGCAAGGTTTCCTCGGGCGATAACCTGGTGAAATACGAGCCCATCAACGCCATGAAAGCCGTGGGTGATCGTTCGGTCTACATCACGCAATCCCTCGAAGACATCCGCATCAACATCCACCACGGTGAGTCCATGTGCGAAGCGGCGCAAGCCAGCGTTGCGCAGGACGGTATCGCTGAATGCTGGTTCGAATCCTCCGGTGTGGCTCACAACGACCGCGATCAGGAAGGTATCCTTTCTCACATCACTTTGATGCTGACGCAGCCCGATGAATACCGGGACCGAATGGTGTCGTTCTTTGAGCAAAGCATCGGTCAGCCGGATGCGGTGGTTTGAAACGAGGGATGCTGAGGGCCTTCCACGGTGGACAGCATGACCAGCCCCAATCCTTTGCCGTTGCTTGGAAGCGGGCAGAAAGGGCTTCGCATCCACGACTTGGTCAAGGCGCCTGCGAACACGCCTTGGGCCAAAGCCAAGCAACAGTCCTGGGATGCGAGTGAACCCGCCACGGTCTACACCACGCCCGAGGTGTTGGCCGACGGAACACCGTGCAGCGCCGTCACCGTCATTCTGCGAACCAAGGGTTGCCACTGGTGGTGGTCGTCCGGTTGCACGTTCTGCGGCTATTTCAACGACACACGGGATGATGTGACCAACGAGGACCTTCATGCGCAGTGGGCAGCGGCCAAGGCCAAGTTTGACGATTTCAAAGACCAAGCGATGGTCAAGGTCTACACCTCCGGCAGCCTCTTGGAAGACAGGGAAATTCCCCTCGAATTCCAAGAAACCGTGCTTCGGGACTGCGCCGAGATGGACAAGGAACTCATCGTCGAGAGCCGTTGTGAACAACTCACCGAGGAGAAGCTCGCTTGGGCGACATCCATCAACCCGGATTTCACCGTGGCCATTGGACTCGAGGCTTACGACGACGAAGTCTTGCGGTTCCATGTCAACAAAGGGTTCACCACCAAATCGTGGGATCGGGCCGTTGAAAACTTGAAAAAATTCGATCTTCGCATCAAGACTTACTTGATGTTCAAGCCTCCGTTCATGAGCGAAGCCGATGCGCTTGACCATTGCGTTGCGTGGATTGGAGCGGTGGCTGAACAATCCGATGAAATCTCGGTCAACCCGATGAACATCCAGCGCGGGACGGTCATCGACCGACTTCATCGACACAATGAGTATCGCCCACCGTGGTTGTGGTCGTTGGTCGACATGATACGGCGAGCCCACCCGCTCATCCATCCGGAAGGCGGCATCAACGGCGATGCAGACCAAGTGGCCCGCCTCATCGTTCATCCAACGGCTGGAGGAAAAATCCGCGGCTCTCACAACTGTGGCCAGTGTGATGCCGAGGTCGTTGCAGCGATTGAGCGCTACGCGGTTTCAGGGAGTCTGTTGGAATTTGAAGGCCTCTCATGCGGCTGTGAAGCGGTTTGGCAGGCTGAGGTTCAGCTGGAGCGCCAACTCCCCGTCCCCCTCGGGTTGTCAAAGCCTCGCCGCGGTTCGCCCGTCCATCGTCTGCGCTCCCCCTAAGCGAGGGCCTGCACGGCAAAATTCCGTTGTCAAAGTGGTCAATGTTTATCACCGGATGTTTCGTCGCAGGATTGACCCCTATGGGGTCAACTTGAGGTAATCCGTATGACGAACTCCAGAGCCCTCCCCGACACGACCGTCGGAACGGGAGAACCCGCAGCCAGTCGCATCGTCCTGACCCTGTTCTTTGTTGGGATTCTCGGCCTCTATTCCTTGTTTTCAAACGTCTTCGGTTGGGACAACCTTCCACTGCTTGGCGAACTCGTGCCCTTGGTTCAAAACCTGGGTGGCAGCGGCATCTGGTACTACCTCATCGGCTTCTTGATTGGCATCGGTGCCATTGTGGCGACCTTGGTGGGTGAGGTCCTCGCCGAGTGAAGGAGGTGTGATGCATGGAACTCATTTTCATCGCTGGTGGCGTTCTTCTTACGCTTCTCTTCCTTCTTGCCCAATCCCTCTCCAAAGGCGTCGGAACCGTGGGCGGGGCCCTCAAGCAAGTCGGCTTGTTCGTTCTCCAAAAGAACCCACCCGGTCTCGTCGACATCTTTGACGACAAGGACGGCAGTGGCTCCCGAACATGGATGAACTTCGGCATGCTCTGGCTGGTGTTCGCCACGCTCCTTGGTTTCCTCATGGGTTGGCACACCTACGATCCAACGGCGCTCGATTCGTTGGCCAGCGTGGGTTGGTCGTACGATGACGGCTCGTCGCTCAAGGATGCAACGCTCAACTTCCTCTCCATCGCCCTGTTGTACGGGTTGGTGGGCAGCGGCATGGTCGCTGCTGCACGAAACGGCAACGGTCGCTTGGCCAGTGAAGCCAACGCTTCCATGGTCGCCCTGCTTCTATCGGTCGTGCTCCTCGCCACCTACATCTTGCCGTTCATCTTCGGCTTCCTCGACATCGACACCTCGGAAAATCCGATTCGAACCGTGCTCTACAGTTTGGAAACCCTCGCTGTTGGCTTGTTGCTGATTCCGGTGTTCATCAACATCCTCATCACCGCTGCGAACCGAGGCGAGCAGGAACTCCAAACGAGCGTATGGTTCCTCATCATGGGCATCGCCGCCTACATCCTGTCCATGCTCTACATGTTCTTCGGCGAGCTGGCCGATGCGACTCAAATGGTGTGGCTGGCCGAGCGTGTGGCCTACGGCTGGGTGCCGTTGGCACTCATGTTCTCGGTGGGCTACCACGTGATCCCCATGACGGCCAAGCAACCGATTTGGTCCGGCTCCCTTCGCGGGGCCAGCATGCTGCTGTTGTTCATCACCATCCCACCGTTCTTCATGACCGATGCATCGGCCAGCAACTTTGTCACCAACCTCGGTGCCATTCTGTTGACGCTGGGTGTCTTGCCCATCTTTGCCGCCTCGATCAACCTGCTGATGACCGCCAGCGCCGGTCTCAGCGCCGTGGTCAAACAACCGGGGGCCATCGCTGCCAGCATGGCGTTCATCGCCCTTCCCTTCTTTGCCATCGGTGGCTACTTCACCGCCATGGACACGTTCGTTGGTACGGGTGAACTCGGCACCATGGGCGACATCGTCAACATGAGCATGCTGTTCACCGTGGGGGGCCTTCTGGTTCTCGCCGGTGCCTTCACGAACTACCCGAACGCCATTGGCAAATCCTTGGCTACGCCGTCCACAGCCACCTTGGCCACTTGGTTGGTCTTCGTCGGTGGCGTGGCTTCGACCCTCACCTACCTCACGGGTGAATTCACCTCCAATGCCGTCGCTGCTTCTGAGATTGAAGACGTCGTTGCCAACAACGGTGGCTTCTACCTGACCGGTGCAGCCTTGTTCTACTTGGCCGCCATCGGTGCCATCCTGTCCACGATGGTCGTCATCCGAACGGGCATAGCCTCCACGGGACGTTCCATTGAAGTCAACGATGTTTCTGACGTGGCCACTTACACGCTGACATCCGGCTCCTCCACCACCATTCGGGACCTCATCGGCCGAGGTGTGGGCGTTGACACGACCCTTGTGGTCAGTGAGACCGAAGCCAACGAAGGAGGTTCAACCGTCATCGCCGTGGATTCAGCGCTTCACAACGACGAGGTCAAGGAATTCCCCCCCACCGCTTCTACTGTGATGGTCGAATTTGTTCAGTACCTCACCAACACCAACCAGTCGGTGTTTGAGTTGTTCCGAAGCATGGACCTGGACGACTCCGGTAAAATCGACAGCCGAGAATTCCTGGCTGCCCTCGAAGCCTCAGATGTTGAAGCTCTCTCTTCATTGGAAGCCACCGAACTGGTTGAGAGCATGGATTTGGACGGCGACGGTGAACTCAACCTCCCCGAGCTTGACATCGCCATCGCTCAGATCAAGCGAGACCACGACATCGTGGCGGCTCAAGAAGAGGAGTGAACCCGCAGGGCGTGCTCACGGTGCGCATTGGCCTCGTTGGGAAACCGAACGTCGGAAAGTCGACCTTCTTCAGTGCCGCTACCCTGGCTCAGGTTGACATTGCCAACTACCCCTTCTGTACCATCGACCCCAACGTCGGTGTGGCGTTTGTCGAGGCCCGTTTGGCGTGCCCGTGCAAGGACCTACGAGAAAAGCTGGAAGGCGAAGGGCGACTCGAGCCTGCCGCCGAGGACGACCCGCGCCAAGGTAGCCTCTGCGAGCCGAGGACAGGTTCCTGCGTCGGTCACCGCCGAAGTGTTCCCGTGGCACTGGTCGACGTGGCGGGGCTTGTGCCGGGCGCAAGTGAAGGCCGCGGCCGTGGAAACGCCTTCTTGGCAGATTTGGCCAATTGTGACGTGCTCATCCAGGTCGTCGATGCCGCCGGCTCCACGGACATTGAGGGCCAGTTCAACGGTGCTTCAAACGATACCGCCGTGGCGGTCGAAGCCGTTCGTGCAGAAATTGAGTTCCTTGAACACGAATTGGATGCGTGGATTGGTGGCTTGCTGGAAGACGGTTGGAACCGAGGTGTGCGCCGGGTTCAGGCTGAAGGTGAGAAGGGCTTGACGTCTTTCGTTCATGAACGCCTCAGCGGTCTCGGAGCCACGCCTGTCAAGGTCGCACAAGCGATGTTTGAATTCAACCAGCGCCACACCTCCGATGCTCAACCCTGGGATTGGGATGCGGTCTCGCTCCATCTCTTGGGCGAGTGCATGCGCAAGCAGTTGTTTCCCATCGTCTACGCCGCCAACAAGATGGACATTGCACCACCTGACGTGCTCAAGGCCTTCTCCGACCGAACGATGGTGGCCTGCATGGCCGACATGGAACTGGCGCTTCGAAGGGCTGCTTCTTCAGGCCTCATCGACTACCAAAGCGGGCAATCCTCCTTCACGGTTCATCCTGGTGCTTCCCTGAACGAGGCGCAGCAAAAGGCGCTATCACACATGAACCAGCGGCTTGAACAGGCCGGTGGCACGGGGCTCGCCCGTCTCATGGACGAGGTCCTCTTCGACCAACTCAACCACATCGTGGTCTACCCTGTGCAAGACGAATCGCACTGGGTCGACGGCGACGGACGGGTGCTTCCTGATGCGTTCGTGGTCCCATCCGGGCTCCATGCGAAAGCGCTGGCTGGACGCGTTCACACCGATTTGGAAGCAGGGTTCATCCGCGGCGTTGACGGACGCACACGCCGCGTGGTTGGCGCCGACCATGAATTGGGCGATGGCGACGTGCTGAAGATTCACGCTAAGTCGTGAGTTCAGTGGCCCTTGGGGCGGTCGTAGGCCGGCGTTAAGCGAGCCATATCACCCGAATATTGGCCGCCTCGATAGATGAAGAGGACCGGTGCAGCGAGGGTCAGCAAGATCAGCAAAATGAGGAAAAACAAGCCCCACGGTTCAACGTCGGACAGGGTGGATCCCCACAACACCCAGAGGAAGGGGAGGTACAGGAAGACGCTGTAACGTCGAGCAACGGCAGAGAACCGCGCACTTGAGGTGTTCTTCTCAAAGAGAACGGGAACTTCGTCCTTCGTGACCAGTCCGTGGTCAACACCGCAGCGTACGCAGACTTGCGTATTTGGTCCATTGCCGTGAATAAAGAACTCACGAGGATAGGTGCTCCCGCAGTGGCGACAGGTTGGCATGGTGGTCCCCTGTTTGACCCAACGGCACGGGATTCTTCAACCATCCGCTTGACTGGAAAGAAATTGGTGGATGAGATGCTGACCATCGCGAGAACCAATGGATTCGGGATGGAACTGCACGCCGTGAACGGGGAGTGTCGGATGGCGGAGCCCCATGATGAGGCCGGAGGTGCTTTCGGTGGCGTTGACCAGCAAGGTATGTTCACCGTTTTCCACGGCGACCAATGAATTGTAGCGGGTCAATTTCAGCGAACCGGGCTGGTGCGGAAAGACCCCCGAACCGTCGTGTTCAATGTCCACGGGTACGCCGTGAACCGGACCGAACGGCGAGGGGTTGACCTGCCGTCCATCGGCCAGCGCCAACGCTTGATGGCCCAAACATACGCCAAGCACCGGCATCGACAACTGTCCTGCGAGGGCGTGGTGAGCCAGCGCCATCGTCAAGGCCGCATCATCGGGGCGACCGGGACCAGGACCGAGGATGAGGTGACTCGGCTCCAAGCGGTCGAGCAAATCGTGCAGTGCGACAGGGTCCAACCAACGTTCGTTCTGCGGCGCTCGCCCCTTCAAGACGACGACGTCTCGGCCGGTTTGGGCCACAGCGTCAGCGATGTTGAGGGAGAACGAATCGAGGTTATCGACGAACAGGACAGCGCCGGTTGGCGCCTCATCTCCAAGTTGTTCCAATTCCAAAATTCGGCCGCAGGCAGCACCACCTGGTGCTTGACCTGGGGGTTGAAGTGGATGAATTCCGAGGGTTCCGCTTGGCAATGCCGTGTGTTCCCTGCGCATCCAACCCGCTGCAATGCGGAGCGCCGCTCCCTTCCAAGCCGCCTCTTCAACCTCTTTTTTGGCCTCCGAGGCGATGGTGATGCCGCCGCCGGCACCGACCGTTGCTTGCCACCTGCCACCCACGAGATGGGCCTCAAGGGTTCGAATGAGGATGTTCCATGCGCTTTGGCCACCGTGCACATCAATGTAGCCGATGGACCCGGTCCAGAAGGAACGTGGCCATTGTTCCAGCTCATCGATGACGGCGCAAACCACGGTACGTGGGCATCCCGTGATGGAACCACCTGGGAAGACAGCGCCCAGTGCATCAGACCCTCCAAGGGTTGGTTTCAGGGCGGCTGTGATGTGGCTCACGAGATGCTGAACGTTAGCGTAGGATTCGACATCAAATCGCTCCACGTTGATGCTGCCGGGTTCGGCCACCTGTGTGAGGTCGTTGCGCATCAGGTCCACCAGCATCCGATGCTCGGCTCGCTCTTTCTGGTCGCTGATCATGGCTTCTCTGAATTTGGAAGCTTCCTCTCGTGTCCCTCCCTGCGGACAGGTGCCTTTGATCGGGGAGGTCTGCAGGATTCCGTCCCGTACCATGAGCAAGGATTCTGGAGACGAACTTGCCAGTGCCATGCCGAGGTCTTGAGCATGGACGTAGGCAGAGAACGGGGCAGGGTTGTCCTGCATCAGGCGTTGAAAAACGGCGTAGGGGTGGTCGATTTCGCCCTGCCAGTGTTTCCCGATGTTGACCTGGTAGACCTGCCCGTCAACAATGCCTTGACGAACGGCCTCCACGTTATCTGCGTGCGTCTCGTCGGTGTGCGTGACCGCTTCTCGGTGGGGCGTTGGCGCCGGAACACGAACACGAGCGTTCTCCTTCAACTCAAGGTTTGATGCAGCGGCGCACCAGGCGTCATCGTTGCCAAAGACAGTGGTGGCGTCGCTGGCATGGTCCACGACCACACCGCTCTCCACACACCAGAGAACAGCGAGGACAGCTCCCTCCTCGGGAGGGTGTTGAAGTCGCAATGGTTGCGTCCATTGAACGAGATCGTAGGCCAACGCTCCCGACCAGAACGGTCGGTGAGGAAACTCGGCCTCATGGGCTCGTTCAAACGGGTTTTGGGCGGTGGTATCGCCAAGTTTGTTGAACAGGTCGTCCAAGCCGCTGGCACGCAAGGTCACGCTGTGGTACCAAGAACCGTGCTTCCATTCCTCAACGTCAGCCCGAAGCAACGCTCGGTCATCGACCAAGCGAACATCGCCCTGCAACGGGTGATGGGGTTCAGCGGCTGGGAGCTCGCAGCGGGCGGGTTGACGCACCACGACTCGCTTTGTTGCGGGCGCAGCGATGAGCGACCATTGAGCAAGATGAGACACGGGGCCACCGGAAACCAAGAGGACGCGGTCAGGGGAGCCGAAGCGAAACGCTGCCTCGCCAAGAAGTCCGTTGACCTTCAAGGATTCAACGATGGCCATCACGCGTTGCGACATGGTGCGGCCCCACAGTGGACCACGTGCCTTCGTCGGTAAAATGTTGGGACAGCAAGGTATGGCACGCCGTTGAGAGGGCCCGGGCGTTACCGAGCTGGACGCCGTCAAGGCTGCTGATGTGACACACGCCCATGCCCGTGCCAACCAGCACCAATTCAGCGCAACGCGCCACCGTTCGTTCGTTCAAGTTCCCCCTCACGACAGGGAGCCCAAGATTCGGCAGCCATTGTTCAAGTTGCTTAGCGACCACGCCATCCACCCCGCCTGCCTCGCCGGGCGCCATCCATACCGTGCCGTCTTCATCCAGGACCAACGGCGTGGCCCGATCACCGTCCACAATGGCGTAGTCGTGAACGAGCAACGCAGCGTCGCAACCGGCGTCTTCAGCGGCCTGTTTGGCCGACGTGTAGGCCCCCCAGTCCCCGTGTTTTGTCCCGTTGGTCCGGTCGTTCCATCGAGGGGCGGGGAAAGAGATGGCATCGATGTCTTCGTTTCGCACACCGAGGTGGCGGATGGTAACGTGCCAGGCTTCCCCACTGAAACCGATGCGAGCAAGACCCAGGGCTGCGGTTGATGGTGGGTCGATTTCGGGGTCCTCATCCGGAAGGGTGAGTCGAAGCCGCTGAGCGTGCATGCTCAGACGTTGACGGTGGGCCGGCCAATCCGCTACCTCGCCGTGTTCGTTCACCAGCACTGTGGTAAACACCTCGGAGCGGGGACCGGTTGACGCCATGGCAAGGCCTCACAACAAATCGTCGAGGAAGGAGGTGTCAATCTCGGGCATGCGAGGCGCAGCGGCAGGCTCGTCGAGCAGGCCGTCCAGCAACGAGGGGTCAACTTGAGGCTGAAGCACCGGCTGAGACGGTTGGTAGGGCGTTCGTCCGTAATCTTGGCTCTGGATGCGGTTGGCTGCAGCATAGATGTCGTTGGCTTGCTGCGTTGAGACGCCGGGCGGCGGTGCTGGAGCAGCGGTTGGCGGCGCAGGTGGTGCAGCCGGTGCCGGTGAGTCCCAGCTCGAGTCCTGAATGCCCCAAGTGGCTTCTTGCAATTCCCAGTTCTTGGAACGACGGCTTGCGTTTCCACGGGCGCGGACGATGAGCACCAAGAGCATGACCACGATGAGGACCATGCCTGCTGCAATGAGGTTCGGCGTCGTGAGCAACGATTCGAGCGTGAACGGCCCGTCATCGCTCACACCATCCGTGGTTGCACCGCTGCCGTCAAGAGGGTTCAACTTGACCGACTCGACCGTGGATTTTGCCACCGTGTCGTCGTAGGGCACCACGCCAATGTAGTACGCTGTGGCGTTGTTGAGGTCTTCGAATTCGTCGTTCGTGATCAGCAAGGAGTTGGCTGATACCGTTTGGCCAACCTTGGTGGCGTCGTCGGTGGACGTGAACATTTCATCGCTGATGTAGATGTGATAACCCCTCACGTTGGCGTCGACCGAATGTTCCCATTCGACGAAGATGCTGGTTTGTTCAAACCACGCTGCGTTCACCTTGCCGATGTCGGGCAGGTACACACCCGGATCCGTGATGCCTTCATCGGTCGCACTGGCCGAAACCATCGTGAGCATGTCGATGTGAGCGTTGCCTGAAGAGTCCACCACGACCACCGCCACCCAGATGGCCTGGCCCGGAATCACCGGTGCATCGTCGGCGACGACGTCGATCACCAGGGGCAGGTTTGGTGAACGTTCCAAACTTGCAATCTTGAGCGGGTCGTTGGAGAGGTCGCCCTGTTGCCCAACTTCGCCGGAGAAATTGTAGGTCGCAGCGAAGACATGGTAAGTAGCCACATCGTCGGCCTCGGAGAGTTCAAAGTCAAGCAGCAAAGCACGACCGTTGTCGTTGGGTCGGTCGGTCAAGGACAAGTCGGTCAACCGGTCTGGAGCCGTGTTGTCGTTGATGTTGTCGATGGGCGTGACGCTCACTTGGGTCAGGTCGGTCAGGTGGACGTTCCCGCGCAAATCGTGAACCGTGACCACGACGAAATATTCCACATCGGCTTGAATCAGACCCGGGACGCCATCGGCGAGCGAGCCACCCTCGGGAACGACCAAGGCCGTTGAGAGGGTGAGCTGAATGGGGTTGGTTCGCTCGTCAATCCACTGTTTGTTGAACGAGAAACATCCGCAGGCTTGGGGGTTGCTTCCGAAAGCCGCATAGGCGGTGGAGAGGTCCTCAACCGGGGCGTTGGAAATCCAGACCGTGTACGAAGCGAAATCTTCGACGGTGGACGGCTCCCACACCACATCGATGGCACTGCCGTCGTCGTCGGGATGGTCAAAGGCCATCAGCGAGGTGATGCGAGGCGGCGTACCGCCTTGACCGATGATGTTCTGCAGTGGAGCAGCAGCGACCAAGAGCACGTCGTCGATGTTGCCGTTCAGCCAGACATCGTAGGCAACGATGCCGACCGTGTAGATCTGTCCGTCGATGAGTGGTACACCGTCCAAGGACGAAACGATGGTGCTGTTTTCATCGCACGGGTTGATGACGGCTGCTTGAGCAAAGCCATCCACGCTTGCGCCCGCACCGTCGGTTGCCGTGTGGTCGCCCTGTTTCATGAACACGATGTAAAAGGCGCAGTCTTCAGCGTCGTTGAC